>LSQX01178301.1_pt1 | contig 62008 bp, 72 predicted proteins | sample 654561 | NCBI WGS metagenome assembly LSQX01 (sample SAMN04489861, study PRJNA283612) | anaerobic digester metagenome | isolation source: 4 biogas reactors fed with cattle manure at either 37C or 55C with and... | place: Denmark: Kongens Lyngby | collected 2014
AACCACCGAAATGCTAACACGCAATATAGCAAAAAGCGGTGAAGTGCTTAATTGGAACGGCTTTAGCCCGTTCCAACTTCATCTCGGCTTGATAAGGTATCACTCGCAATCCGCTTCATGCCATATTGCCATCCGTTGGTGGCTATGCTAAATCAACGTTTCGGCTAAAAATCAAAACTTCGGAACGAAATTAAAAATTGCATTCCACCGTAAAACGGAAAGGCAATGCAAGAATTAGAAACAAAGGAATTAAAGGAAGGGTATATTTTAGACTATATCTCAGGAACTGAAGTTAAAGGAACACCAGAAGAAGTTCAAGCAGTTCAAGTTTATTCAAAAATTTTAGTTGAAGATTATAACTACCCAAAAGAAAACATACAAACTCACCCACAATTCAGAGTAAAAGGAAGCCCTTCGGATACTTCGTTTAAGTTTCCAGTTGATATTGTGGTATTTAAAACATCAGAAAAGAAACGAGGTGACGAAATAATTGTAATCGAATGTAAAAAGAAAACAAGAGAGGACGGTATTGAACAACTAAAAGATTATCTGAAATTTTGTGAGGCAGAATTAGGTGTATGGTTCAACGGTGAATCCACACATTACATAAGGAAGTATATCAAAAACGGCAGAATTCATTTCGATGAAAACCTTACTAACATCCCAATATTTGGGCAAAGAGTCGAAGATATCGGCTTATTTAAACGAAAAGATTTAAAAGCAACTCATAATTTAAAATCAAAGTTTATATCTATTCGAAATTATCTTTCCGGAAATACTGTAGGAACAACAAGAGACGAAGAATTTGCAAGGCAAATAATAAACATAATACTATGTAAGCTGTACGATGAAAAATACACGAAATTGGACAATATAGTTCAATTTCGAGCAGGTTTAAATGAAGACCCTAAAGAAGTTGCACAAAGAATTAAAGAAAGATTTCAAGAAGCAAAAACAGTCTATAAAGATATTCTTGACGAAAAAGACACAATTGAACTTGATTCCAAGTCTCTAAAATATGTAGTAGGTGAATTGCAAAACTATTCTTTGATGTCAGCCCAAAGAGATGTTGTGGGAGATGCTTTTGAAGTATTTATTCACAGAGCTTTAAAAGGTGGGCAAGGTCAATATTTTACACCAAAAAATGTAGTTAGAACTGCTATTGAAATTATAAACCCCGAAATTGACGATAAAATAATAGACCCTGCTTGTGGGTCAGGGGGATTCTTAATTGAAAGCTTGAAGTTTTTACACCATAAAATCGAGAAAAAAGGAAGCGAGTTTAATTGGCCTGAAAACGAAATTGAAGCGGAGAAAATCGCAAAAGCTAATATAAATCTAAGAGGAATAGAAAAAGACACATTTTTAAGTAAGGTTGTTAAAGCTTATATGGTTATAATGGGAGACGGGAAAAGTGGTATTTTTTGTGAAGACAGTTTAGAGCCCACAAAAAATTGGCATACAAAAACTCAATCGAACGTGCAATTAGGTACGTTTGATATATTATTAGCCAATCCGCCTTTTGGGGCTAAGATACCAGTAAAAGGTGATTATAAATTATCCCAATACCCTTTAGGACATAAATGGAAACTAAATAAAAAGGAGAAAAAATGGGAAATGGGCAAAATCAAAGATAAAGAGGCCCCACAAGTTTTATTTATAGACCGTTGTTTAGATCTTGTTAAAGAAGGTGGTAAATTAGCCTTGGTTCTTCCTGATGGTATCCTAAGTAATCCAACAGATGGTTATATTGTCCAGCATATAATGTCAAAAGCAGAAATTTTGGGGATGATAGATTTACCTATGAGTACATTTTTACCTTACACGCCAACAAAAACTCATCTTTTGTTTCTAAAACGGACAGATAACCCAAAAGAAGATTACCAGCTATTTATGAGTTATGCTAAAACTTGTGGACACGACAAAAGAGGGCGAGAAATTTATGAAGATGAAATACAATTAATACCTGAATATTTAAAAAGTATAGACAAGGAAACAAAAGACAATCATTTAGCTTGGAAAATGAGGCTTAGTGAGATAAAAAACAATATTTTACTTCCTAAATATTATAACCCTGACATAGAAAATGAATTAAAGGAATATGAAGATACAGGTAAATTTATAATAAAAACCATAGGTCAACTACAAAAGGAAAAGATTTTAAAGATAAGCCGTGGTAATGAAGTGGGTAGTCATAATTACGGAACAGGTGAAGTTCCATTTGTAAGAACATCAGAAGTAGCAAATTGGGAGATTATAGCAGATTGTACTCATTGTTTATCAGAGGAGGTTTATAATGAATATAAAGAAAAGCAGAAGATAGAAGAACAAGATATTTTAGTTGTAAATGATGGTACTTATTTAATGGGTAGAACAGCAATGGTTACAAAAGCTGACTTAAAAATAGTAATACAAAGCCATTTTAGACGGATAAAAATTATTAAGAAAGACATTCTATCACCATACCTTTTGTTAGCTCTTTTAGGTTTAGAAATCGTGCAAAAACAAATCGAATCAAAATCTTTCAGACAAGGTACAATTTCCACATTAGGAAATCGAATTTTAGAGGTTAAAATTCCAATCCCTATTGATGAGGAAATAAAATCTGATATTGTCGAAAACGTTAAAGAGATTATGACTCAAAAAGAAAATGCGAAATTATTCGCTCAAGAATATAATCTCTTAGGAAAAACAGAAAACCTAATGGGAATAATTAACAAAGCAAAATTAGGAAACTTATAAAAGCACAAGCCACCAACAGCTCGTTTGGCAAAAGCGGCAGGAAACGTCTTCGATTGAACGTTTTTGGTAAATTGAAATTTCGTTCTTCAATTGAAGTTTATCGGTAAAATCCGCCACTTCGGCAAGCTGGTCAGACGTTATAGGAAACCCCTTCCTACCGCACATTTAGCACATTTGTTTTTTCCCAACGCACAATCCATCCGCAAAAAACAAAAGAGCTAAATTTTTCCAACACTTTTCTCAATCAATCCGAAATATTTTATATTTTTGAAGAAATCTTCCAGACAAAAACAACAAAATCGGATCATTTGGAGCTTATATAAGAGATAAACGGAAAAAGTTGGGACTTCCATTAAGAAAGGTTGCCCCGGAATTAGATGTCGATACTTCTATACTAAGCAAGATTGAGCGTGATGAAAGAAAGGCAACTAAGGAAATGCTTCCAATATTGACTGATACTCTTGAACTTTCTCAAAAGGAAATTCAAATTAAATTTATACAATCGACTATCATAAGTGAACTGGGAGATCTAAAATATTTATCGGATGGTATAAAAACTGTTTTAAAGAAAATATGAGCACACAATTTTTTACAAATAGGGGAAGCAATAGTCTGTTTTCGAAATTTCAAGGTGTATTGGAAAACATTCCAAACCTTCAAACTTTTGATACCTTAGTTGGATATTTCCGTTCTAGCGGTTATTTTAAGTTGCGTCCTTATCTTGAAAACATTAAAGAAATCAGAATTTTAGTGGGAATAAATGTAGATAACCTAGTAGCTAAATACAATGCAAAGGGACAGCAATATCTAAAAGATCCTAATGAAACTAAGGAGGCCTTTTTGAAAAGATTAAAAAATGATATTGAAAATGCAGCTTATCAAAAAGATGTAGAAGAAGGAATATTTCAATTTATACAGGATATAGGTACCCGTCTGAGGAACTGCATGTTTCTAGGGTAATATTTTAACTAAATATGCGTGAGTGGTTTAATTTATAGGGGTTTTGGGGGATTTTCGCTATTTATTTGCGCGGCGTAAGCATTTGGCAATAAACTTTGCATACCTTCGCCATCTTCATAATCTGGGAGTGCTTTGATCACTTGATCTAAATATTGGCTAGGTTCAAGACCGTGAAGCTTAGCAGTTTCAATCAAAGAATAAAAACCTGCAGCCCACTCAGCACCTTCGGGGCTACCGGCAAAGAGCCAGTTTTTGCGACCTAAAGCCACGGGTCTGATGGCTCGTTCTACAATATTATTGTCAATATCAAGTTCGCCATCTTCGCAGTAGCGTTGCAGAGTATCCCACTGATTTAAAGCGTAATATACCGCTTTACCCATAGCGCTTTTGGGCAGTGCAGTTATAACTTCTTTATCTAAATATGTTTATACCCCAGTTGTTTTTGTATAGATTTATACACTTGGTAGCCGTCGCTTTGCAAGTATTCACCAGTAAAATCCTGTAAAATTTCGAGCGGCCTTGCTTATAGCATTATTGGTTACTAAAAGTGTGGTTTCATCACAGTTTAATATCCGTGCATTGCTAAAGCTTCCCAGCATCAGAACTCCAATATGCGCAAGGTGCGGTAAAGAGTTTCTTCATTGAAATCTGCTGGTATTCTAAGGGTAAAACCTTTAGGGGTTATTACTTCTATTATTCCAGGGTTTTTGGCCGCAAAATCGCTTAGTAGTGCAGCATCAAAATCGCTGGTTTTGGGTTTAAGTAGTTTCTTAAATGCCACAGGATCCATTTTAGCCTCCAAATTTAAGGTGACGCCAAAGTTTAAATCCACTAAATCAATTTTGCACTATGCAGTTCGTCGGACGGGTACGCAACAACAAAAAATGATAGGAGAAAGTGCCTTTGACAAGATAATCAAAAAATTTGCATCAGTTTAGGCAAATTTCTATATTCACCACAATCTAATCTTTTGATAAAAAAGGAGTTCAAATGCAAAAATTAATGATTTTATTGGCAACCGCTTCACTGTTCTGGTCTTGTACATCCTCTGATGAACCATCTCCGGTTAAACCGCCTGAACCCGTAACCATTCACTGGTCTTTGTCGGGCACCTTTGGGAACGCACAAATTGATTCCGTAAGCGAGGACACAGAGCTTCCTGGAATGGTGAACCGCTCAGGAACATCAACCGTGAACCTGAATGGCTTTGATACCACATACTTTAAAAATCAGATTATCCTAACCCATTTGCAGTTTAGCACCAGCGCAACTGTTGACATTGATGATGACGGAAGTTTTACTTTTGACAACATGGAAGTCTTTGGGATTCGAGATGGAACTAACTCTATCAGAATCAGCCCCGAAGCTAAAGAAAATGTTGTTTTACAACCAAATTCTTTCATTTTATACTCTAATAGGTGATCTGCTATAACGAGTATCGCGCAATTGAGGTATTAGTCTCCATTCTGTTGGGGCAATGTTACTAAAACTCATAAATGAGTTAAATATGATAAATAGCATTAAATTAATTATCGGTAGCTTATTATTATGTAGTTGTGCAGGAACAATACACACAGTAAAACACGACAATACGCAAACCGTGTACAAAAAAGCTATAATCATTTCTGCTGAAAGTTCAAATTACATTAGCTTTCAACCAGGAGCTATTATCTCTCCCGGAGTGTATGTACCTTTATTTGATGACCCAGCAGCTGAAAAACATGAAGTAATCGGCAATACCGATATGGTTATCAAACAAGAACTTGAAAAGCATGGCATTTACGCTGAAATTGTAAAAAAAGGAGAGATTGCCGAAGAATTTGATTTTATTGTGGGGTATTATGACACCTGGCGATGGGATTTCAAACAAATTTTAGATAAGCTTGAAATTATTTTTGTTTCTCCCACAGGAACACTGCTTGCGAAATCTACTTATAACATTTACAAAAACAAGGAACTACACAATTTTCCTTCGCCAGAAAAAGAAGTTCCCAAAATGATTAAAGAATTATTGGGTAAATGAGCGCACATTACCTGATAAGCGGTTTTTTGTGGGCAGAACCCATGCTATTGCATTTTGGAATGCTAAAACTTTCAACCAAGATCTTAGCGACTGGGATGTAAGCAAGGCCACGGATATGGAAGACATGTTTGAAGGTAGCGCTCTTTCCTCCGACAATTACCATAAAATGTTATTTTTTATATAATTAAAGTGTCTGTAATTACGGAGGCTTTATGTTTTACAACTTATTAAAACCTTTTGAACTGGGTTTAGAACTGGACAGCGCCATTATTGTAATGATATTAATCATTATTGCCATTGGCATAAAGTATTTATTAGCTGCTGTGGCGATCCCTATTATAAGCAAATTAGTGCGCAAAACTCCCACAGACTGGGACGATATTCTATTTGAACAAAAGTTTTTTGACCGCGCCAGTTTTGTGGTGGCAATTTTAGCCTTTTTAGCCATGCTGCGCACTTGGGTAAATGACTTTAGCACCACTTTTGACTTCAGTTTTGCTTTGGGTAGATTGACTTTAACGCTATTTATACTGCTAACTGTACTTTCCTTAATCAAAACCATGCAGATAATAGCCAAAAAGCGCTTTCCCACCTCTCCCCTTTTGATCATTTTCCAAGTTTTAAACATTATTGCCATTAGCATTGGGGTCATTGTTTCACTTTCCATCGTGGCAGGCAAATCCCCCGGCATTATAGTCAGTGGTTTTGGTGCGCTGGCGGCTGTGCTTATGTTGGTTTTTAAAGATCCCATTATGGGTTTAGTGGCGGGAATCCAGCTTTCTTCCAATAAAATGCTCGCCGTGGGCGACTGGCTCGAAATGCCCAAATACAACGCCGATGGCGATGTGATCGAAATTTCCCTTACCACGGTCAAAGTTCTCAACTGGGACAAAACCATCACCACCATTCCCACTTCTGCCCTAATCAACGACTCTTTTAAAAACTGGCAAGGTATGTTCGACACTGGCGGTCGCCGCATTAAAAGGTCTGTTTTTATTGAAGCCGCTTCGGTGAAGTTTTTGGATGAAAATGACATCGCCAAACTCACAGAATTGCGCTTAATCAAAGATTATATGCACGATAAAATTGAAGATGTGGAAAAACATAACCAAGAGCTTGGCTTAAGCCCCGAGCAAGCTATTAATGGTCGTCAGCTTACTAATTTGGGTACTTTTAGAGCATATTTAACCCATTATATTAACAATCACCCCGAAATACACAGAGAACTCATCTCCATGGTGCGCCAACTGCAATCTACTCCCGAAGGTATTCCCATGGAAATCTACTGCTTTACCGCCGATACTCGTTGGGTAGAACACGAAAGAGTTCAAGCCGATGTTTTTGACCATATTTTTGCCATTGCCCCCGCTTTTGGCTTGCAAATTTTCCAAAACCCCAGCGCAAATAATATGCGTATAAGTCTAAATAGCGACAAATAAAATTGTTGCTATTTTTACACCATGTATTCTCCTCCTTCTCTCGAAAGGTTGATAAACGAATTTGCCCGTTTACCTAGCATTGGTCGCAAGTCAGCACGGCGTTTGGCTTATCATATTTTAAACCAAAAAGCTGAATCTGCCCAGAACTTAGCCCATGCTTTAGTAGATGCAAAAGACAAGATTAGACCTTGCAGCCGTTGTCGCCATTATTCAGAAAGCGAATTGTGCATTATCTGCAGCAATCCCCGTCGCGAACAGAACAAAATTTGCGTGGTAGAAAAATCCGCTGATATCGAAGCTTTTGAAGCCAACGGCATTTATCGGGGATTATATCATGTTTTAGGCGGCACGCTTTCGCCCCTCGACGGCATTGGCCCCCAAGAACTGCATTTACCCCTGCTTTTGGAAAGAATCAGAGGAGGCGTAAACGAAATTATCTTCGCTTTGGGCTCTAGCCCCGAAGCGGATTCCACAGTGTTACTTATAGATCGTATGTTAGGGGATACTCCCCTTAAAAAAACACGCTTGGCACGGGGAATCCCCATGGGTAGCGATTTAGAATTTATAGACGAATTAACCATGTTACGCGCTTTTGAAGCTCGGGAGCAAATATGAAATCTCCACGCATTATTTCTGCAAACTTTGTGATTGGCGCGGTAAATATGGAGCAAGTCCCCGACGATGGCTTGCCCCACCTAGCTTTTTTCGGGCGCTCTAATGTGGGAAAATCATCTTTACTCAACGCTTTGATGGGTAGAAGAGGCTTAGTAAAAGTCAGTAGAAGACCTGGTAAAACTCGAGAAATCAACTTTTTCTTGGTAAACGAAGCTTTTTACTTTGCGGATCTACCCGGCATAGGCTACGCCAGAGTTGCTCCCCATATCAAAGAAAAGATGGAAAAAATAATCAAAGATTATGTGGAAAACAGCCCCCATTTGCGCGGAATCGTTTATCTTATAGATATGCGTAGAGCTGGTACATCTTTAGATATAGAAACCGTAAATATTTTACGGGATTTAGGTAGGCCAGTGCTAATCGTGGGCGGTAAAAGGGATAAACTAAACCGCAAAGAGTTTGTGCAGGCAAATAAAGATATGCGCCAGCGATTTAATTTAGAACAAGATCCCATTGCTGTTAGCGTAACGCGGAAAATTGGTTTAGATACTTTATGGTCTTCCATGGTAGAAGCTATTGCGCAACCTGATATATAATTATGCCTTTAGAAGAAAAACAGCACTATAATCCTCTAGGACGATTGTTTTATCGTCTGGGAAGACTTTGGATTAATTCTTATGTAGGAAAACTATTAGGCATTATCTTTAAAAGCATAGGGGCTCTTTTTAGCATTGACAGAAAGCGTTTTCGCACTGAATTTCGGCAAATTGTAATGCAGGTTTTTTTCACGGGCATTGAAGCTCTCCCTCTAATTGCCCTTATTGCCATAGTTTTGGGGACTTTAACTATCACCCAAGCCTTAACAGTTATGCCTAAAATGGGTTTTACTGATTTTTTTGGCAATTTAATGGTAATAATTATCATCCGAGAACTAGGTCCAGTACTCACCGCTTTTTTAATCGCTGGCCGCACTGGTTCAGCCTTGGCAGCTTATGTAGGCAATATGAGAGTTGAATCTGAGGTTGATGCACTAGAAACCATGGGTATAGACCCCATTAAATATCTAGTTATGCCCGCTATGGTGGGAGGGATCTTTGCCCTTATCATTTTAAGTACGCTATTTAGCACCATCGCTATAGTGGTGGGTTTTTTTGTAGCTAAAGGCCTTGTAGTGGTGATGCAATCCATGCTCGAAGGGAAGCTGATGTGGGATCATTATTTGGACAGCATTTTAATGAGTTTGCAAGCTATGGATTTTGTCATGATAGTTTTAAAGCCTTTGGTTTTTGGTGCTCTTATCACCAGCAATGCTTGCTTATTTGGCATGAGTGTAGAAAAAGACATTAGAGAAGTTCCCAAGTCTATTTCTCGCTCAGTGGTATATTCATTTATCACTATTATTATAGCGAACTTAATTTTGTCATTGGCTTATTTCGTGGGCTATATTCAAACTATTTCTACGGTAATTTAATATGGAAAGTATTTCTTTACGCAATATTAAATACAGTATTCCTGATTGGAAAGACTCAAAAGTTATACTCAAAGATATAAACCTGCAGTTACAACAAAGTTCCGTATTGTGTATAGGTGGGCAATCAGGTCAAGGAAAAAGCACTCTTTTAAGACTAATTGCCGGTTTACTTCAACCCGATTCTGGGCAAATATTTTTTTCTGGGATAGAATCAAAACTTCACGAACACAATGCTTTAAACATCGCTTTGGTTCATAAAGTAGCCTTTGTCTTTCAAAACTCCGCTCTAATTTCCAACTTAAAAGTTTTTGACAATGTGGCACTGCCCATAAGATATCATCACCCTGATTTACCTAGTAACGAAGTAACTGACCGTGTAATGCAAATTTTAGAATCCATGATGGTTGATGAATATAAAGATTTCTTTCCTTATGCAATTAGCATGGGAGCTCAAAGACGAGTTGCCATTGCCAGAGCCTTGGCTTTAGAGCCGCGCATTTTATTGATGGACGAGCCCACATCGGGATTAGATGCCAAAAACCGACGCTCGCTTTTAGCTTTAATAGAAAACCAAAGAGTTTTGCGCCATGCAAGCATACTTATTGCCACTCATGACTTGCGCATTGCCCAAGAACTTAACGGCCAAATTATAGCATTGCATAAAGGAGTTTTGTCTGAACCACAGTTTTATGACGATTTTGTAGAGTCTCCCGAAGGTTATATTAGAGATTTAGTTTATGAAAGCTCTGAAAACAATGATATTTTATGATATCATAGAATAAGCGTAAAGTTTAATATTAATGTTAAAGTAATAGAGTTATATTTTTATTGATGTTTTTATAGGTAATAAGTTGCAAGTTTTAAAAAAAATTAAACACTTCCGTTGGAATGACTTTGCAGGGCTTTTGGTAGGCGCTGCCATAGCAACTTCTGCCATAATTTTAGCTGCAACTATTTTTCTGACGCTTCAGGTTAAGGGTGTTATTGGAGTAGATGAATATCAATTGCACTGCTTATTCGATAAAGGCTTAGGCTTACGAGTAGGTACTAAGGTCCAAGTTAATGGCGTAGAAGTAGGGCGTGTTAGTAACTTAGAACTCACTAAAACTGGGAAAGTTAAGCTCACTTTTACCATAAAAAAAGCATATCAGCCATGGATCACTTCTGACGCTACAGTTTATGCCACTAGGGATCAAAACTTAATTGCCGAAAGAGTGATAAACATAGACCACCCATCTCAAATCCCCTTAAACCCTCAACATATATTACAAGATGGCCAAGAAATCCATGCGGGACAAGCCCAAGATATTGAAACCGTAGTGGAAAAAGCCATAGAAATTCTGGATATGGCGGAAAGAGTGGCTTTAAATATTGATAAAATGCTATTAATGGCCTTAGACTCTAACACTACCTTAGGATTGTTATTAAATTCACGGTTAATTTACGATAAGCTACTTGAACAAGTAGATAAATTAGATTTGATTACAACTAGTACAGATGATTTACTCAAAGATTTAAAAATCAAAATCCCAACCTTACTGGATTCCACCGAAAGCGCAATTAATACTGTGGCAGAAGTGGGAGAAAAGCTTAATACATTTAGTGATGGCGCCATAGAAATTTTAAATTCCTTGGACACTACAATTTATGCAGTAAATCTTGTACTTAATGACTTGCAAATAATTACTAAAAGCGCTGGAGAATTGCTTACGGATGGAGAAATGAAGCTGGAAAGAATAGATGGCTTAGTTTCTGGACTTTCAAACTTTCGATTTATACAAAAACGCATACCCCAAAAAGATACTATTCCCATTTTTAGTGAGGAACAATGGTAAAAGTACTCTTAACATTCGCTTTGGCGATCGCTTTAAATGCTTGGGGTAATTATTCTGGTTTATATAGCCATAAAGCCCAACAGTCTTTTTATAATGGCAATTACAATTCCGCCCACCACGACTTAAAAAAAGCCTTGCGTTATAGTAAAAAAGAAGCAAACACTGATGCCGAGGCCAATATTTATGTCGCCTTAAGTGAAATTTATTTACAACAACACAATTTTGCCAAAGCTGAAAAAACACTTGAAAAAGTCAAGTTAAACGAAGTTAGTGATCACACTAAACTTTCTTTTGTTTATACATCATTGCGTTTATACAACCAACAGCAAAAGTTCTCTGAAGCTCAAAAATTTGTGCAAAACTTCCAGCATATAATCAACGACAAAAAACTTTCCTCTAGTTTGCGAGCTTTTTGTCTTTTAGAACAAGGTGTCATTAATGCAGCACAAAAAAAAGACTATGAAACACCTATAAAAGCTGCACAAAAAACATTAAAAAAGAAATCTGCTGGCCAAATTGCATGGACCCAAGCTAAAATCTCTCATTTAAATAATGATTTAAGCTCTGCCCTTGAACTTTACCAAGAAGCTTTTAAACACGCTCAAAACCACAGCAAATATTGGGAAACTGCGGAAATTTTAGTCCATATTTCTCGAGTTTATGAACAGCAAAATCAAAACACCTTAGCAGCACAAAATTTATTTAGAGCAATTCAAGTTTATGAACAACTAGATTTAAGCAAGGCTTTTTTATTAAATGCAGAAAAATGGAAAGAACTTACTGGTAAGAATGATTTAGATTATAAAATACAAGTGAAAAGAAAACGCATGGAATCTCCTTGACAGGCTAAAAGCTATGACTCTTAACAAAACATTATTGTCCAAAATTTTCATGAGATCAGCCCAACCTATGGTGTTAACCAGCTCCACAGGTACTGTTTTGGCTCTAAATGATGCGTTCACTGACTTAACCGGATATACCTCTAAAGATTTAGTGGGAAAACCACCGCTGGCTTTCAATTTTAAAAGCAGGGCAAATCAAACCTACGAAGACCTAGAGCAAGCTTTAGTAGATACTGGTTTTTGGGAAGGCGAAACCCTAGAAAAACGCATAGATGGAGAAGCTATCCCCTGTTGGGTTAAAATTGAAAGAATTGATGAAAAAGATGATAAATCAGGAAGTTTTTTATACTTAGGTTCGCTTAAAGATTTAAGCGATGATAAACTTGTAGAAAGAAATCTCTACCGAGCTAGTAATTACGATTTACTAACTAGAATTCCCAACCGCAACTTATTTTTAGACCACCTGCGTAAAAACACTTATGATGCAAATATAAACAAAGGGCAATTCGCAATTATTTGCCTTGATTTAGATCAATTCAAAAGCATTAATGAATCTTATGGTATGAGAGTTGCTGACGATATTTTACTTATTGTAGGCGATAGATTATTACGCAATTTTGCAGAAAACAGTCAAGATAAGACCTTTATCGCACGCATTGGTGGTAATGAATTTGCCATTTTTGTTAATAATCTTTACTCTAAAGAAGAAATGTTTGCTTATGCGCGACAAGTGCAAAATGTATTGGCAGAACCTTTTAACGCCAGAGGTAAACCCATCACTCTAACTTGTAGTTGTGGCGTCAGTCATTTTCCCAGCTCTGCCACTGATGCCGATGAACTTATGCGCAGTGCCCAACACGCTTTGAGTATCGCCAAAGAATCTGGCAATAGTAGCGTAGTTTTTTATGATCACTCCATGGCAAAAAAGGCCCAAGAGCAAATGCAAATAAGCTCTGGTTTACGCAGAGCCGCAACCAACAATGAATTTGAACTTTATATACAACCTAAGTTTTCTTCAGAAAAAAAATTAACCAGCGCAGAAGCTTTATTAAGATGGAATGATCCAGTAAATGGTATTATTGGGCCCGATAAATTTATACCTATTCTAGAAGAAAGTGACTTAATTCACGAAGTGGGCCAATGGGTTGTTGACGAAGCTTGTAAATTGGCCACTAAAATTCACGCTTTAGGCTTAAAAGACTTTAAAATAGCCGTAAATATCAGTCAAAAACAGTTTGAAGCTTTTGATTTTTACAAAAACATTATGAAAGTTTTAAGTGCTAATGGTTTTGATGGCGATAAACTGGAATTAGAACTCACTGAAAGCACTATTGCGCAGAGCCCAGACTTCGTTGCTGAGACCTTAGGTCGCCTTCGTAAAGCTGGTATTAGCATAGCCATTGATGATTTTGGCACAGGCTTTTCCTCTTTAGCAAGCCTTTCACATTTCCCCCTAGATACCCTTAAAATAGATAGAGCCTTTATCAAAGGAATTGGCGCTGGAAAAAACAGCGAAAACATTATTTCTACCATTGTAGCCATTGCCGAAGCATTGAATTTAAACATCGTTGCTGAAGGGGTGGAGACAGAAAGACAGCTTAAATTTGTGCTTAATAATAACATTGATGAAATACAAGGTTTTTACTTTAGCAAACCATTGCCATATCAAGAATTTATAGATTATATCAGCAGTTTAGGCTTTATTTAATACCCTTAAGCTTTTCCCAAACTTTAATTCCTAAATACTCGACTTTCTCCGCTTCACTAGCCGCTAAAAAGCCTCTTTTAGTTTTCCATTTACGGAGAATTTTGTTTTGAGTTTTAGGCCCGACTCCCGGTATATTTTGCAACCATTGTACTTGCATACGCTTCATGCGTAGCTTGCGCTGGTAACTTAAAGCAAATCTATGGGCTTCATCTCGCATTTTTTGCAAAAGTTTTAAAGCGGGACTATTTCGCTTCAAACTTAGCACATCTACAGTGCCGGGACGATAAACTTCTTCTAAACGCTCCGCCAGTCCTATCACCGGCAACTCCGCAATTCCCAAAGATTTCACCACCGCCCAAGCTGCCTCCACCTGCCCTCGCCCTCCATCTATCACCAACAGATCTGGCAGAGCTTTTTCTTCGTTAAGCAATCTTTCTAAGCGGCGACCCACCACTTCGCGCATACTGGCGTAATCATCTACCCCATCGACGCTTTTTATCTTATAACGCCTATAACCAGATTTGTACGACCTACCATTTTTAAAGCTTACCATAGAAGCCACGGTATCTGTGCCCTGCAAATGGGAAATATCAAAGCATTCGATGTTCAAAGGGGTATGCGCCAGCTGCAACTCATTTTGCAATTCAAAGACCGCGCGGTTTATTTCGTCATATTTTATTTGCTGGGCTTTTTGCTCTACCAAAATCATCTCCGCATTGGCTTGAGCCAGGCGCAAATAGCGTACTTTTTCTCCCCGCTGGGGTATATGCAAGCGCACTTTGCGACCCGCATGGGCCGAAAAAGTCGCGGCGGTGAGCTCCATATCTTCCCAACCCACTTCTACCACTAGCTCTCGGGGAATTGTGCCCGCATCTAAATACCAGCCAGGCAAAAATTCTGCTAAAATCTCCCCTTCGTCTTGTTCGAGCTCGCAATCCAAGACAAAATGGCGACGACCGGCCAGCTTACCGCTACGATATTCTAAAATCACCACACAGCCGATAGTGCCGCTGCGGCGGACAGCCACCACATCTAAATTTACCCCCGCATCGGCCACATCGGCGTCTTGTTTTTGCGTGAGCGCATTTAACGCGGCAATCTGATCGCGCAAACGCGCCGCCTCTTCAAAAGCCATTTTTTGGCTGGCGCTTTGCATTTGCTCGCGCCATTCAGTGAGCAAATCTTCGCGTTTACCTTCTAATAAGCGCATAGCCAAGTCCACTTGCATCGCATATTGCTCTTGGCTAAATTTGTGAGCGCATGGCGCATCGCAACGCTTAATATGCCAAGCTAAGCAAGGCCGTATAGGGGACTTTAAAGGCAGTTTTAAATCGCATTCCCTGATGCGAAACAAGCGGGGCAAAAGCTCTAGCAACGATCTCATGGCGCGAGAGTTTAAAAAAGGACCGAAATAAGCATTGCCATCGTCTCGCACTCGTCGCACCACTAGCACCCTGGGAAAAGCTTCGTTGAGCGTAACCATCAAATAAGGAAAGCGTTTATCATCTTTTTGGCGCACATTGTAGCGCGGACTATGCTTGCGTATTAAGTTCGCTTCTAAAACCAAAGCTTCTTGTTCAGTTTCCGTAATAACCCACTCAATATCTGCAATATGAGGCAACATTAATCCAGCGGCACGATGCCCGCTTTTTTGTCTGCCATCAAAATAGCTGCGCACCCGTTTATTTAAGCTCTTTGCCTTGCCAATATATATGATTACTCCGCGCTTATTTTTCATCAAATAAACGCCAGGCAGGGCTGGTAGCTCGGCTAAACGCGTTTTTAAATGGTGGCTCATTTAATCAAAATTAGCAACTAATAGCCCTCCAGGCACAGGCACCCACAATCTTTCCGCCGCGGTTTCGCCATCGCTCCAGCCTGCAAAGCTCCGCCCCGTTGGGGCCACCGCTTTTAGTCGCAAAGCTTGGTCGGCATACCAAGTTCCATGAAATTCATCTAGTGGCAAAGTCAAACCGTTGACCTGAATAAAGCCGCCTGCGCTTTGCAAAGTGGCGCTCACATCTGGCCCTAAATCAAACTGCTGTCTGGTAAAATCACGCAAATATCCCGGTCTAGTCATGGCAAAATTGCGAATTTTCTGTTCTTCTTCTTTAAAAGTGCTGGCTTTTAGATTCCAGCGTTGCTGATCTCGTTGGGGCTCGTTGCCCAAAGCAGCCAACATATTGTCTATTATACCATTGATGCGTTCCCCGGTAAAATGCCAAGACAATAGCACCGCCATTCTATTGCTAAAATCTTCCACAAATTGCATGTCTTCAAATAATTTGCGAAACAGCAAAGTATGTTGGGGGCCATTGGGCCAGTCAGGTCCATTGGTGGCCGTAATAAAGTTATAGGTATTGAAATTAGCGCTAGGTCTTGCATTACCGCCAGCATAACTATCAAAACCAAAATCCATATCGTACATTATCCAGCGCCAGCGATTATGAGGATAAACCGCACTCCAAAACTTCATATTATTGCCTGGCCAATCAGTGTTATTTGTAAACAATTCCAGCGATAAATAATCCATGAAATTATCCATATCAATAGTAGCGCGCACTCTTTCCCTATTAGCTGTGGCGTTCATATCTGCGGTTTCTAGCCATTCTGCAAAGTCACGCCAATCCACTGCCGAGCCTCTCTTTAATGACCCTCCTGCTAAGAGCATATTCACCACGCTCTTGTCGTAACCGTAATTGGTGGGAATATAGTTGCTGTTGCTTTTTTCTCGCAAACCATATATACCCCAATACTCACCATTTATATAAACCACCGCAGGACGGTAATTTTGACAGTCAATCTGCAAACCTTGGGCGAGTTCCACAGCTAAATGATCGCGCAAATAATCCCTTTCAGTATTATTGCCCCCATTGCGTAAAACTAAGGATTTGAATTCTTTTAAGTGTTTATGTTGGGGGAAAACTGGGTAAGTTAAACTTTTAAGCCCGTACTTTTCTCTAAAGTGCAAAGACAAGCTTTTCTTTTTAAAAGATTTACTCCAGTTTCCAAAAATCTTTAAACCCGCAGGAGCAGAAAAACCTTTTTGACCATTAGCTTCAAATAAGCTTACATTTGCGGATATTTCTATATCTTTCCAAAAATTTGCCCCAAAGTGCGGTTGTTTAGCCTCAGCATTAGGTCCCATACTGTAAATCCCTGTATCGGGGTCAAACATCGTATGTGGATCCACAGCAATGGAAATCACAGGTACCGTAGTCTGGTCAGCAATAAAGTAAGTTCTACTTTCCACGGGCCCTGGCATCCCTTGATCGGGAATGCTACGCATACGCACCACTGTAGTTTTATTAATCGCTATGGCTTGGGAATACAGCTGTGAATTAAGATTGGGTTCTGACCCATCGGTGGTATAATAAATGTTCTCTCCTGCTTGGGTATTGAGTTCTAACAAAACTGGTTCCGGATAAAAGCCCTCATCTAAAGCGGCAATCACCCTAGAACCCTTTTGGCCAAAAACAACCTCGTTAGCTTCACTAGGAGTACAGGGATCTTGATATCCCCATTGGCCTGCGCTATTCATGGCCCAGGACATATCTACTCCTAGCTCGGGATAACTAAGAGTATCGCGAATAAAACCGTCGGGGTCGCTTAGCCATAAATAACCGCCTTTTTTACTTAGCTTAAAGTTAGTATGGGGGTAGCCCACTTGCCCTAAAGCTCTTATATCATTAAAAACAAAAGAAATGGTATCTTGCCCTGCCGGGGCTTCTATAACTAGAGCCCATAATGCGGAAATATCTGGGTAACCACTTTTAGGTAACTCAATGGTATAAACTCCGTTGGAATCCCCCGTGCCATCAATATAAGTCACCCAACTTTCCCACTCTTCTAAGTCCGCTTGAGCCAAACGAATCCCCAATCTTTTGCCTTTTTGCAAATACCCTTTGAGCTCCACAACTCCGCGCTGACCAAAATCTATACTTTCTTTCCCATTCCAACTTAAAAAGTTCATCACTACCTTACTAGCGGTCCAACCTAGCTGAGTGCGAGAATTGTCCCCCACCATTAAGGTAGCAGAAAGCCCACGTTTGCCTGCAATGAGCCCTGTAACTGATTCGGGAAAGTAATTAAACCAAACCTCACTATTACCAGGGGGATCATTTTGGCCGTCTGCCCACGAATATGCAAATTCTGTAAGAAGATTAATATCTTCTTGGGGCGGCGGCATATCCACCAAATTCTTTTTAGACATAAATACCGTAATGTAAGTCTGAGGCGGAACTATCACATTACCAAAAACCCAACGGCGCTTTTGATCGAAACGGTCTGTTAGCGCATAACCCGACATATCCACAGGAATTTCGTGGGGGTTATAAAGTTCAATCCAGCCGGGATCATTGCCTTCAAAATCTTTATAAGACGCATTAAAAGATGCAACTTCAGTGATAAATACAGGCGCATTACCTATAAAAAACGAATCCAACACCGATTGCTTGGTGTTAGAATTATAATCTAAAGAAGAATCTTCCACATTAGGAGGATTATCAACATCAACCTCTGCAGGTTTTTTGTCAGCGCAACTCCACAACAAAAAAACCAGCCAAAAACTTAGCCATAACTTCATATAACTCATCCCAAAACAATACTATTTTATAATTATACTACTATTTTATAAAAAAGCACGATATATTAGTGTTGTCTATTTAGTCAACCCTTTTATGTAACTATATTGTTTATCCATTGTTTGTTTCTAAAAATAACCTATTTTGCCAATGTAGTTTAAGTTGGAGTATTCATGATTGACCTACTAGCATTGCAGTCAAGTTCTGCGCACCCGACCATTATAACTCTGGTCTATACTTTGCTTTTGGCCTTTTCTTTGTCTAGTGCTATAGCCTATGTCTATGAAAAAACTTTTATGGGCTTGTCCTATTCACGAAATTTTGTGCAGGCTTTAGTTTTGAGTTCCATTGTCGCTGCCACTATAATGCAGGCCATTGGCGACAATGTGGGTCGAGGTTTGGGTATGATGGGGGCTCTCGCCATCGTGCGTTTTAGAGCGAACTTTAAAGACCCGCGCGATATTATGTTCCTTTTTGCCAGTTTGGGCGCAGGAATTGGATGTGGTGTTTTTGCATGGGGAATAGCTATTGGCGGAACCATCGCTTTTATAATAGCTGCTTTTATAGTTTCTCGTGCCGGTTTAGGAAATCGTCACTTTTTTGATGGTTTATTGCGTTTTAGCATGCCCAATGAATCTGAAGCCCGCTTAGAATTAGAGAAACTACTGAAAAAACATTTAAAGATATTTGTCCTAGTTACCATGCGAGAACTAGAAGGCGGTAAGCGTTTAGATTGCGCTTATCAAATCCGCCTTAAAAACAAAAAAGGTGCTGCGGACATGTTAACAGATTTAGCAAAAATTGATGGGCTTTCAGGGACGCATTTTTTAATGCAAGAAGCCACTACGGAGATGTAAAATGCGCCGATTTATAGCTTGGATTATTGCCATTGGTGGAGTGTTTTTTATTTCATGGATGTATCAAGGTGAAGCCACTAATTTTTATGGTATTGCCGAAGCCACTGAAACCACAGTAAGCGTACAAAATGCCGTGGATGTAATTAGAGTCCATGTGGTTCCTGGACAAGAGGTTAATAGTGGCGACACCTTAGCCGAACTCAGCAGACCTGACTTGACTATGCGCATAAACGAAGTCAGCCGCGAACTCGATGCGTTGCAAGGTCGGACTGGACTTTCCACAGCGGGTATAGACCAAAGGGTAGCTGAGGTTAAAGCAGACCTACAAAGTCGTCGCAACTCACTCTTATTTGAAATCGAAAAGCTTAAAAATGAACTCGCTCGCAACTTAGAACTAGCTTCTAAATTAAAAAGCCTTTCTTCGGGTAGCATTCCCACTCCCAGTGGCGGAGATGCCATGTCTTTGCGCATTCAAAGCCTGGAACGCGAACTAGAAATGGTGGAGCAAAACGCCGAAAGTCAAATTAAACTTTTGAGTGGCAGTCGCGGCTTGCAACATCAAAGTAGCAGAGCCGAAGTTGATGCTCTACAAAAAGAAATGGAATTGCTGCTCTTAGAGAAAAAAGCCTTAACTATTATTTCTAATGGTAATTGGGTAGTTGCTACGGTTAGCGCTCGTGAAGGAGAAAAGATATCATCTTTTAATCCGATTTTAACCTTAACTCGTAAATCTCCCTCCATTGTTCGTGGTTTTATCCACGAACAAGTTTATAACAAAATTAGCGTAGGCGATTCTGTAGAAGTTCGTTCATCTGCCGATCCTAATTCCCGCATGCAAGGGGAAGTGGTAGGCATGGGTAGTCGAATTGTGGAATTTCCCGAAAGATTGCGCAAAGTTCCCGAAATCTTAGTTTATGGGCGAGAAGTTACTATAAAAATCCCTGAAGATAATGATTTCTTGCTAGGAGAAAAAACGGCTATAGCTGTTAAAGCATGGAAAAACATAATTCAACACGAAAAAAGCCAAGCAGAAAAAGTCATATCCGAAAAGCCACAACCTGAGAACGCTCTGCCTGAAAAGATTCAAACCGAACCGGTTCAATCCGTGAATACTAAATCAGAGAAGCCTAAAACTGAATCGGTTAAATCAGAGAATATTCAACCTGAGTCTGAAGAATAATTATGAGAGTAACTTTTTTGACATTTTTGTTTTTCTCAAGCCTAGCTTGGTCAGTTCCCCTCACCTGGGAAAACTTATTGGCATCAGCACTAAATGACCCTTCTATGGAAGCATCAGAAAAAAAAATGCAGCTGCTGAGCACTGGGCCTACTCCTAAATTATGGAGTGACCTAGAGTTGCGTTATAAAGCAGAAATGGGTATGATGAATCATAAATTTGAAGCCCGTTTAAAGCCTGCTAAAATCGGAGAAAATGCTGCGCTTAAAAATTACTGGGCAGCTTTGGGTAATTACCACAAAGCTCAAGCCACAAGCACGCTATCAGAACTTATACATAGGCGCTACAATTTAGCTTTGCGCTACTTAACTCAACAAGCTGAAATTGAAATTCACGAAAAGTTGTACCAAGCTAACCAAGATCGCATACAAGTCTTGCTAGCTCTTAGCGGCACTGAAGACTTTAATCCTTCGGATTTAGTAGAAGCACAAGAGAAAGACGCCGAGCTTAAAGCCAAAGTTTATGAATCTCTAAACACCCTCAACGAAATTGCCTTGCGCCTACAAGTTTGGGTTCCAGAGTCTGACACGGTTATTTTAGATACATCTTGGCTGCCACCAGTGGAAAGCATTCAACAGCGCATAACCGCAGCCCCCCCTGTGGTAGATAGTACTTACCCTTTGCTTTCTCGTGCTCATACCAAATACAAAGCCAATGAGGCTCGTATTGATTTGGAAAATGTGGGAGACAACTCTGTTTTAAAATATGTAGGAGTTCGTTATAATTGGACTGTGGCCAAAAAGAAATATGAATACATTGGCAATCAGCTTACCAACACTTTGGTACGCAAAGATGATAACACTCGCATCATAGACCGCTGGCAACTTAGCGCTGGTTTTACCGTACCCTTTTTCGCTAGCAAAGGCGATTCTAAAATGCGCCGTCAATTAGATCAACTAGATCGAGAAAGCGATTATTTAGCTGACAAATACTCTTTAGAGCAAGAAGTTTCCCGTTTACGCGAAGAAATTGGTGCTTTATTCCAACAGCGCACCATACAACAGGAGTTCACCGAAAGAGTAGATGCGGGTAGTCTCTTCCAGGATTTCGCTGTACACGCTGGTTCAAACCCCTTGTTGCTTCTTAAAGCTTCAGAAAGCTCACTTAGCAGTACATTGCGCAGCATTCGCTTAGAACATGAAATATATAGACGATATTTAGTGTTATTGCAGCTAACTGGTGCATTTAGCGACAAAAAAGTAACCAACCATCTCAAGGCAGGTTTAGAATAATGTCAGCTAAAGCTCGTGGATTTAGTTTGCTAGAGCGTTTTGAGCTCAAGTACCACATCCCCGTGGAATGGGCTGATGATATTGGTAGGTTTATCGCTCCATATTGCGAAGAAGATCACTATTCGCAAATCACCCCAGGAAACTTCTATTGGATAACCAACCTATATTTAGATAGTAATAGTTGGACTTTCTTTAACTGGCGCAAAAGGGGTCTTTGGGATAGATTTAATATGCGCATTCGCACCTATGGAATACAGCCTGACCCCGAAGGTATTTTTCATTTTGAAGTAAAAAGAAAGCTTGGTCGTATAAGCACCAAAAGCCGCGCCACCCTCAAAGATAAAAACCCCATACATATATTTGAGACTCCAGAACCAGACTGGGAAGTAGAAGAAAAACACCGAGCTTTTCTAAAAGATTTTATGTTTAGAGTTGAGACTCATCAAGCACGCCCCCGTTTGCTTACCCAATATAAACGCCGTGCATGGTTTGGACTCAACGAAGAGTATTCTCGTGTTACCATCGACACCAGTATGCGCTGGCGCGAAGAAAACGGTTTTAATTATCATGTAGATCCCGCAAAAATGAATGATTCGGGCTATCCACGCTACTTTTTACCAGGCACCGATGCGGTACTTGAACTGAAAGCTCCAGCTAAGCAAGTCCCTTATTGGATGGTTGACTTAATTAGACATTTTGATTTGCGTTTACGCAGTTTTTCCAAATTTGGTTCCGCCGCCCAAGAATTTATGAATATATATGGAGTAGATGGACATTCGCACAGAACCCCTGTTTATGCCTAAGGAGATAAGCATGTTAAAAAAAATCTTAATTCCACTTACCACTTTAATGTTTCTATTTGCTTGCCAACAAGGCGGTGCAGATCCTGGGGAGATTATTGAAGAACAAAAAAATGATCCCAAAGCCACAAAACTGCAATGCAACGAAGTAATGTATTTCGCTGGTGAATACGATGAACTTGAATGGATAGAAATTGAACTAGTTCAAGGGGAAGATATTAAAGACATGGCAGAAAAGCTTATGCGTTTAGAAAAAGCCGTAGAGTTCCAATTTCCCGCCGAACCACTTAAAGTTAATGAAAAAATAGTCGTTACTAACGATACCAACGCGTTTAGAGCTAGATACCCTGTTGCTGACTACCCAGTACGCTTATTTGGTCCCTTTGAAGGCCGTTTAGATAATGCAGGTGAATTAGTGGATATAAAAATTAGTGGAAAAGGCGATGCTAGTTGTCAATTTAGCCCAGAACCACCCTGGCCAACTTTAGCAGCTGGCTATGGACATAGTTTAATTTACATTGATGGAGATGAATCTCGTCCTGAATCTTATGGCGCTAGTGTCGCTCAAGGGGGTTATCCTGGTTTAGAAAAGCAAGTGGTGGAATCCATTGGCGTTTTGGTTAACGAAATCATGCCTTCTGGCACTGCGACTAATCCTGGTTGGGTAGAAATATACAATCCTACGAAAAACAGCATTGATATTAGTGGTTGGGAATTAACAGAAAGTATAAATGTCAGTGGTTTTAATTTGCCTGCCAATACTATTGTTGAAGCAGAGGGCTTCTTAGTTATCGAAGAAGCTGATTGGGCTGATAACTTCTACCCTCCCCCCAATGGTGGCGAAGTTGTGCTCAAACAAATAGTTAATGGTGATTGGACTGGAGTCACCACTGGTCTAAGCTATCCTGCACTAGCAGAAAACCAAACTGCTGGAGTAATAGAGTTAAGCGACGGTAATTTATCTCGTTCAATTTTAAAAACAGCAACCAAAGGAAAAGCCAACTCAGAAGTATTCGCTGGTCCTATTCGCATTTCAGAATTCCATTATAACCCCCCTGAAGCTTATGCTGAATATATGGAGTTAGTTAATGCTAGCGAAGAAGATGTGGTACTAACCAACCCATGGCGTATCAAAGGAATAGCCTTTACTTTTGATGCCGCAGACAACTATGTGGTTCCCCCCCAAGGAAAACTACTAATGTTTCGCTTAGATCAAGCAGGATCTGAAGAAAACTTTAGAAATATGTACAATATCCCAGAAGATATTATATGCATTCCCTATGAGAGTCGCCTTTCTAACCGCGGTGAATTAATTACCCTTATTATGCCCATAACCCATGCAGGCGGAGGCATTGGTTTAAGCTGGTCAGATGTGGTAAATTATTCTGACCGTGGTTTTTGGCCTGGTGAAGCAGATGGTTACGGTAAGGCACTGAAAAGAGTGGATTTACACGCTTCTGGCGAGGATTCAAAAAACTGGGTAGCAGCTGATCCAGCCCCCGCTCAAAAATAATTTCACAAAGCTTGCACCACCATAATTATATTGGTATCATAAAATAAGTTTTATGGTACCTTTTTAATATGTTTTTGAGTAAAAGAATAATTTCCAGCTTTAGAACCCAAGAGCTCTTATTAATGTGCTTGGTGGCTATCACCATAGCTGCGCCCATTTTACATCATTTTAGTTTAAATAAAAGCGTAGTTTGGGAGTTTCCCACAACTATGAAGACTGAAATAGTTAATGACCATGCTGATGGTGGAAGTTCAATCGCACAACTAATTTACACAGACTCTTCTCTAATTTTAAGCTACTCATTGCAACCTGGTTCTAACTTTCCTTTGGCTGGTATAAAATTTCATACCGCAGAAAACGAAAAAGGGAAAAACCTCACTAATTTTGATAGCGTCAAAGTTTGGCTTAATAGCACTGATACCATCAATACGGTAAAGATTATTTTCAAAAACTATAATCCTGCATACTCCACCATTGACGATCCAGTCTCTTTCAAATACAATGAAATAGAATATAAACCAAACACCCACGAATCTCCTTTTTCTTTTGCCATACAAGATCTTACTGTACCTTCTTGGTGGATAGGACAAAGACAGATTCCCATTGAACATATACGCCCAGACCTGTCAAATATTGTAGAGTTAGAGATCCCCACTGGTTCCACTCATAAAATTAATAACGCTCAAATTGAGTTATCAAAAATTGTGCTTTCTGGTAAATATATAGCCGCAGAAGTTCTGTATTTATTTATCCTTTTTATATGGATGTTTTCTGCTGTGGCCTATCTAGTTTTTAGATTTTTGCATCAAATTTCATTAAATAAGGAATTGAAAAAGCAATCAGAAAACCTGAAAACAGCTGCAGAACGAGACAGTCTAACCCAAACTCTCAACCGTAATGGTATGTTCAATAAAATAGAAGAGCTAAAAAACCTCCCTCCTGAACACAGTTTCCCCATTTCTGTAATTATGATGGATATAGACTTCTTTAAGAAGATTAATGACACTTATGGACATGCTGTGGGGGATGAAGTTCTTAAAAACTTTACTGTACGCATTCAAGGTACTATTCGCAGCAGAGACTTACTGATACGCTGGGGAGGAGAAGAATTTATTGTTATTTGCCTTAACACTCATTTGAAACAAGGGGTGATTTTAGCTGAAAAACTTCGCCAATCTCTGATAGACACCCCCATACATAATCTAATGTCAGTGCGCATAAGTTGTGGCGTAGCTTCCACTAGTCATTGGGATATCGAAGAAGTTATAGAAAAAGCAGATATGGCTCTTTATCAAGCTAAAAGTCAAGGACGCAATAAAGTGTGCCATACTCCAGTGTAAAGAAATTTGCTAAATTTTATATTTATGGAACCAAAAATACACAACTTTAATTGTCCATACCCCATTGAAAGTACAGACTTTAACATAGCTGATATAGGCGAACCTACTCTTAAATCGCCCATTATAGGACAAAAATTTATTGACCCCAACCACCGAGTGTCGCTTTTTACCGACGAAAGAGATTTAAACCAGTGGCAAGAACGCAATCTTCCCATACCTTCCCTGGAAAGAGCAGGCCCTCGAGAAAAAATCTACCACGATTCCGCTTGGGCACGGGTGGGCATTGTAACTTGTGGCGGCTTATGCCCCGGTTTAAATAATGTCATCAAAGGTTTAGTACAGGTTTTATGGTTTGACTACAATGTACGCCATATTTTTGGTATCCCTTATGGTTATAGAGGCTTAAACCCCTCTTTTGCCCATGCCCCCATAATACTCAACCCCGAATATGTGGACTCTATCCACGAAGTGGGAGGGACTATTTTAGGTAGTTCTCGTGGTATGCAAGATACCGCCACCATGGTTGATACCCTTATGCGTTTAAATATAAACATCCTTTTTGCCATTGGCGGAGATGGTACTTTGCGAGGCGCTCACGCCATAGCCGAAGAAGTTAAAAAACGCAATCAACGGATTTCTGTGATAGGGGTGCCCAAAACCATAGATAACGATCTAAACTTAATTGATAGAACTTTTGGTTTTGAAACCGCTGTATATATAGCTTCCGATATAATTGCCAACTCTCATGTAGAAGCCAATGGAGCCTATAATGGCTTAAGCATTGTGAAACTTATGGGTAGAGATTCTGGATTTATCGCCGCCTATGCTAGTTTAGCTAATACTGTAGTAAATTTTTGCTTAATTCCCGAACATCCTTTTGAATTAGAGGGGGAAAACGGCTTGTTTAAGGCACTGGAAGAGCGATTTGCCATAGGTAAGACCCATGCAGTACTAGTAGTGGCCGAAGGCTCAGGACAGCATCTTTTCGAAGCAGGAAACACTCAAACCGATGCTAGTGGCAATATTTTACACAATGATATTGGCGACTTTTTAGTGAAAAAAATTAACAAGCACTTTAAAAGCATTGGTAAAGAGCTTAATATCAAATATTTCGACCCCAGCTATATAGTGCGATCCGGACCTGCCAAGGGCACCGATGCTATTTTCTGTTACCAATTGGCTGAAAATGCCGTGCATGCAGCAATGGCAGGAAAGACTGATATGGTGGTGGGCTCTTGGTCTGGTCAATTCACCCATGTGCCTATTGAATTGGCTGTCTGTGAACGCAAAAAACTTGATACCACTGGTCCTTTATGGAATGCGGTGCTTAGTGCTACTCGCCAAAGAGATTACGGTTTAAGATAATTTAATCTGCTTGATAGCCTTCTGTTGCCAATATTTCTTTTATTTTATCTACATCTACTTCTTGAAATAGTTGCAAACGACGGTTTTTAATATCGATACGATATTTTTTCACCCTATTATTTTTTAAAATGGCATCTATGCGTCCAGCACAATGATGGCAACTCATAGACGAAATGTGCCAATCGTGAATTGGTGTTTTAGCTGTGGTGTTTTTCTTAAAAAATCTTTTTAACATAGCTTACTCTTTTTGGCATTGAGCGCAGTAAAAAGTGCTACGCCCATTTTGGTTAATTTTTGTAATGATATTTTCACATTTAGGACAAGGCAAGTCTTCTTTTTGAAATACCTGGAGAAAATTCTGAAAACCGCCACTTTTCCCATCGCTTAGCCTATAATCCGAAAAAGTAGTTCCCCGGTTTTCAATGCTTTTGCGCATAATGCGTCTAAGCTCTCTGACCAAAGCTCGACTTTCTGCTTCGCTCAGACTGTTTGCGGGCCGCAGGGGATTTATGCTAGCAGCAAACAGCGCTTCGCTGGCGTAAATATTCCCCACTCCCGCCACATTGCGTTGATTTAAAATCCAGCCTTTGATATGCACCGCGCTGCGCCGACTTTTTCCGTATAAATATTTGCCGCTAAAGTTCCGAGCTAAAACATCGGGGCCAAGATTTTCCCAACGAGGAAATTTGTGCTCCATTGGCATCAAATTCCAATAGCCAAAACGACGCGGGTCGGTATAAATAAGCTGCCCCCCAGACTTAAAATCTAAAATCAAATGGCTATGCTTTTCTATTTCTCCATTTACTCGCAAAACGCCACTCATACCCAAATGCAGTAAAAACTTGTAATCATCTAGGATAAACTGCAAATATTTACCATGGCGGAGTATTTCTCTTAAAGTTTGCTTTTTTAGCAAACTTAAATCCAAAGAATTCGGATCCAAAAGAGAATCTGTCTTATATGCACGCACTTGATTTATCTCGTTGCCTATTAAATCAACTAAGCCCAAACGGATGGATTCAACTTCAGGTAATTCTGGCATAACTAGCCTCTCTGCAATACCAGTACGGGAATATGGGCGGGGGCAAAAAGCCGCATGGGAGGTCCCCAAAAGCCCGCACCATTACTTACAAAGACTCTTATATCGCCGATTTTCCCAAAACCTGCGCGAATGGGTTGCTGTAAATAAATAAAGTGGTGAAAAGGCCAAAACTGTCCGCCATGGGTATGACCACTGAGCTGTAAAGCAATATCGTAACCTTGGGCGCTTTCTGCCTGGTTGGGTTGATGGGCCAAAAATATACGTGGGGCTTGGGCAGCAGGAGGCGCATTTTTAAAAGCTTGACCCGGATCTGGAGCCATGCTCAGACTATCTTTGCCACTATGTTTATCAGAGATGCCAGCGACCACAATACTTGATTCCCCTCGTTTCACCACTATGTGTTTATTATCTAAAAGATAAAGGCCTAAACTTTTCAAATGCCTTAGCCAGGGTTTGCTCAGAGAATAAACTTCGTGATTGCCGCTGACAAAAAGCACACCGTCAGGGGCGCGAAGTTCAGTTAAAGGGCGAACCATGGGGCCAACTTTTTCCACGCTACCATCAATAATATCTCCACTATGCACAATCAAATCGGGCTTAGCACTGTTGGTAATTTCTACTAATTGCTGCGCCCAGCTTTCGCGCAAAATAGGGCCAATATGAGTGTCTGTTAGGTGTGCTATGCGATACCCCTCAAACTCTTGAGGCAAATTTGCGATGCTAACAGGGATTTCCTCGATTTTTGGAAGTTTTGCCCCTTCAATTAATGCTGTCACGCCCAAAATTAAAGTTATGCCATAAAAAGCTATACGGACTCGAGGAATCCATAAGTCAGCAGAAACTGGCAACCATTTAGCAGCAAGCCATATCCCACAGCCCACTAAATCTGATGCAAAAGTGGCTATGGTAAACAAAAACATAAAGCCAAACCACACAAAGCCTAGCCATATAAATTTGTCTGCAAAAAAATTACCTAATAAATCACTGCGAGAAAGTAGCATTGCCACTACAACACTTAACAACAAGACTAGCATTATTAACCATGCTATCTTTAACGCTCCTCCAGTCCATGAGAAAAAAGCAAAAAATCTTTTAGCTATATAAAAATGACTGCCTACTAATATGCTTAGTACCATGCCTAAAAATAAAAACTGCATAAAAACCTCAAGGATCAATGCGAGTTTCTAAAATAGCAATTACTACCTCTCTGAAACCAGCATTTTCATCGTCTTGGGCGACTTGTTCACTAGTTTGGTCAACTATATCAAAACCTAAGCGTTCTAACACTAATTGATACTGATCAATTTCTCGTTGACAATACAAAACTCCATGCTCATCTCGACTCTTTTTATCCAGATTAGCTATACCTCTAAGTGTAGAAAGAGCCAAATACCCTCCCACTTTTAAGATTTTTTGAAACTGATGAAGCATTTCAAAAATTCGATGCTCAGATATATGCATCAAAAAATCAACGCAAAATAAAAAGTCATATTTCTTATCTGCCTGCCACAAATCATTATCTGAAGCCAAAGGAAAGACACCTTGCCTATGCACAATAGAATCTTGTTCATCATTAGAAGATTCTATTAGCGTAGGAGATATTGTCAAGACTTGAGTGTTTTTAGAGGCTAAATATTGGGGGAATTTATTGGCTATTTTATCTACTACAATAATATTATCACCCGCGCGCACATATTTATCAGCAATCGCCTTTAACCAAGAGGCTACGCCATCTTCAACTTTTTGTTGTTTTTTAAAAAATTCTAAACTCGCTAAATCCATGCTCTAATTATACATAAACTAAAGCTATTATGCATTATTTGCTCCATAGATTTAAATCATTTAATACTAACGCACCCCAACTCTATCCCCAGGCAGGCGAATTTCCCAATTACAAGGACTTACACCGCACAAATGACGAGCTTTTGCAAAGATATATTCACGCACGCCTAGTTGCACACGCACATTTTCATATTCCACATATTGCGCATTATTTAGCAAAAATTGATGTATAATTTCTGCTAAGGATTCTGCCGCTACGGGATAGACACTCAAACGGCTTAGTCTTCCCTTTTCTGCGAGATGGCTACTAAATTCATTTTGCAAACTATCCAACATCTTTGCTTTTGTCATACCCAACCACTCCCGCTTTGCTGTAGCGCTCACGGTTTGGGACTCATAAGCTACCGGCAAAGATAAATCTAAATCTGGAGCTTTCATGCATAAATCTCTTCCACATAAATCTAAGTGCAACTGCGAAAGTTGGGTGTAAAACTTATAATGCGCCACCGCCGAAAACTCCCCTGAACTTTCTCCTAAGGTTATTCCTTTTAATTGGGTAAAACTTTGTTTATTAAGAGTTTCACGGGTGGTTAATTGGGCTATGACCAACTCTTCTGTGCCTTTTAATTCCACAAATTGGGCAAAACTTTGGCTTAGCATTTCAACTTGCACCGATTTATTAACCCACTTAAAAGCATTATTCAAAACAAAAATGCCAGCTACTATGGCAGCCAGCATTATGAAAATCGCATATTTGCGTATTTTGGTCCACAAAAACCAGATTATAGCACCTATAACAACTCCAATTATGGCTATTATAATATAGGTGCTCATCTTTTACCTAGCGCATACGACCTTGGGCATCGTGATTTTGATCATAAATCAATACACCTTTATTAGCATCGAAAACCCCGTGGGGCAATTCCACCGCTTCATTAGGAATTTTCTTTAAAATAGGTACTGGAGTAGGCTCCCAAGCTGGATTATATTGGCGCATTTTTTCTCGCACATATTTACCTGACTCGCTCAAATCGTTTTCACTCCAACCTCCTTGAGTGCTGGCGCTATGCACAAAATTGCCATCTTTATCAAAAGAACCTGCTTTTAGCGCGGCACTACTCTCACCCTTGCTCACAATGGACCAATTACACCAACTCAGCTGCCTTTCTTGCATCCAGTTCATAAAAGTATCCATATTGGAGCGCTTTAAAGCTCCATCACCACTGGCATCGCTATTGCCCCATTCGGTGACAAACACCGCCACTCCATTGTTGAGAGCTGCATCAGCCTTTTGGCGGTATTCTTGATGATGATGAGCGTCACTAGCATAAAAGTGAAATGAATAAGCCAGGTTTTCATAGCCTCTAATAGGATCTTGACTAGCAACATCCACTTCGCTAGACCACTTAGGGGTTCCCACCACAATAATATTTTTACTATCGTGTTTGCGAATAGCTCCAATTACTGCTTCGGAATATCTTTTTACCGTACTCCATGATTGGCTAGTAGGCTCATTAAAAGTCTCATAAATAATATTGGGTTTATCGCCGTAAAGTCGTGCCATTTCTTCGAAAAAAGCAATGGCCTGGGCTTGGTGTTTATCGGCATTGTGATCGTGCCAGTCAATAATCACATAAATTCCCTTGGCAATGGCTGCATCCACCACAGTTTTCACCCGTTGTTTATGTACTTCAGGATTAGTCAAATAAGCTTCGGCGCCTGGTCCCCAATCGCCCTCCACACCCATGGCTATACGGATAATATTGGCATGCCAATCTTCGGCTAGCCAATTCACCACATCGGCATTGTAAAAGTCTCTACCTTCAGCTGCTTGGCTCCAAAACAAACTCATACCGCGCAAAACCACCACATCGCCGTTTTTATCGACAATCTTATTGCCTTTCACTGAAAGTTGCCCATGGGTATCCACTGGCGTAGCATAAGTCACGCTTACAAGTGCAATTGCCAACAGGCAACACTGAATTAATTTGATTTTTTTACCCATCTTTATCTCCTACTTTTTAGTTTAAATCACCTTTTAGGACCTACTCTTTGAATGCCATCTTCTTCCCATTCTTTTAAATCTAAGCGCTTAGCGGTGGACGCTTCAGAATCTGTGCGCGCTAAAATGGCTAAATCTACCTCGCCTTTAAGGGGATTTACCCGCAGCACTTGTACCACCACTTTATCGCCACGGAAATAAGTGCGCCGAGAGCGTCGGCCTACTACGCAGCTTTTTTCACGGTTGAAAAACCAAAAATCATTGCCAGGCAAGTCGCGAAAGCGCACTAAACCATCGGTGGGAGGGTCATCGAGGGTTACAAACACCCCCCATTCTTCCATGCCGCTTATGGTTCCTGTCATTTCATCGCCAATGCGTTCTCGGAGCAGCCAAGCCGCACAAACCTTCATAGCATTGCGCTCATTTTTTAAAATCACAATCTCGTTGGCGCTAACTAAATCACATAATTCCACCACATCGTGGGCACGGGGATTTTTAGCTTCTTCGACACTACGCGCCAACTCGCGATGACACCAAAGGTCTGTATAACGGCGAATGGGCGCAGTAAAATGTGCGTAATCTTGCCAATTAAGAGCCCAATGCCCAAAAGGATTGGAGTCGTAGTGGGCTTTTTGCATGGAACGCAAAATTCTATTGATTTTGCTGGGATTTCCCTTAGCTCTTTTCACCAAGTGTAAATAAAGCTTAAATCCTGGCTCATGCAAATTGCTATCTGCCCTTCGGGCGGCGCTAAGCTCCTGCAAACTCACCGGTGAGCGAATAAACAAGTCGGGCTCGTTGGTGCGTAACTCGGTAACATCTTTGACATCAGGTGGTTCATGAAGACGATAGACTCCCTGCAACTTGCGTTTTTGCAATTCTAAAGCACAACATTGGTTGGTGATTAGCATGCACTCTTCTATCCAGGAATTAGATTCTTCATTACTGCGAGGGACTATTTTCACTGGCTCGCCAGCCTCATCAAACTTTACTCCATATTCCGTGGTGTCTAGCTCTAAAATCCCCGATTTACCCCGCACTTGCCGCAATAATCTCGCCACTTCGGCCAAAGCCTTAAGTTGAGGATCTTTTTGGGTTAAAAGGTGCACCGCTTGCTCATAGGTTATGGAACGGCTAACTTTTACCACCGAACGCTTAAATTCGTAATTTTGCACCTGACCTTTGCTGTCTAAATCCATCATACAAGAAAAGGCCAAACGGTCCTCTCCCTCACGCAAAGAGCATAGATCTGAAGACAAACGCGCAGGTAGCATGGGAATTGCCACCCAAGGCAAATATTGAGTAAAAGACCGCTCTAAAGCCTCATTGTCCAAGGGACCATCTTCTTTAACATAATAGCTTACATCGGCGATATGCACGCCTAATTTCCATCCCTTTGCGGTCTTTTCTACACTAATAGCATCGTCATGATCTCGAGCGCCTTCAGGGTCTATGCAAATCAACTCTAAATTGCGAAAATCTACTCTTCCTTTAAAATCTTCGGCGCTGGGGGCTTTTAGAGCATTGACTTCATCGTAAACTTGATCCGAAAAATCGTAATTTAAATCGTTATCTTCTTGATATTGACGAGTTAATTCGGCAAAAGTTCCATAATCTTCTACGCCTGCCACGACTTTAGCTAAATACTCGTTTTTAAACTTTGGATGGGGATAAAGTTCAAACATCACCATTTGTCCCAACTTGCCAGGAGCTCGACGACGATGAGAAATCTTATAAGTTTTACGACTCTCAGGGTCTCGGACTAACCACTGTTTGTTTTCTTGAAAAAGCATGCCTTTGTGAATACGGCTAACATTGAATTTTGCCTTTTGCCTGCGACTACGAGCAGCGGGCCGTTGCTCATTTTTGCCTTTTCTTATTTGTTCTTCGGTGCTAGGCACATAAAATTGCTTTTTATTGTTGCGCGCTAAAGTTCCCGCACGCACCATAGCCAACAAAGATGAACTAAAATTCATTTTTTGCTTTTTAGTAATCCCGAACTTTCTCCGCAACTGAGTTCTTGTTAGGGATTCTTTAGATAAAACTCGTAAAATTTCTTCACGGCTAGGTAAGGACTTTGACATAAAACTCCAAAACTTGATACTAAAACAGCACCAAGTAATTAAACTAATTCGAAAAAAGGCAGTTAGTTAATATATTTTTTAACCTCTGTACACCAGAGTAACCCTTTTATACTTAAACTATATCTTTAACTTGCCACTGCAAAGTCTTTCCTGCAGCTAAAGGCACTACTCCACTCACTTCTTTGGGGACTTCCCAGGCTTCTTTTTGCATGATTAAGCTACGATTTGATCTTTCTAACCCATAAAAATCTGCTCCAAAACCCGCCACAAAATTTGGTAGATATTGCAATTTATCGGCTTTTTCAAATATTTCCATCAACAACGGCATGGCAACTGGTGCAGAATAAATTCCAGCCGCTCCTCCATTAATCTCTTTTTTAGCTTTAATATGAGGTGCACTATCCGAACCAAAAAAGAACTTGGAACTCCCCGAAAACGCAGCTTTTAACAAAGCATCTCTATCTTGAGGTCTTTTAACTATGGGTTTACAAAAATGATGGGGCATTAAATTCGCACCCAAAATATCGTCCAAAGTCAAAAGCAAATGATGTACCGTAATGGTAGCGGCCACGGTCTCTGGCCATGTTAGTACAGCTTCCACCGCTGCTGCCGACGATAAATGTTCTACCATAATGCGCAACTTAGGGAATTTTTTAACTAAGAGATCTATTTTAGGCAAGAACTTTTCTTCTCGCTCCAAACTAAAAGCACCAGGTTCTTCGGCATGAATACTTAAAACTATATCTAACTCTTCCATGGCTGCCAAAACAGGAAAAATGCTCTCTATTTCACTTATGCCATCTTGGGAATTGGTGGTAACACCTTCTGGATAATATTTTCCTGCCAAAGCCCCCACCCTTTGCAATAGTCTTAAATCCTCTATGCCAAAACTCGGGTTTAGCTTAAAAGTCATTAAGGGAGTTAAATTTGGTGCAGCCTCTTCAATGGCGCGCTTATATTCGCGCAAATGTAATGGTTCACTAATGGCTGGCAAAGTATTGGGCATAACCAAAGCTCTACCAAACTGCATAGCAATATCTCGGGCATAATCTTCTAAAACATCACCTTCGCGTAAATGTACATGAAAATCATCGGGTAAAGGCAATTCAAAACTTTTCATTCAATCCTCAATATCTATAATTTTTTGGTTGCTTTTATGGCCTCTATGCACAGTTACTGAACTTTTTGCAGTATTAAAGTGCTTGGCTAACAATTCACAAACTGCTTTATTTGCAGCACCATCCACAGGAGGCACTGAAACATAAACTCTATAAGAACCATCTTCCAATGGCCCTACAACTTTTCTTTGACTGGATCTAGTTATAACCTTTATATTTATGCGCATATTAGCTTTTGCTTTCCGTTCCTTTATCTCCTTTTTCGAGCCATGGGCTAGGGTTTACAGCTTGCTCAGCTTTTTGGGCAAAACGGGGATTCCGTGGCGGAACAATGGTTTGACTACCTGTTTTCTTTTGATTTGTCTGCTCCATGCGCTTATTGCGAAAAGCCATAGCTTCAGTGGAGGTTAGTTCTGCGTTTAGCCCATCCTCTCCATGCTGCTCGAGTTCCATTGCCTCCAACAATTCCTCTTGGCTACGCAATAATGCCCTAATACGTATAAAATAGTTAGTGCGTTGTTGCTTAAGCACCTCTATTTCGGCGCGCAAATCTGTGGCATTCTTTTTGGTTTCTTCCACTTCACGCAAAGCTCTTGCTTTAGCTTCAGCAATAATTAATTCCGCTTCACGCTCAGCGTTAAACTTAGCTTCATCGGTGGTTTTTTGCATAGTAACCACGCTATCTTGCAATGTTTTTTCAATTAATTTGTAATAATTAACGCGCTCTTCAGCTATTTTCAATCTCTCAGTAAGCTCTGTACGCGCACGAGCTTGTTTTTCCATATCAGTAGCTACTTGATTTAAAAAAGCGCTAACTTCTTCGGGATCCAAGCCTCCCAGTGTTTTTTTGCGAAAACTTTGATTGCGGACATCTAAAGGTGTTAAATCCATGATTACTCCATACGGATATGCTATTTTTTATGAAATATAGACATTATGTTTTTGCGCCAGTATATGATATAAAAACCTAAAGTAATAATTAACTCTGTAATTAGTACAGTTATCGCTGTTCCCACTTCAAAGTACCAACGACTAAGCAGTATATTTAAAGATATATTAAATATCGCTCCAGCAATTACCAAAAAGCTTAACTCTGAATTTCTTTTAAACATTAAAAGCATTTGATAGGGCGGAATGTTTAACAACACAATCACAGGCACAAAAGCCAATATTTTTAACACAGTGGCGGATTGAGGTACATATTTTCCACTAATTAGCCATATAATTTGCGGAGCAAAAAACCACATCAATAGTGCCACAGTTCCGAACAGCAAAGCCGACATTAATATTATCTTCTTGTAATAAGTCTGCAATGATTTTCCTTTGTGGGCGCGCAAACAAGCACGAGGATAGATAGATTGAAATAATATCACTAAAACTCCACGCACACTACTCACTAACTTTTCTGCCACGGCATAAAAGCCCACCGCACTGGGACTAGCTACTAAACCTAATATCACGATATTGGAATTTATATAGGTATTTATACCAAAATTCGACAAAAACACTGGCCAACCATTTTTAAGTTGAGATTTTATTAAAGATAAAGTTGGGCGCACCAACCGCAAGCCTAAAGATTTCCACGCAACTATAATTCCCAATAATCCAGAAACTATTCCACCTAAACCTTGCAAAGCAGGCACCCAAAACACATCTGCCGGCTTTTTAATCAAAATAAACACCGCCGCCGCAGCTAAAATGCGGGGAATAACACTAAATAAGGTAAAAGCTCGCATGCGTTCCAAACCTTGAAACAGCCAAGCAGGAAACAATGCTTGCCCTAATACCACTGAATAAGCAGCAATTAATATTTTAAAGCCACCACCAAACTCTGGAAATAGGTAACTGACACCCATCAATACAGAAAATCCCAACAAAAGCAATATAAACTTAACGCTCATTACCGCTGCATAAAGCTGAGATAAATAGCCCATATCGGATCGATTTATAGAAGCTTCTCGGGTGGCGGTTAAATTAAAACCATAATCCACAATCACAGTAAAAAAAGCTGCCACGGCTAGAGCAAAAGCCGCTGTACCGTAGAGTTCTGTGCCCACCACCCGCACCACATAAGGTATAGTGAGTAATGGTAAAGCATAACCAAATGCTTGGATAGTAGAAAGTGAGAAAAAGTTTGTCCACAAAGCTTTTTTTTCTTCGGAATTGGTGAAATTCTGCCAAAGTTTGTGCAACTTTTTCAAAAGAATACCCTACTTATAGTTGCGCTCACCAAATAGAGCTGTACCCACACGCAACATAGTGCTGCCTTCTTCCACAGCTACTTCTAAATCCCCAGTCATTCCCATGGATAATTCCGTGAATTTTTGAAATTGCTCTCCGCCTTCTGCCTTTACTTCATCTCGCAATTGACGCAACCAAGCAAAGCCCTCACGACTATCTTCCGCCACTCCAGTATTTATCCCAATGGTCATCAAACCGCGATAATGCACACGGCTTAGTTCAGGAAGACCCAAAATAAAACTTTTAGCTTCTTTCATGCTCAAACCGCTTTTAGATTCTTCTAAAGAAGTATTTATCTGAAAAAGCACATTTATTTCTTTATCTTCTTGTACACAGACTTCTTGGAATTTTAACAAAGCTTTTAGCCTGCTCACACTATGTACCCATTGGGCAATTTGTGCAGTTTTACGCCATTTATTGCTTTGTACTGGACCTATAATATGCAAATCAGCCTTTGGAAAAGGCTTGCTAAACTTTTTTTCGGCTTCTTGAATGCGATTTTCACCTAAATGCTTAGCCCCTGCAGCTATGGCCGCTTCCACCGTTTCTACAGGATGTGTTTTTGTCACCCAAATTAATTCCACATCATCGGCCGACCGCCCGCTTTTTTGAGCAGCTATTTCAATGCGTTTACGCAAGAGCTGTTCTCTTTTGCGCAAATCTTCTATCATAGTAGCCTCACTTATTTCTTTTTAAATTCAAATAACGCTTTGATTGCGTCACTTATATATTCACAATAGTAAATTTTTAAACCCTTGCGCACAACACTGGGCAATTCGCTCACATTTTTTTCGTTTTCTGCGGGCAAGTAAATAGTGTGTGCTCCCGCCTCAAAGGCTGCAATGGCTTTCTCTGTTAAACCACCTATGCCCAGCACTTTTCCACTTAAAGAAACTTCACCAGTAAAAGCAATTTTAGGATCCACTGCTTGTTTGCTAAAAGCCGAAACTAATGCCACAGTTAGACCCAAACCCGCCGAAGGCCCATCTTTAGGAGTAGCGCCTTCAGGAACATGTATGTGAATATCAGTTTGCCTAAACATTTCGGGATCCCATCCAAATTTTGGGCAAAAACCCCTAGTTAAGCTAAGCGCAATATGAGCAGACTCCTTCATTACTGCACCTAAAGTACCTGTTAATTGCATTTTTCCTTTACCAGAAAGCAAATTACTTTCTAACAGCAGAATTTCGCCACCTACCGCAGTCCAAGCTAAACCCGTTACTACCCCTGGTCGATGCTTAGCAGATAAGCGATTGGCCCTAAAAGGCGGCACACCTAAATATTTTGGTAAGTCTTTAGGGCTAATCCTAGCAGTGTATTTCTTTTTAGACACGATTTCCATAGCTCTTTTACGACATAAATTGTCTAGCTCGCGCTCTAAATTTCGTACCCCAGCTTCCCGAGTATATTCACTTAAAATTCGGTTTAAAGTTGCTACAGAAACAAAAATCTGCTCACCTAAAACCACGCCATTGCGCTCACAAACTTTTTGCATCAAGTGCCTTTGGGCTATTTTGTGCTTTTCAAAACGATGATAACTGCTTAAACGCACAATTTCCATGCGATCCCGCAAAGGACCTGGGATTCTTTCTTCGGAATTTGCCGTGCAAATAAATAAAACCCTAGATAAATCCACTCCTGCTTCTAAAAAATGATCTTGAAAGTCATGATTTTGCTCAGGATCTAACACTTCGAGCATGGCGCTGGCAGGATCACCACGAAAATCATTGGACATTTTATCAATTTCATCCAATAATATCAACGGATTCATGGTTTGGGCTTTGCGCAGGGATTGTATAATGCGTCCGGGCATGGAGCCAATATAGGTGCGTCTATGGCCGCGAATTTCCGCTTCATCGCGCACGCCTCCCAAAGTAATACGCACAAATTCTCTATTCATAGCTTGGGCTATGGATTGCCCCAAAGAAGTTTTTCCCACCCCAGGAGGCCCCACTAAGCATAAAATAGGGGTACGCTTTTCTACCTGGGTCAATTTTAGCACCGCCACATGTTCTAAAATGCGTTCTTTAACTTTATCTAAACCGTAATGTTGGGAGTTTAGCGCCCGGCGAACCTTGGGGATGCTCAATTCATCTTTAGTATATTCTCCGAACGGCAAATGCAAAAACCATTCTATATAGTTGCGTACCACAGAATACTCTGGACTAGATTGATGCAAATTAGGCAAACGTTCTAGTTCAGCTAATACTTTTTTAGCAATTTCTTCAGGAAACTCTTTGCTTTTGATGCGACCGTGTAATTCTGCCAATTCTGGGCTAAGCGCATCAATATTCCCCACCTCTTCTTGAAGCAGACGAATTTGCTCTTGGATAAACCACTCTCGCTGGTTTTTTTGGGCCGCATGGCGCACATCTTGTTCTATGCGGCGATTGGTTTCAATGGAATCTAAGGCACCATCTATTAACCTTAAAATTTGCGCCCCAATTTCTTCTAAACGAGTGAGGGCAAGCATTATTTGACGATCTTCCAAAGAAGCTTTTACAAAGGGTAAAATAGACTGAATGGCATCTAAAGGTTTTTTAATTTCAGACAAATTATGCAAGATTTCTATGGGAATATCATTGGCTTTTTCTGCGTAAACCTCAAAAGCTTCTAATATTTGGTGGCGTATAGCTTCAGCCTTTGTCTTCGGGCCTTGCACATACTTTAAAGGTCTAACTCTAGCTTCCCAAAGTTTATTTTTAAGCCGAGGTTTTTGCAACTTTACCGCCACCACACCTTCCACCAAGGCTTTGACATAACCATTGGCCAAATAGCTCAGGTTTATTAGGCGAACTATAACTCCCACATCGTGCAACTGCTCTGCGGAGCTAACCTCTTCTAACTCCTGATCTTTTTGCAAGACCAAAAGCATAAAACCATTAGTTTCGCGAACTCCTTCTATAATGCGTAGAGAATACTCTCTCCCCAACAATAAGGGAACAGTTGCTCCAGGAAATACTACGGTATCTCTAATTGGTAAAACGGACCATTTTTGGGTCATGTCGAGAACGATAGTTTGCGTTTCCTTCAATTAGGCCACCTGTAAGTCTTCATTTGAACTTAATTTTTTCTTGTTTTTTTGAGTTTTCGTGTTTTTTATCCCAAACACTTTTCGGGCATAAGCAGCAGTAACCGTATAAGTTTTAGTATCTGTCCCCGGTAAATCAAACATTGGCTGCTGTAAAACCCTTTCCATCACCGAACGCAAGCCTCTAGCCCCAGTTTTGCGCTCTAAAGTTTGCTCAACTATGAGTTTTAAAGCCGCATCTTGGAACTTCAATTCTATATCGTCTAAAGCAAATAGCTCTTGGTATTGTTTTAGCAAAGCATTATTGGGCTTGGTTAGAATATCTAGCATAGCTTTTTCATCTAGCTCATCTAATCCCACAATCACAGGCAGACGACCTACCAATTCTGGTATCAATCCAAATTCTATTAAATCTTCAGCTTCGCATTGCCTGTATAAATCGCCAATGGACTGCTCTTTTTCAGAGCGCACATCGGCACCAAAACCTAGACCACTGCTGCTAATGCGACGAGCAATAACTTTCTCTAAACTTTCAAAAGCCCCACCACAAATAAAGAGAATATTTCTGGTATTTAGGTGTATAAGGTTTTGTTCGGGATGTTTGCGTCCACCTTTAGGAGAAATTGCTGCCACGGTGCCTTCGAGCAACTTCAGCAAGCCTTGTTGCACACCTTCGCCAGAGACATCGCGAGTTATGGAGGGATTGGCACTTTTGCGAGCCACTTTATCCACTTCATCTACGAAAACTATGCCTCTTTCTGCCTTTTTTACATCGTAATCGGCAGCTTGTAATAGGCGCACCAATATACTTTCCACATCTTCTCCCACATAGCCAGCTTCAGTCAGCACGGTAGAATCTGCGATGGTGAAAGGAACATCTATAAACTTAGCTAAAGTCTGCGCTAACAAAGTCTTACCCGAACCCGTGGGACCAATTAACAACATATTAGACTTATCAACTTCTACTTTAGCATCAGGCTTTTGCTTATGCACTCTTTTGTAATGATTGTAAACCGCCACAGCCAAGGCAGTTTTCGCATAATCTTGACCTATGACAAACTCATCTAAATGAGCGCGAATTTCTGCGGGCTTTGGCAGCGGTTTAGTATTTTGAGCTTCTGCGGCAGCCTCTTTAGAAACCTCATCTAATAAAATTGTGTTGCAAGTATAAACGCATTCGTTACAAATATTTGCCTGCGGGCCTGTGAGAATCTTTTTAACTTGTTCTGCGCCCTTCCCACAAAAAGAACAAGCTACTTTGGGATGATTTTTACCTTTGCGGTACATTATTCCCCCTTAAAAATTATTTTTTACGCGGCTCAAAAATCTCATCAATAATGCCAAAATCCAAGGCATCTTGAGCACTCATATAAAAGTCGCGATCGGTTTTTTCTCGCACATCTTCAATTTTACGGCCTGTATGATTAGCCACAATCTCGTTTAATTGTTCCCTAGTGCGCACTATTTCTTTGGCATGGATTTGAATATCCGAAGACTGTCCCGTGGCCGCACCCATGGGTTGATGCAACATAATGCGGGAATTTGGTAAAGCATAACGCTTTCCTTTGGTTCCAGCTCCTAAAAGCACCGCTGCCATGGAAATACATGATCCCACACAAATAGTTACCACATCGGGGCGTACATGTTGCATAGTATCGTATATGGCCATACCCGCTGTTACATAGCCTCCTGGGCTATTAATATAAAGTACTATATCTTTTTCAGGATTTTCGTATTCCAATAAAATCATCTGCGCCATAATGCTATTGGCCACTTGATCATTTATGGGATTTCCTAAAAAAATGATTCTTTCTTTTAGCAAACGCGAATAAATATCATAAGCGCGTTCACCTCTACCCGTATTTTCAATAATTGTTGGTATAATCATGGTATAAACCCTTAAACTTTAAGCGCCTACAATTAAATCTAATGCTTTTTGGATTTTTAAGTCCTCTCGTATATCAATAACGCGACCGCTTTGTCTTAATTGTGCTTTAAGAGTATTAAAATCTATGCCATAGGCGGTGGCCATTTCTTGTATTTGCTTATCCACATCATCTTGGGTGGGTTTTAACTTCTCTTGTTCCACAATAGAATCTAAAATGCGATATTTACGAATTTCTCGTTCTGCATTTGGACGCATTGCTTCAATTTGTTCTTCTGTGGGCTCTATTTCTTCGGCACCTTGAGCTTGTTGCTGCAGAGTATGGCTAACCCATTGTACAATTCTAGCTTCTGGCACATCAAAAGGATTCTTTTCTATTAAATAATCAATAGCTTCTTCTTGTACCTTGTTTTTTGCTTGTTGACTTTTGTGATTAGCTATGGTTTCTTCTAGTTGCTCATTTAGTTCTTTAAAAGACTTCATGCCTAATTTTTCTGCAAAAGCATCGTCCAGTTCTGGTAGAACCACTTCGCTAACACTATCTACCCGCACGGTAAAACTGGCAGTTTTACCTCGATAATATTCGTCTTTATGGTCAGCAGGGTAAGTAAAAAGAACTTCTTTCTCATCGCCTGCAGTCAAGCCAATCAACCCCTCATCAAATCCAGGAGTAGTGGAATCGCCAATTATGGCGCGAAACTGAGGATTTTCTGGTAAAGCACTTTCTTCACCATCAATAATAACCTTAAGGTACATCCCTTCTACAGAATCTCCTTTTTTTGCCTCTCTTTCCACTTTATTGTGTTCGGCATACATGTTTTGCATTTGATTAAGTTCATCGCTTACTTCAGTAGTGCTAATAATCACTTCCGGAACAATAAATCCTGTGTCAGTGTAACCTTCGACTTTAATTTCAGGATCTACTTCTACTATTAATTTAAAAGTAATATCATTTTCTTTGTCATCTTTAAAGTCTTCCATTTTGCCAGGTGCCACTGGAGTAATATCCGCTTCGCTTAACTCTTTTTGCAATTCAGAGTTGATAACAGCATCTATAACTTCGTTGCGAATAGATTCACCAAAACGCTGTATAACTACATTGCGTGGAACTTTTCCTGGCCTAAAGCCTTTAAGATGAATTTCTTTACGATACTCCGAAACTTTCTTATTAAAAGCTTCGCTTACGACTTCTTGGGGAATGGACACCTCAAGGGTGCGCACTGTAGAACTAGTTTCTTGAATAACAACGCTCAAAATGAAACTCCATTGAATTAGCTTAATGCGAAAGGAGGGAGTTGAACCCTCACGCCAAAGGCGCCAGATCCTAAGTCTGGTGCGTCTGCCAATTCCGCCACTTTCGCAGTTTGGACAAAGATATAAATTTTATCCAATTTTGCGATATAGGTTTACATTTATATTATGAATTCTACAAAAATTAGCGCTGGTATTGTAACTTACAACAGCAAAAAGCACTTAAAATCATGTTTAACCAGTCTGGCTAAGCAAAAACACCCCCTTTCTCAAATCATTATTTTTGACAACAATAGCCCTGATTTTAAATATGATGAGTTTAAAAACATTGTAGATTCCATACCCGAACTTCCGGTCACAGAAATAATTTCTTCGCCCCAAAATATCGGTTTTGGCTCTGCTCATAACAAAATCTTATCAAAAATAGATGGCAATTTTTACTTAATGCTTAACCCCGATGTGGTTTTAGAAGAAGATTTTCTCTTAGAAGCCATAAATTCTTTTACTAAAAACCCAGAAATTTCTGCTTTAAACGCGCAGATTTTATATTCCCAATACGAAAAACCTACAATTTACTCCACTGGTCACACTTTGTTTAAAGAACGCCGTTTTGAAGATATTGGCATTGGAACTCCTGCTTCTGAACATCAAAAATCTCGCATGGTTTTAGGTTTTAACGGCGCTTGTCCTGTAATTAAAACTAAAGCCTTGAAAGATGTTAGCTACCCCGAAGGTCCTTTTGATAAAGCTTATTTTTTGTATGGCGAAGATGACGATTTAAATTGGCGCATGGCTCTAGCTGGACATTTAACCATTTACGAACCTAAATGTTTAGCGCATCACATTGCAGGAGCTTCTGGAGCGCATAAAAACCCCATAGCCAGGCGTAGTGCTCTATACAATAGGTGGCTTACTATTGTAAAGAACGATAAACTTCTTTTTTTCTGCTTAGATTTACCTTTTATTATCGGTGGGGAATTGTTTTACATATTAATACGAACTATTAAAAAACCTTCTTTTTTACCTGATTATTTTATTTCCATAGTTAAGTTTTTTACCCTTTTGCCCCATGCTCTAAAACGCAGAAGGATCACCCCTATACGTTTAAATCGCGCTACAGAAAGACAACTTTTTGAGAAAAATTATTTCACTCGTTTCACCACTGTTTTCAAAAGGTCTTTTTTAAAATCAAAGCACAAATCTATTTGGAACCATTAGCATATATTTTGTTAAGTTTGCACTAAGCTCAAAACCCTTAACGCTTTGGAGGCATTTATGAGCCAAGCTAATCCTCTTTTAGTGCCTGAACTTCGTGAAATGCTCGATACCAACGATGTGGAAAACATCAAACTATTTTGCGAAGCCGAACATCCTGCCATAATTGCTGATTTTCTCTCTGCTTTAGAACCTGTAGAAATATTTGAAATTTTAAAACACACCAACTTAGAACTTCAAGCAAAAATAATAAGCCATTTAACAGAAGATACTCAAGTAGCTGTAGTAGAAATCATGGGCAAATTGGAAATTGCCAAACTATTAGGTGAAATGGCACACGATGACAGGGCTGACATTTTTAAACAGCTTTCTAAAAAACTACAAAACTTGATTTTACCTGCATTGGCCCAAGCTGAACGAGAAGACATTCGCCGATTGGCATCTTATGAAGAAGGCACCGCAGGCGCAGTAATGACCTCAGATTATGCTACTTTGGCTTTGCATTTAACCACTTCCGAAGCTGTGGAAGTATTGCGCCAAGTAGCCCCTGACAAAGAAACTATTTATTACACATATATTTTAGACGATAACCGCAAACTTTTGGGAATGGTTTCCCTAAAAGACATTATTGTCGCCACCAAAGACACGCCTTTAAGCGAGATTATCGAAACTGATATAGCCTATGCCATGGTTTCAGATCACCAAGAAGATGTGGCCCATAAAATGCGAAAGTATGATATCATCGCTTTGCCTGTTTTAAATGAAGACGAAAGCATGGTGGGAATCATAACTTTTGACGATATTGAAGATGTTATAGTAGAAGAAGCCACCATTGACTTTCACAGTTTAGGAGCAATTTCACAACCCACCGACGGAGAACTTAGCGGTATTGATATGCGCGACACCAGTATTTTATTGATGGTGCGCAAGCGTCTGCCTTGGTTGTTGATTTTGGTCTTTGTCAATATTATTTCCGGAGCTGGCATAGCCCATTTTGAATCCACCATCCAAGCCGTAGTAGCCCTAGTGTTCTTTCTACCATTACTAATTGATAGCGGCGGCAACGCCGGAAGCCAATCTTCAACTTTAATGGTGCGCGCTTTGGCCACAGGGCAAGCAAAAATGTCTGATTGGCTTTATTTATTGACCAAAGAAGTTTTAGTGGCAAGTATTTTAGGTCTAGGCATGGGTTTAGCAGCTTCTGTACTTGGATTTTGGCGTGGCGGACCAGAAATAGCACTTATTGTTTCTCTTACCATGGCCTGCATAGTGGTGTTTGGCAGCTTGGTGGGCATGTCCCTCCCTTTCCTTCTCAATAAACTTAAACTCGACCCTGCCACAGCAAGCGCCCCTTTAATAACCTCTCTGGCAGATATTGGTGGTATTCTAATTTATTTTAATATCGCCACTTACTTTTTAAAAGATAAAATTGGCTAAGTTTACTGCTCATCAATAAAGGTTAACAATTTATCAATCCACTCCAATTGATTGTCATATCCTATAAGCCGCCAAGCTTTGCCGTAGGAATCAAACACTATTAATATTGGTACAAAACCGGTGCCAAATAAGTCAGAAAACACCCAAGTAACATCCCTATAAATTGGAATCTCCACTTGACTTTCACTCAAATAGGCATCTAAATTTCCCAATGGACTTGTAGCAGTTACAATGCCTAAAATCTCTACATGGCGATTAAACTTCTTATGCTCACCTCCGTCCATATATGCTTTAATATCTTTGAGAATCTTTATACATGGTTCACCAGGTGCTTTAAAGAAAACTACGAAAGTTAAAGAATCGTTCCAATCGGCGAATTCAGCTTTAGTATTTGCATACAGCTCTGCATTATACACCCCATGAAATGAACCTTCAAAATCACCTAATTTAATTTCGTGAAAATAAGGAGCTAAATCTTCTGGAAGGTTTATTGCTATAATCTCTTCCTTTTTTTCTTCATCATCATCTTGTTCACTTTGTGAGCTAGATGAAGGCTTCCCAAGATTAATGGGCGGAATATTGGTTGTTGTGGATGAACTCGATTTAGTCGTAGCGGAAGAATAACTCTGGGAATTATCGTCTGGCGATTCATTTTCAGTGATAAGACACGAACTCAAAATGAATAAACTCAAAAACATCCAAATTAGCAATGCTCTATAATCTTTAATTTTCCTATTACACATATTCAACTCAATTAGTTACTTTATATTATAATAATACATGATATATCATTTTTTAGCAATTTTTTTGTTTCTTCTTAACACATTGGTGTATAGCCAAAAAGTTGATTCTATACAATTAATCAATAAGCGCTTTGCTGAAGAGCAAGATTTTTTTGCTGTTATGGCCCTTGATTCCTATTTGGACAATAAAAGCGACCTTAATTTAGAGTTTTGGCGAATTTGGGGTGATATAAGTACAGAAAACTTAATCGGAGCCGAAAAACACTTACATGAAATCAGTGAAAAGTTCAAAATACAGTTAAAAGAAAATCCTTGTGATTATAGTCGTTTTTTGCTTTTAGAAGGTTTAAATCTCTTTTATAAGCAGCAAGCCCAACTTGTTAATATAGAACAAATTTCTGATAAAAAAATCCGCAATAACTTAAAGAAAATCCATAATTCTAAATGCTTTTATGCTGAAGATCTGAAGCTTTTACACTTCTTAAAAAATTTCAACAAATCTCGTTGGCATAAAAACCACCATGGAAAAATTAGCACAAGCTCGGGTTATAGCACTAACCCGCTCCGAGATGAAGATAATTTACAACAAAGTGATGCCAAGGCATTTCAAGAGTTTTCTGCTTACTATTCTTACACGCCATGGCTAAGTCACCCAATCTCTCCTTATCTCAACATTTCAACAAACTATTCACATTTTTACCCCAAGGCGCACAACTTACTACATAAAGGCAATATTCAAACCCAAGTTGGAAGCTTCTATGATTTCACTAATCTAAGCTTAGACTTTAGACTTTTGGGAAGTTTATTTTTACAAGCTGACACTCTTTTTCCAAACCAAAGCATTGCCCAAGAGCTTAAATCAGTGCAGTTATCTATATCTTTTATGAATAAATTAAACTTTAGAATAACCCCAGGGCAACGGTTATTTCGAGAAAAAAAACATTCTCGTAATAAAGTGAAATTTGAAGCGTTTCTTTTTGATGCGCTAACTGAAAAGTTACTGCTTTCTGTAGGTGGTGGCTATGCCAATTACAACACAAATGATTCTTGGTATAACTTTACAGCTCAACAAGTTAACATATCTGTATTTTACAACTTAGGGACCAAATTGGAGTTAATGAGTCTTATTAATTTAAGTCACCGCAATTTTCCCTATGAATCAGGCATAGAAAGGCATGATTGGATAATAAATTGGCATAATATCTTCAATATTAAACTAAGTGATTACTTTAATGTTTCCCTCAATTACAACTTTTTCAACCATAAAATTGAAAATTATAAGGTTTCTGAATTTAGTTTAAATGAAAACATACACTTAACCGATCATGTTTTGTCCATAAACTTTGAATATCAACCTAAGCTATATATAAACCATTCCCAACAATACAGGGATAATTATGAGTACGCACCGCCATGGAGCGTAAAAAACTCTTTTAAAAACCAAAGTAATTTAGATGAAGTTTTGGATAAGTTTGAGTCTAAAATACAACAACAAGAGACCCAAATTCAAGGGCGTGGGGGCGGCTGTAAAGAATAAAAGCCACGCCTAGGCGTGGCTTCATTATAACTTTATGTATTACTCTGAAGTTTTTTCTTCAGTATTCTCAGTTTCTTCTACAGCTTCTGTGCTTTCAGCATCATCTTTGCCAGTTTCAATAGCTGTAGCTTCTTCGGGAGTTTCAGCTTCTGCAACCACATCTTCCTCTTTAACTTCTTCCACAGCTTCACTTCCGACAATATCGATTTTTTTATTAGAAGTATTTTCAGATTTTTGTGGGGCTTTGTTTTTTTCAACAACGGTATCTTCTACTAAACCAATTAACGCCATTTCAGCGTTATCGCCTTTGCGTGCAGGTCCCAACTTCATTATACGAGTATATCCACCTTGTCGGTCAGCATATCTTGGACCGATAACATCAAATAATTCTCGTAAAACTTCGGGATCTTTGACAAACTTAGCAGCTTGACGACGAGCAGCCAAATCACCTTTTTTTGCATAGGTAATCAAACGCTCTACATGGGGACGAACAATTTTAGCTTTAGTTAATGTTGTTTTAACTTGTCTATCTATGGTCTCTTCGGCCAATCCTTGACGCAATATCGAGGTTGCCATATTATTAATTATAGACTTTTTGTGCTTTGCATTAGCACCTAGCTTTTTTGTTTTGACTCTATGTCTCATTTTTATTGATCCTTAATAAATTCATCAATATCCATACCAAAGCCTAAGCCCATGGAAGTCAACACCTCTGTTAATTCTACCAGAGATTTGCGACCAAAGTTTTTGTACTTTAGCATATCAGTTTCTTTATTTTGAACTAAATCAGCGATTGTGTGTATATTAGCCATTCTCATACAGTTGCTTGAACGCACAGATAATTCTAGTTCATCTACACGCATGCGCAATAAATTAGAAATCCTTTGTCTTTCTTCATCTTGAGCAGTTTCTTCAGGAGATTCTAACTCACCTTCAAAGTTGATAAACATTTCCAAATGATCAACTAAAAGTTTTGAAGCATAGGCCAAAGCATCTTCAGGGTCGATGCTTCCATCAGTATTAATTTCTAAAGTGAGCTTGTTAAAATCAGTTCTTTGTCCAACTCGTGTATCAACAACTTTAACAGCTACATTTTCCACTGGACTAAAGTTAGCATCAATATAGATTACACCGATAGGTGCATCTTCTTCTTTTAACTCATCAGCTAAGACATAACCTCTTCCTGAGTTAACACCAATCTCTATGCTTAAAGAAGAACCAGCGTTTAAGGTAGCTATATGCAAGTCAGGATTTAGAATAACCAAATTGGGATTGGTTTCGATATCACCAGCAGTTACTTTACCTTCTCCAGATACATCTAATTGTAAAATTTCAGGATTATCGCTTAGCATTTTTACCCTTAAAGCCTTAAGGTTTAGGATAATATCAGCTACATCTTCTTTAATCCCAGGTATGGTAGAGTATTCATGGGAAACTCCATCAAAACGAGCTGAAACAACAGCAGCACCTTGTAGAGATGAAAGCAGAACACGTCTTAAGGAATTACCTAAAGTAATCCCCCAACCTCGTTCTAAAGCTTCTATTTCAAATTTTGCATAACGCCCATCTTCGGAAAATTCAACTTTTTCGAAGGTTTTAGGCATTTGAAGGGACTTCCACATCATAGTTCTATCCTCTAATTAAATTCTTCTCTTCTTCTTAGGACGGCAGCCATTATGAGCGATTCCAGTTACATCGCGAATGGTTAACACATCTAAACCAGCAGCTTTTAAGGCCCGCACTGCAGACTCTCTACCGGCACCTGCACCACAAACTCTAACATCAACTTTACGCATTCCTAATTCGTAAGCTTTCACAGCTGAACTTTCAGATGCGAGTTGGGCTGCAAAAGGAGTGCTTTTACGAGATCCTTTAAAGCCTACATTACCTGCAGAACTCCAAGAAACAACGCCTCCACGAGTATCTGTTATGGTTACAATAGTGTTATTAAAAGTAGCGTTTACATGAGCTATACCATGTATATCAGCTCGTTTTCTGCCTTTTCTAATTTTGATTTCTTCGCCGCTTTCACTTGCGGGAGTTTCTGTTATTACTTCATTATCAGCCACAGACTATTCTCCTAATTCCTTTTGTTAGCAACAGTTTTCTTAGGTCCTTTGCGAGTGCGAGCATTAGTGCGAGTCCGCTGTCCATGCACTGGCAAATTGCGCCTATGACGCAAACCACGATAAGAATTTATATCAGTTAAACGCTTTATGTCTTGAGTTTTTATTGCGCGCAACTGACCTTCTACAGCATATTCTTCTTCAAGAATTCTGCGAATTTTACCTTGCTCTTCTTCGGTAAGATCAGAAACTTTTTTGTTCAAATCAATTTCTAACTTTTCACAAATAGTGCGAGAGGTATAAAGTCCTACGCCATAAATAGCTGTTAAGCCATACTCTACTGTTTTATTTTTGGGTAAATCTACACCAGCAATTCGTGCCATATTAACTCCTATCCCTGTTTTTGTTTATGACGAGGGTTTTTTTCACAAATTACACGCAAAACGCCTTTTCTGCGTATAATCTTACAGCTTTCACAGCGTGCTTTAATAGATGCTTTTACTTTCATGTCCGAACCTTCTATTTATACCTATAAGTTATGCGACCGCGAGCCAAATCATAAGGCGAAACTTCAACTAAAACTTTATCATTAGGTAAAATTCGAATAAAATGACGTCTCATTTTACCAGATATATGCGCTAAAATTTCGTGGCCATTTTCCAATTCAACTTTAAACATTGCGTTTGGCAACGCTTCTCTTACCACACCTTCTACTTGGATTCCTTCTTCTTTTGACATTATGAAGCATTCCTTCCGCGTAAGCGACCATGTTTCAAAAAACCATCATAGTTTTTTGTATGAAGTTGTGACTCAATTTGGCGAAGCGTATCAAGAGCTACACCAACGACGATTAGTACAGATGTACCACCTAAATAAAAACTCATATTTAAATATTCTTTCAAATGTAATGGAACTACACTAATCAAAGCTAGAAAAATAGCTCCTGGAAGTGTAATTCTCGTTAATATATGATCAATGTATTCAGCTGTTTTGCGGCCAGGTCTTATTCCAGGAATAAATCCCCCAGACTTCTTCAAATTATCAGCTATATCGTTTGGATTATATTGTATAGCTGTATAAAAATATGTGAAGAAAATTATCAACAGTGCAAAAATAATTGAATACGAAATGTGCCCTGGTAAAAATGCTATTGCAAATGATTGTACCCAAGAAATATTGGGAAACCAAGATCCAATCATCGCTGGAATGAACATAATGGAAGATGCAAAAATCACAGGAATAACACCTGCAGTGTTAACTTTAAAGGGCAAATAACTAGATTGAGCTCCCATCACTTTTCTTCCCACCACTCGGCGGGGACTTTGTAAGGGAATCCTACGCGTGGCTTGTTCCATAAACACTATAAAAGTAACTATAGCAAGCACTACTGCTATGATAATCACTTCAGTCATTAAAGGGTTGTTACCCGCTCTAAACTGCTCAAATTCATGAATAATTGCTCTAGGTAAATTAGAAACAATACCTGCAAAAATAATCAAAGATATTCCGTTGCCCACCCCTCTAGCCGTAATTTGCTCACCCATATACATAATAAAAATGGTTCCAGTCGTCATGGTTAAGGTTGTTAGCACCTTAAAGCCAAAGTTACCCCATCCATCGCCAGAGGCAAAAGAATCAAGTAATACAGAAACCCCTTGCATACCAGCATAATTTATACGAATGCTAGACAACCAAACAGCAATTCCCCAAGATTGGATAATTGCTAAAACTACGGTGAAATATCTTGTCCACTGATTTAACTTGGCTCTGCCTTCTGCTCCTTCTTTTTGAAGCATCTGAATAGTGGGCACAACTGATCCTAAAAGCTGAATAGCGATACTTGCTGATATATAGGGCATTATACCAAGTGCAAAAATAGTTGCCTTAGCAAAAGCACCACCTGTAAAAGAGTCATACAAGCCGAATAAGTTGTCTTTATTGTGGGCAAAGAAACTTGCCAAACGCTGGGGGTCAATACCAGGAACGGTAATATGGCCACCGACTCTATAAAGCACCAGAATTCCTAAAGTAAAAAGTATTTTTTTCCTTAAGTCTTCAATGCGTAGAGCATTTGAAAAAGCGTTTAATGTCTTCTTGATTGTTTCCATTAGACGATTTCTACCTTTCCTCCAGCAGCTTCAATAGCCTTGCGGGCGGTATCACTGATTGCGGAAACCTTTAAAGTAATAGGCTTAGATATGGAGCCATAAGCTAAGACTTTTACAGGTTTATCAATGCGTTTAATACAACCATTATCGAACAAAACAATTGGATCAATAACATCGGCAGAAAGATTTTCTAATTTTTTGAGATTAACAATCTGCATTTCGTTTTGAACATTACTGCTAAAACCTCTCTTGGGAAGTCTCCTTTGAATGGGAGTTTGTCCACCTTCAAAAGCCACTCTGCCTTTTTTAGCGCTTTTTCTTGCACCAGCGCCTTTTTGGCCACGACCAGCTGTAGTTCCCCAACCAGAGCCAATTCCTCGCCCTACTCTTTTTGATTTTGCTACACCTGTTTTTCCAGGTCTAAATTCATTTAAGCGCATATCAAATTTCCTCAACTTTCACTAAATGCCTAACTTTAGACAACATACCGTTAATGGCAGGATTAAGTGTGTGTTCTACTGATTTACCAATTTTGCCATGTAAGCCCAAAGCTGCCAGACTCTTCCTGTGTTCAGGGAGAATGCGAATACTACTTATAACCTGTGTTATGCGAACTTTATTTTTCATATTAACACCTATTCAATCTCACCACTCTTAGTGGACGATTCTACAGATTTTTCTTTTGTTTCTTCTGTTGCTAAAGATTCGTTTTTAGACTCTTCTTTGTTTTCAACAACTTTTTCTACAGCTTCTTCAGGGACCTTCTCAGCAACTTTCTCAGTGACTTTATCAGCTACTTTTTCAGGCGCATTTTGTGCAAAGCCCACATTACCTCTAAGAGCAGCAAACTCTTGCTGATTTCTTTGAGATGTTAAGCCTTTAATACAAGCTCTTACCACTGTAAGCGGATTAGTTGAACCATACACTTTAGTTAAAATGTTGTTAATCCCTGCTAATTCCAAAACTGCACGAGCTGCTGCTCCAGCAATTACACCTGTTCCAGGGGCAGCTGGCAAAAGCAACATTTTCGTAGCACCAAATTTAATAATAATGTCGTGCGGAATAGTTCCATCTTGCACATGCACTTCTATTAAATTTCGATGGGCAGCTTCGCCTGCTTTTCGTATAGCTTCAGCAACTTCTTTAGCTTTACCAAGCCCCATACCGATTTTACCGTTTTTATTACCAACAACTACCAAAGCAGCAAAGGAAAATCTACGGCCACCTTTTACCACTTTAGCACAGCGATTAACATTAACCACTCTTTCTTCAAACTCTGTAACTTGAGCTTCGCGTTCCAACATAAACCTCTGGATTAGAATTGCAGACCAGCTTGGCGCGCACCTTCAGCAAATGCTTTGACGCGTCCGTGAAAAATATGACCACCGCGGTCGAATACCACAGAATTAACTTGTTTTTCTTTCGCAACTTCGGCAACTAGTTCACCTAATTTACGACTTTGCTCTACTTTATTAAGGTCTCCAAATTTGGTTTGGAAATCCTTAGAGCTAGTAGAAATTTGACCTATGGATTTATTATTTTGATCATCCACTATTTGAACAATCATGTGTTTTAGCGTACGGCGTACGCATAGACGAGGGAGCTCAGCAGTACCGGATATGTTTTTTCGTATCCTGTTATGACGAGCATTCCTAGCTTTAAGTCTTTTCTTTGCAATGTCAGTCATTTCTTACCTTTTATTAACCAGTTTTCTTACCTTGTTTGCGACGCACAACTTCACCTTCATAACGAATACCCTTGCCTTTGTAAGGTTCTGGACGACGCCATTGACGAATTTCAGCTGCAGCTTGACCTACTTTCTGTTTATCATTTCCTTCAACGATTATTTTAAGCTGGCCATCTGCCTTTAGTGTTACCCCTTCAGGTGGTGAATACACCACGGGGTGAGAAAAGCCCAAAATCAAATTAAGATCAGGACCCTTTTGTTCTACTCTATAGCCTACTCCTACGATTTCAAGCACTATCCGATAACCTTCACTAACTCCGGTTATTAAATTAGAAATGATCGCAGTGGTTGTTCCATGAATAGAACGAGTAAACTTCTCATCATTTGAACGGTCAACAACTATGGTATTCCCATCTTGTTTAACTGTTAAATTCTCATGTACCTCATGGTTTAATTTACCTTTGGGGCCTTCAGCAATTAAATTTTGGCCATTAATGGTAACTTTTACACCTTCAGGTATTTGAACTGGGTTTTTACCTATACGAGACATAGCTACCTCACCAAACCTTGCACAATACTTCACCACCCACATTTTGTTGACGAGCCTCATGATCAGTCATCACGCCTTGGGGGGTTGAAAGAATTGCAAAACCTAAACCGCTTCGCACTCTAGGGAGCTTTACGGCAGAAACATATTGACGCAAACCAGGACGGCTAAAACGAACTAATCCTTGAATAGCTGGTTCACCGTTAGTGTAACGCAATAGTATTTTTATGATACCTTGCTTATTGTCATCTACTACAACAAATTTTTTAACAAAACCTTTTTCCATTAATACGCGAGCTATTTCACATTTTACTCCAGAGGAAGGTACATCTACCACTGGTTTTTTTGCCATGGAAGCGTTTCTAATGCGAGTTAGCATATCTGCGATGGGATCACTTAACGCCATTTTTAATACTCCTTACCAAGACGACTTGGTGATACCGGGAATTTCACCAGCTAAAGCCATTTCACGAAAACAAATACGACATAGGCCGAAATCTCTCATAAATCCATGCGCTCTTCCACATCTGCGACAACGATTGTGAGCTCTAACTGCATATTTTGGTGTCCTCTTGGACTTTTCTATCATTCTTCTACTAGCCATAATATCCTCACTTCCTAAAAGGCATTCCTAAGCCTTCGAGAAGGGCGCGACCCTCTTCATCATTTTTTGCGGAAGTTACAAAACTTATATCCATACCAAAGTTATAGTTTACTTTATCAATTTCAATTTCAACAAAAACGGTTTGTTCCTTAAGACCCATGGTATAATTACCACGACCATCAAAACCCCGACGAGGTATTCCTCTAAAATCTCGTACCCTTGGTAAACTTATATTTATTAAGCGATATAAGAAATCCCACATTCTGTCTCCGGTAAGCGTAACTTTACAGCCCACCCCCATACCTTCGCGCAATTTAAAGTTTGAAATTGCGTTTTTAGCACGAGTTACCACAGCTTGTTGTCCACTAATTTTTGTTAAAGTTTCTACAGCTTCTTCAAGGATTCTACGATTTCCTACTGCTTCTCCCACACCCATATTAAGAACTATCTTATTGAGGCGTGGCACTTGCATTGCGTTGTTTAAACCTAATTCTTTTTGAAGTTTAGGTACAACTGTTTCATTGTAATATTCTTTTAAGTTCATTACTATATCCTTAGTCCAATACAGCGCCGCTTTTCACGCTTACCCTTACACTGGGCTTGCCGGGCTCTCTTTGTCGGCGAATTCTTGTGGTTTCGCCTGTTTTTGAATCCACTAACATTACATTAGACACTGCTATAGGCATTTCTTTATTGACTATTCCCCCCGTTTGATTAGTGGGACTAGGTTTTTCGCGTCTATTTTTAATGTTTACTCCAGACACTATAACAGATTTAGTTTTAGGATAAACCTTAATGACTGTTCCTGTTTTATTTTTATCAACGCCTGTTATAACTTTTACTGTGTCGTTCTTTTTAATATTCATTACAACACCTCAGGAGCTAAAGAGATAATTTTCATATAGCTACGATCGCGTAATTCACGAGCTACAGGACCAAAAATGCGAGTACCACGGGGTTCACGGTTATTGTTGATTATAACTACTGCATTATCAGAAAAGCGAATATAAGAACCGTCTTTACGGTTTATTTCTTTTTTTGTTCGTACCACAACAGCGCGAACGACTGAGCCTTTTTTCACTTTACTTTGCGGAATCGCATCTTTTACAGTTACAACAATTTCATCGCCAATGCTAGCATAACGGCGCCTTGTTCCACCAAGTACCCGGATGCAGGCTACCTCTCTGGCACCGCTGTTATCAGCTACAACTAATCTACTTTCTGATTGAATCATAAAGCCTTACTCCAAGTATTATTTCTTCTTTTTAATTATGCGAACCAAACGCCAGCGTTTAGTTGCAGATAAAGGTCTAGTTTCCATAATTTCAACAAAATCACCTTTTTCAGCTTCATTATTTTCATCATGAGCTTTCAATTTAGTGGTTTTTGTCAAAATCTTATTATAAATGGGATGTCTTTTACGACTTTCCACAGTCACAGTTATGGTTTTTTCCATAGCATCGCTAAAAACCATTCCTTGTCTGACTTTTCGTAGATTCCTATCCATAAAAACAACTCCTATGAGGCTTTCTCAGCCTTAGCCCTTTCTGTAATAATCGTCTTAATGCGGGCAATTTCTTTGCGGGCCTTACGCAATGCAGACGGATTTTCTAAATGACCAGTTTTTGCAGTGAAACGATCATCAAACAATGATAATTCAAGCTCTGCTTGCTTGCTCAATAGTTGCTCGTCAGTCAACTCTCTCAGCTCTTTCGCTTTCATTAGATCTCCGAAGCCTCAATAATTTTAACATTCAAAGGTAGCTTTTGCGACGCGATTCTTAAAGCCTCAGCTGCTAAATCTTTGTCAACACCACCTATTTCAAATAAAATTCTGCCAGGTTTTACCACAGCAACCCAAAACTCTGGATTACCTTTTCCTTTACCCATTCTTGTTTCAGCAGGTTTTTTGGATACCGGTTTGTCTGGAAATATGCGAATCCACACACGACCGCCTCGTCGAATCTTGCGGGTCATGGCAATACGCGCAGCTTCTATTTGTCTAGAAGTTATCCAACATCTTTCAGTTGCTTGAATACCCATATCACCAAAAGCAATATAATTGCCGCGTTCAGCTTTGCCTTTCATGCGGCCAGTCATCATTTTTCTGTGTTTTGTTTTTCTTGGACTCAGCATAATTAAACCTTTAAATTTTGATGGGCCGCAATGGCTTCTTTACCAATAACTTCACCATGCATAATCCAAACTTTTACACCTATAGAACCATATACGGTATCTGCGGTGGCTGTAGCATAGTCAATATTAGCCCTTAAAGTGTGCAGAGGTACACGACCTTCAGAATATTTTTCTGAACGAGCAATTTCAGCTCCGCCTAAGCGTCCACCCACTTGCACCTTAATACCTTCAACTCCCAAACGCATTGCAGTAGAAATTGCTCTTTTCATGGCACGACGATAAGAAATTCTTTTTTCTAACTGTCTAGCAATGTTTTCAGCAACTAATTTTGCATCAGTTTCTGGTCGTTTGATCTCAATAATATTTATGTAAATATCCTTGCCGGTAAGAACTTGCAATTCTCTTTTTAATCTTTCAACTTCTTCACCTTTTTTACCAATTACAATGCCTGGTCTTGCAGTGTGAATGTTTACATTAACTTTTTTTACAGTTCGCTCAATTCCAACTTTTGAAACGCTAGCTCTTTCAAAGCGTTTCGCTAAATAACGCCTTAAAACTATATCTTCATATAGTAAATCAGCAAACTTATCTTCTGCGTACCACTTGGAACTCCAAGTATTGATAACGCCTAGACGCAAACCGTATGGATGTGTTTTCTGTCCCATTAATACTCCATTAGTCCGAAACAACGATGGTTAAGTGTGACATGGGCTTTTCAATGCGGAAAGCTCTACCTTGTGCCCTAGGCCTAATGCGCTTCATTTTTGGGCCGCCATCAACTTTAATTGTTTTAATTACCAGTGATTCTAATCCAACACCAGCGCCTTCTTCTGTGTTGCGTAAATTTGCCACAGCAGATTTTAAAGTGTTTTCAATAATTGCGGCTCCTTTTTTGCGCGAACGCAAAATTACTAGGATCGCAAATGCCTCTTCTACTGATTTATTACGTAACAAATCAGCAACTTGGCGAAGTTTTCTTTCACCGTATCTGATATTACGAGTTATTGCTACAGCTTCCATTACCTTCTACCTCCGGCCATTTCACTTTTGCGGTGGCCGCGGAAAAGTCTAGTAGGTGCAAATTCGCCGAGCTTATGCCCTACCATATTTTCAGTAACATACACAGGAATAAATTGTTTTCCGTTGTACACTGAAAAAGTCAAACCAACAAAATCTGGTACGATTGTAGAACGACGAGACCATGTTTTAATTGCTTGCTTTTTTTCAGACTTTTGCATTTCTCTTGCTTTCACTAAAACATGTGTATCAACAAAAGCACCTTTTTTCAAAGATCTAGCCATCTATTTAGCCCTCTTTTTGGTGCGGCGTCTAACAATCATATTGTCAGTAGCCTTATTATTACGAGTTTTCTTCCCTTTGGCACATTTACCCCATGGTGAAACTGGATGTCTACCACCTGCTGTTTTACCTTCACCACCACCAAGGGGGTGATCTACTGGGTTCATAACAACTCCGCGCACAGAAGGTCTTTTACCTAACCAACGACTGCGCCCAGCAGAGCCAGAAACTACATTCAAATGTTCACTATTACTAACCTTACCGATAGTAGCAGTACAATCTTCTAAAATTCTACGAATTTCACCAGATGGCATGCGCACTTGCACATATCGACCATCTTTAGCTAAGAGTTCTGCGCCGCAACCCGCACTTCGTGCCACTTGACCACCTTTCCCGGGCTTGAGTTCGATATTATAAATCTCTGTATTTTGAGGAATATCTCGGAGTGGTAAAGTGTTTCCGACAGATAAGCTAGAATCACTACCTGACTGAATAATCGAACCTACTTTAATACCTTCAGGTGCTAAAATATAAGCTCTTTTTCCATTATCAAGCTTAACCAAAGCTATGCGAGCTGTGCGATTTGGATCATATTCTATGGTTTCAACCACAGCAGATCCGGCCCAACTTCTTTTGAAGTCAATCATTCTATAAAGTTTCTTATGCCCACCACCACGGCGGCGAACTGTTATAACTCCACGATGATTGCGACCAGAACTTCTCTTAATACCTTTAGTCAAAGGTTTATAAGGTTTCTGTTCGGTTATACCTTCGCTAGAAACAATTTGTTTAAAGCGCAAAGTAGGAGTAACTGGTTTAAATTTTTTCATTGCCATTGTCAAATACCTTCAAACTCAGAAATTCTTTGCCCAGGAATCAACTTAACATAAGCTTTTTTCCAATTGGGTTTTTTACCAGGGATTAAGCGTACTCTTTTAATCTTTCCTCGCACTATAATTGTGCGCACTGAATCAACCTCTACCCCAAAGCGAGATTCAATGGCTTCCCGTATTTCTTGTTTATTAGCATCCATTGCCACTTTAAAAGCATATTGGTAAGCACCAGTTCTTGGGTCAACCATATTTCTCGTTGTGCTTTCTGTGATATGGGGTTCTATAATTACACGATGAAGAGCTTTCATTGTGCTCCTCCTGTCAAGGCATCCAGTGCAATTTTTGACATAACAACATTTCCAGCGCGAATTAACTCGTAAGTGTTCGCATCAGAAACACGCATGGTACGAATCCATGGAATATTCCGAGCAGAAAGTGTTAAATTATCTTCGCCTGGTGCCACTAAAAATAAAGTGTTACGCTCCTCTAAACCTGCAGTTTGCACCACTTCGAGCAATTCTTTGGTTTTAGGAGCTTTCAAACTTAAATCTTCGAAAACCACAATTTGATTTTCTTTCGCTTTAACAGTTAATGCACTCAAGAAAGCCTTTCTTTTAACTTTTTTATTCACCTTTTGAATATGATCTCTCATTTTCGGACCATGGGCTTTGTTACCGCGAACCCAAATAGGAGATGTGTTTGATCCAGCACGAGCTCTACCAGATCCTTTTTGACGCCATGGTTTAGCTGTACTACCAGAAACTTGCGAACGAGTTTTAGTAACAGAAGTTCCTTGACGACTGTTTGAGCGAATAGCTTTGATATCTAAGTACATGCAAGCTTCACTTACTTCCACATTGAAATAAGATTCAGGAAGATTAATATCTTCTTTAAACTCGCCTGTTTGCGCATACAATTTAGCAGTGACCATTAACTTTTCCTCACTACAATAATACCGTTTTTAGGCCCAGGAACAGCTCCTTTTAAGAAAACCAGATTCCTTTCGCCATCAACTTTAACCACTTGAAGGTTTTTCACGGTAGTTTTTTTATTTCCATACTGACCAGGCCCCTTTTTACCGGGAAAAACCCGAGCAGGGTAAGAGTTAGCACCTATCGAACCTGGTTTGCGAATATTATGGGTTCCATGACTTTGGGGTCCCATCGCAAAATTATGTCTGCGAATGGTTCCTGAGAAACCACGACCTTTGGAAACGCCAGAAACATCCACCAACTCATCATCAGACAATATGTCGGCAGCTCCAAACTCTTTTCCTACAGGCCACTGGGCTAAATCCTCAGCAGCAAACTCTAGTAAATGTTGTTTGGCACCAACGCCTGATTTTTTAAAGTTGCCTAGTTCAGCTTTATTTGCGCGAAACTCTTTTTTATCGCCAAAACCCACTTGCACAGCTTCATAGCCATCATTATCTAAGGTTTTGTGACGAATTACCACGCATGGACCAGCCGCGAGCACCGTAACAGGCACTCGTTCACCTTCATCAGTGAACACTTGGGTCATACCTAATTTTTTAGCCAAAATTCCGTTCATTACTACACCTTAATTTCAACTTCAACACCTGCAGGCAAGTCTAGCTTCATCAAAGAATCCACTGTTTGCGGAGTTGCGTCGAGAATATCAATAAGTCTTTTATGTGTACGAGATTCAAATTGTTCACGAGAGTTTTTGTTCACATGAGGTGAGCGCAAAACCGTGTATTTACGAATCTTCGTTGGTAAAGGGATGGGGCCCGCGATGCGAGCTCCCGTATTTTTTGCTGTACCGACAATATCTTGAGCTGACTTATCGATCATACGATGGTCAAAAGATTTTAGTCGAATACGAATGCGTTCTCCAGCCACGAAAAACTCCTTACTTAATAACTTCTACAACAGAACCAGCGCCCACAGTGCGTCCGCCTTCACGGATAGCAAAGCGCAAGTCCTTGTCCATAGCCACAGGTGAAATCAATTCCACTTCAATGGCCACTGTTTCACCAGGACGAACCATATCAACACCTTCAGCAAGCTTAATAGAGCCAGTTACATCGGTGGTACGGAAATAAAACTGAGGACGATAACCATCCAAGAATGGAGTATGACGACCACCCTCTTCTTGAGTCAACACAAATATTTGTGCTTTAAAATGAGTGTGAGGAGTAATACTACCAGGAGCTGCCAATACTTGACCGCGCATCAAATCTTTCTTTTCTGCACCGCGTAAAAGCAAGCCCACATTATCACCAGCTTGAGCATCATCGAGCAACTTGCGGAACATTTCCACACCAGTTACTACAAATTCTTTAGTATCGCCAAAACCTACACGATCAACTTTATCATTCACATTGATACGACCGCGCTCTACACGACCAGTAGCTACAGTACCACGACCAGTAATAGTAAACACATCTTCCACTGGCATCAAGAAAGGTCTGTCCACATCACGAACAGGCTCAGGAATGAATGTATCACAAGCATTCATAAGCTCCATTACTTGATCTTGGGCTTCGTCATCACCGTTTAAAGCATTGAGAGCTGAACCGCGAATAATAGGTGTATCATCACCAGGAAATTCGTACATATCCAACAATTCGCGCACTTCCATTTCTACCAAATCCAACAATTCAGGATCATCGACTTGGTCAGTTTTGTTCATAAACACAACAATTGAAGGCACACCCACTTGACGAGCTAACAAAATATGCTCGCGAGTTTGGGGCATGGGACCATCAGTAGAGGCCACAACTAGAATCGCACCATCCATTTGCGCAGCACCTGTAACCATGTTTTTAACATAGTC
>LSQX01367238.1_pt2 | contig 61928 bp, 60 predicted proteins | sample 654561 | NCBI WGS metagenome assembly LSQX01 (sample SAMN04489861, study PRJNA283612) | anaerobic digester metagenome | isolation source: 4 biogas reactors fed with cattle manure at either 37C or 55C with and... | place: Denmark: Kongens Lyngby | collected 2014
GGGGGCCCATCGAGCCTCGTTATATGAATAAGCGAATATCCGGAAAGGCGGGAGATGGATGAGGTATTTAACCATAGCTCTTTCAAAGGGAAGATTAACGGAATTGACCATCGATTTGCTGGAAGGAGCGGGAATTGACTGCTCCGGTTTGAAGGAAAAAACCCGCAAGCTGATCCTTACCGATGAAGAAAAAAGGATTCGTTTCTTTCTTGCAAAGCCGGCGGATGTTCCGACCTATGTTGAATATGGTGCCGCAGACATCGGCATTGTCGGAAAAGATACCCTTCTGGAAGAAGGCCGAAACCTTTACGAAGTGTTGAACCTGGGTTTTGCGGCCTGTAAAATGTGCGTAGCGGGTCCAAAAGAGCTGGAAGGGAACATGGACAGCCTGATGATCACCAGGGTGGCTACCAAGTATCCTGAAATTGCGAAGGAATATTTCCGACATAAACGCAGGGAGTCGGTGGAAATCATTAAACTGAACGGATCGGTAGAACTGGCGCCTTTGGTGGGGCTGTCAGAGGTTATTGTGGATTTGGTGGAGACCGGAAAGACCTTGAAGGAAAACGGACTGGTGGTGTTGGATTCCATCGCGGATATCAGTGCGAGGATGATCGTGAACAGGGTCAGCATGAAAATGGAAAGCGAAAGAATCAATCACATCATTGAAAGCTTTCGCAGGCAGCTGGAGAGTAAAGCTTCAAGCTGAAAACAAGTATTAAAACAGATACAAATATAGACAAGGGAAGCAGGGATGACTATGAACTTATACGTATCATCAAAAGAGGATATAGAGCAACTACGAACCCGGCTGAAATCAAGAAACAGCGAGCAGCGCCAGGATGTGACCGACGCTGTGCAAAATATTCTGCAGCAAGTAAAGCTAGAAGGGGACCAGGCCGTTCTTCGCTTTACGCAGAGGTTTGACCGCGTGGAACTAAAAAGCCTGGAGGTGGGAAGAAACGAGCTTCAAAACGCATTGGATGCCCTGGAGCCCGAACTGCTGGCATCCATCCGGAAAGCCGGAGAGAATATCCGCTTGTTCCATGAAAAACAAAAGGAGAATTCCTGGTTCACTGCACAAGAGAATGGCATTCTGCTGGGGCAGAAGCTTACACCTCTGCAGCGGGTAGGCGTTTATGTTCCCGGCGGAACAGCACCACTCCCTTCCTCCGTTTTGATGAACGTGATCCCGGCAAAGGTTGCCGGGGTAAGTGAAATTATCCTGTGTACGCCTCCGGGAAAAAACGGACTGCCAAACCCTGTAACGCTCGCCTGTGCAGCCGTCGCCGGTGTGGACAGGGTATTTGCCATAGGGGGAGCACAGGCTGTGGCGGCCATGGCCTATGGCACACAAACGGTTCCCAGGGTGGATAAGATTACCGGGCCAGGTAACATTTATGTTGCCACAGCAAAGAAAATGGTCTTCGGACTTTGCGGCATTGATATGGTGGCAGGCCCCAGTGAAATCCTCGTTATTGCCGATGAAAAAGCCAGGCCGGATTATATTGCGGCAGATCTGCTGTCCCAGGCTGAGCATGATGTGGTGGCCTCTTCCGTACTGCTTTGCACATCAAAGGAATTGATTCAGCAGGTCATGGCAGAAATTGATAAGCAGGTAGAAAAGCTTCCACGGAAAAGCTTCGCGCTGGAATCCATTCAAAATTATGGTGCGGCTGTGTTCGTTGAATCTTTGAGCCAGGCAGTGGAAATCTCCAACCAGATCGCACCGGAGCACCTGGAGCTGTATGTTCAAAGCCCGTTGGAGCTGCTGGGCAGTGTGAAAAACGCTGGTGCCATTTTCCTGGGGGAATATGCGCCCGAACCACTTGGAGACTATATTGCCGGCCCGAATCATATTCTCCCGACCAATGGTACGGCAAGGTTTTCTTCACCCCTTGGGGTGAGTGACTTTGTGAAGAAGTCCAGCGTTATTTCCTATTCCAGGAGTGCACTGGAAAATGTTTGGAAGGATGCGGTGCGCTTCGCCGAGGCAGAAGGGCTGGATGCCCACGCCAATGCAATCCGCATACGGTTTGGGGAGGAAGAAGCATGAAATTCTGGAGTGATACCATTCGAAAAATAGCGCCCTATGTTCCGGGGGAACAGCCCTTGGATAAAAAATATATCAAGCTGAACACCAATGAGAACCCATACCCGCCTTCTCCATCGGTTTTGGAAGCGATAGCGGCAGAAACTTGTTCAGATATCAGGCTATACCCCGATCCCAATGCGTCTGCGCTGAAAGAAGCCATTGCCAACCATTACCAGGTAAAAGCAAATGAAGTTTTTGTCGGTAACGGCTCTGATGAAGTACTGGCCTTTAGTTTTCCAGCCTTCTTCAATCCGGGGGATACCATATCCTTTCCGGAAATAACCTATAGCTTTTATCCGGTGTACGCCGACTTGTTCCATGTAAGGGCTGTCACTGTTGCGATGAATGAAGATTTTACGTTTAATCCCGATAGTTTTCCGGAAGGAATGAAGGGAATTCTGCTGGCAAATCCCAATGCCCCCACTGGAATTGCCGTAGGCCTGGATGTGGTGGAAAGGCTGTTGAACCGTTTCCCGGATACATTGATCATCGTGGATGAAGCATATGTCGATTTTGGCGGTCAATCGGCGATTCCGCTCATAAACCGATATGAAAACCTGCTGGTGATTCACACCTTTTCAAAATCCCGTGCACTGGCCGGGTTAAGAATTGGTTATGCCATTGGAAATGCCGCCCTGATCGAAGGGCTGGAGCGAGTGAAAAACTCCTTCAATTCCTACACCCTCGACATGGTGGCACAGAGTGCGGCTATTGCTGCAGTGAACGATCCGGATTATACCCGCCGAACATGTGAACGAATTGTCAACACGCGGGAAAGCACCAGAGCAAAGCTTTTAGAGATGGGATGCAATGCTTTGCCATCCAGCACGAATTTTCTTTTTGTTTCTCATCCGAATTTCACTGGCAAGGAACTGCTGCTGAAACTGAAACAGGAAGGAATTCTGGTAAGGAATTTTCAAAAATCCGGCATTGAGAACTGGCTGAGGATATCCATTGGTACCGATGAAGAGATGACAGTTTTTATAGAGAAGCTCGAAGCCATCGTAACAGGTCAGGTGTAAACAGGTGGAGCGCTGAACGATATTGTTCACAGGTAAGCAGGTGCAGCCTGCTGAACGAATAGAAGGATCTCGCATTACTCCTGAAAAGATCCTTCTCTGCGCTCAAGATAAAACATATACCTCTGTAGCTACTTATGAACCTATTAGAAGAGGGTGTGAACAGTCCCCCACGACCCAGGTACCGTAAAACAACACGAAACCTGGGCAGGTTTCACAGGAGTAACGCTGAACGTAGTGAAAGATTATAAACCGATGACAATTGCGTGCATTTGTTTCCAATGTTATAATCGAAAAGTCAAAGCTTGCTTATGCCGTTGGAATCAGTAAATGCTCTTGTATGAAAATGTATACCTTGTTGATCTTCAAACAGGTTAAGAGACGCAAAAAGCTGAGCCCTAAATCTGCGCTTGTTATGTCCGGTTTTAGAACCAGGCAGCAGGCGAATCAGAGAACCGGAGGTAAAAATCATGGTAAGAGATGCACAAGTGACGCGGAAAACCGGCGAAACCGACATTCATGTGAAAGTAAGCCTGGATGGTGCAGGCACAGCACAGGTTCAGACCGGTATCGGCTTTTTTGATCACATGCTGACGCTGATGGCCAGGCATGGGCTGATGGATTTACAGGTTTCCTGCAGAGGGGATCTGCAGGTGGATTCCCACCATTCCATCGAAGATGTTGGGATTGTACTGGGTCAGGCCATTGCGGTAGCCCTTGAGGGAAAAGTGTCCATCCGAAGGTACGGAACCGCTTTTGTGCCCATGGATGAAGCCCTTGCCATGGTTTCGATGGATTTATCCTCCAGGCCGTTCCTCTGCTTTGAAGTGCCCTTTTCAACCCCGATAATAGGGGATATGGAAGCTGAAATGGTGGAGGAGTTTTTCCGTGCGGTATCGGTCCACGCAGGGATTACGCTGCATATTCACCTGATACATGGTAAGAACAACCACCATATTGCCGAAGCGGTGTTCAAGGCCTTTGGACAAGCCTTCAGGCAGGCTGCCTCCATCGACGAAAAGATACAGGGCGTTTTGTCCACTAAAGGGATGCTATAAACAGCCAGATGGGCGGGATTTACACTGGGCGGGGTCCAGGTTCCTATGTAAATAAATTTACATAGGAACCTGTCCCTAGTGTAAATCCCGCTCTCTGGCGAGAATTTTGAAAAGGTGGTATACCGCTGATGATTATTTACCCGGCGATTGATATAAAGGATGGCCGTTGTGTTCGGCTGTTGCAGGGGAGGTTCGAGGACGAAACGGTTTTCGGCAGCCCTGTGGAAATGGCGAAAAAATGGGTATCGATGGGGGCACGTTGGCTTCATACCGTAGACCTGGACGGAGCGAGACGCGGCAACTCGTCGAACCGGAAAATCGTTTCCGAGATCGCAAGGGTTTCGGGTATACCGGTTCAAATGGGCGGCGGAATCAGAACCATGGAAGACATTGATGAGGTTTTAGGTTTGGGAATTCACAGGGTTATCCTGGGCACTGCAGCTGTAAACAACCAACAGCTTGTGAAAGAAGCCCTGTTAAAATACCCCGAAAGAGTTGCCGTCGGCATTGACGCTAAGGACGGCAGGGTTGCCATTGAAGGATGGGAAAAGGTTAGCAGCCACACAGCCCTGGATTTTGCAAAAACAATGGAGCAGCTTGGCTGTAAAGTGATTATCTATACCGACATTGCTACCGATGGAATGCTGCAGGGGCCAAACCTTGAAGCAATGGAAGAAATGATCCGTTCGGTGGGTATGGAAGTGATCGCATCGGGTGGTGTCAGCTCCATTGCCGATTTGATCAGTCTGAAGAATATTGGTGCTGCCGGAGCTATCACCGGAAAAGCTATTTATACCGGCGCCATTAACCTTGAACAGGCTATCCAAATGGTTTAAGTGGTTAACAAAAAAGTATGGAAGTAACGAATAATCAGCAAAACCGGGCTGCTAAGAAATTTTAAATATAGGACTTTGTGGAATAAAGTGAACAGGGATGTCCGGAAACCTTTCCTGTAACAGTTCAGTAAGGTATTTCATGCCAGGTGTCTCGCTTTCGGCATGCCCAAGTACAATAAGGCCCCGCTGCATTCCCTGTAATATGGAGTCCCTTACATATTCCGGTGTTTCCCACTCCGGCCCTTCTCCGTAAATGATCAGATCCAGGTTTTCCTTATTGAACAGGGGAATCGTTAATTCTCCCGAACCACGATATCCAACCAGAATTCCAACCCTTCTGCAAAGCATGTCGGGGTTGCCCATGAAGCGTAAGTAACCCAGTCCCAGCTTGTGTTTAATGTGCTTTAGAACTTCCCCAAGGGTCACCGCGGGCATTTCCAGAATGGAATAGTGGGGATGGCAGACAATCTCAAAGGGCACCCAGCTAAGGGCTCGCAACAAGCCTCTCATAATACCGTCGGGCGTACAGCGATGATTGGAGTCATGCACCCGGAAGACGGCGATCCCATTGTCAACCAGTAAACGGAATTTTTCGCTGTAAACTGGATCAGAATTTTGCTCTTCACTCATATCTCTGTGTTTGTAAAAGATGCCTTCGTGGGAAATGAGCAAGTTTGCGCCTAACTGTGCTGTTTGTTCGATCACCGATTGGTTTGCCAGAAAGCTAACGGCAATACCTTGCACCGGTTCCTCCGGTTTGCCAAACTCCAGCCTGTCCACGGTATTTTCAGGCAAAACAGCCGGTTCCATAATAAAATCCATGATATTTTGTATGGTTACCATTGGTACACCCTCTTCATTCTGATTGCGATAGACTAAATTCAGTATACCACATTCCATGAGAAGCCACACTCCCAGTTTACGTTTCTTTGATTGATCGCTTCGGTTCCCCCTGTTGAAGCACCGATTGCAATGATACCCTCATAAACAGCCCCTCCGGGAGAATTGCTTTTTATTCGCATAAACTCGGATTCTTGAGGCAACACCTTTGCAGCAGAAGCAATTTTAATCTTTTGGATCATTTCATAAACGAAATTCTGAACATCCTTTAATGAGTTTACGTCGGGTTTAGCAACAAAATCCACGGCTCCGGCTTTCAACGCATCAAACACAGCACCGCTCAGAGAAGTGACCATAATCACCGGCAAAGTATATTGCGGTAAGAGCCTGCGGACAAATTCAATTCCATTCATTTTTGGCATTTCTATATCACAGGTCATCACATCAGGTTTATATTGTGTGAGTTTATCTATGGCCTCTAAAGGGTCATTCGCAGTCGCTACAACCTCCAGACCCGGATCAGATGGTAATCCCATCACCAGGATCTCCCTGAACATAACGCTGTCATCCACTACCAGTACTCTTATCTTTCTGCCTGGATACACATCATCACCTCTTTGCTCTATAATGCATAACATGTTTCGCTGCTTACTGTTCCTTTCTGTATACCGCGGGTATAACATACTTGAAACTTGTCTCCTCGGGGTTAAGTGACTCTGAATGACCTACAAACAGATAGCCTCCGGGTTCCAAACTGTTGTAAAATTTTTGCACCAGTTGCCTTTTGGTTTGTGTATCGAAGTATATCATGACATTTCTGCAGAAGATGACATGAAATAATTTGCGAAAAGGGAAATTCCTCTCCATAAGGTTCAACTTTCGGTAGATTACTTCATTCCTGAGTCTATCGACAATGATGGACTTTTGATTGTCAATCCTTGTAAAGTAGTTCAGTCTCCATTGAGGAGGCAATGTACCAACCTCCTCATTTAGATAAATGCCGCTGGACGCTTGTTCAAGCACCTTTGCTGAAATATCGGTAGCCAGCACTTTTGTATCCCAAAGCAGTTTTTCCTTCCCCAAAAATTCATCAATAATCATTGCGAGTGTATAGGGTTCTTCTCCGGAAGAACAGCCGGCACTCCAGATGCGGAGGTCTTTTTGCTTTACTTTCTCCGAAAGATAGGGCAGAACCTTATCTCTGAAGTAGTAAAAATGATTGGCTTCCCGCATAAAATAAGTATGGTTCGTAGTGATTTTGTTCACAAGCGTAGCCGCCGCTTCACCGGTCATGTCCGAGAGTAAGTAGTCATAGTATTCTGAGAAGTTTTTGAGTTTTTCTCTTCCAGTACCTTATAGAGCCTTCCGATTACCAAGGTCTGTTTCTCTTCTTTGAGGTTTATTCCATAGTTTGATTTTATATAGTTGGCTAATTTAGTAAACTCATTCGTTGTAATTGAAAGCATGATATCACCTTCATTTCCATTCCTGAAGTTGCTGAAGTATTTTTATCAGTGATGCCTGCATTGAAACTGCATACTCTGTTGCTGCCAAACTGAATGTTAATGCGTGTTTTTTTCCTTTATGAATAAGCTTCGTTTTTTCAAATATTTCATTCATTTTCTCTGTTGCCTTCATAACAGAAGTGTAGTTGGTTTCAGGAAGTAAAATGAGAAAGGTATCTTCGCACCACCTTCCAATAATATCTGTTCTCCTGAGATTATTCTGTAGAATTTCACATGTATGCAAAACAGTTTGCTCATCTATTCCTTCATCACTCATGCCTGACTCGGGTTTCAAGAGAATTTTGCACAGCATCAATGAAAAAACATTCCCGTATCTGTCAAACCTTAACTTTTCCTCATGCAGCCTTTCCAGTATACCTTTACGGTTTAATAATCCAGTCAGCAGATCATTCCTTCCATATATATTAACAAGCTCCTTGTACATGTTTTCTTTTTCCAGGAATCCGGACAATGATCTATATTTCTCTATTAGAGGCTGTAGATCTTCATAACCAAGAAAAATTCGCCACTTTCCTTCTTCAAGCACGGCAATTTTTTTGGAGCTTCCCTTTTCTACCATATCCATCACCGCGTTATATTCAACAACCATTACATTGAAGTCTACCACATAATTAAAAACATGTCCGTTGAGGCTTTTGTCCCTGTATACGGCGCTAACGCGGCAGTCATACTCCTTTAAGTGGTACAGTTTTGATACGGCGTTTTGCCAGTCAACAAAATCGTTTCTGGGAGTGTTCTTTTTATCCGTCTCCGATAACAATTCAAATGCACGGTCGTAGCTCTTATGCAGGATGCATTTGAAGTATTCATCGATTATATCCTTAGCTGCGTCAGGAAAATGTATTTTCTCCCCGGTTTCTTCTGTTCTGGCATCCGGTGGGTGATTTTTGTCATAATACTCTTTCCAGACAAGATGATACTTGCGTCTTTCTTCGGGGTCACGGAGCACCGCGTAAGCCTGATTAATTTTTGCCATAAGCGCTTGCGTGTCCGCGTTTCTGCTGGCATCAGGATGGTACTTTTTCGCCAGCCTTTTATATGCGCTTTCAATGACCTCCGGTTCTGCCAGATAATGAACCTGAAGGATTCTGTAATAATCGTCAAACCCATGCATCAAATGTTCTCATCCTTTAAAGAAAGAGTATGCTGTGAATTACCATACAAACAGCTTTAAGCAGGTTTATAAGCGGAGCGGCCTGGTCGGGGCACGTTCCGCTTCAGTTCTAATACTTTCCGAACTCCTTGTCGTTGATCACTATTTTTGGTGTCGAAGGTGCTGCTTTATTCAATGTTTCTTCTTTGCTGTCCGGCTTTTTCTTTACCGACATATCCTCAAGAAGACGGAGAATTTCCGGGCTTAATTCTTCCATTCCACTGTATGTTTTGATGTTTTGTTTCAGCTTGAACTGGCTGACCATATCATTAAGGATAGTCGCTTGGCTTGAAAGCTCTTCACTTGCGGCAGCACTTTCCTCTGAAGTGGCTGAATTGGTCTGTACAACCTGAGATACCTGCATGATGCCCTGATTGATTTGCTCAATTCCGGCAGCCTGCTCATTTGAAGCTACTGCAATACTGCTCACAAGCTCCGCAACCTTGTCGATATCAGAAACAATTCTTTTCAGGGCTTCTGCTGTATCCCTGGTGATCATTGTACCGTTTTCGGATTTCCTGATGGAGCCTTCAATCATTTCGGTGGTCTCTTTTGCGGCATTTGCAGACCTGGCCGCAAGGTTTCTCACTTCCTCTGCCACAACGGCAAAGCCCTTACCGTGCTGCCCAGCCCTTGCCGCTTCCACAGCTGCATTCAATGCAAGGATATTGGTTTGGAATGCAATGTCGTCAATGACCTTGATGATCTTGGAAATACTAGCGGAAGAGTCATTGATATCTTCCATCGCTTTCAACATTTCCTGCATTTGACTATTTCCCTGAACAGCATTTATTTTCGCATTTTCAGTTAGTTCATTGGCATTGTTTGCGTTTTGTGCGTTCAATCTGGTTTGAACATAGATTTCCTCAAGGGAAGCCGTTAATTCCTGAACAGAGCTGGCCTGCTCGGTAGCCCCCTGGGATAGAGCCATGCTTGAGTCTGAAACCTGCTTTGATCCGGACGCAACCTGAACGGAAGCAGAGGCGATATTATTCATGATTTCATTCAAATCGCTGACCAGTTTTGATAGTTTTTTCCCCATCAAATCTCTATCCGAACGGATTGGAACATCTACCGTCAGATCTGTATCGGCCACCCTTTCAATAGTCTGTGCCTGCTGTCTCGTACTGGCTATCAGGTTGGTAAAAGACATTGCAAGCCTGCCAATTTCATTTTTTGATTTCACATCCAAAGTAACATCTAAATCACCGACTGCCACCTGATCTGCAACAGCAGCGATCTTTTTTATCGGATTTCCGATGGAGCGTGCGATGAACACCGCGATGACAGCAGAGATAATCAGACAGAGTATGGATGCAAGGATGGTATTATTCAAAGAGACATAATATGTAGACAGCATCTCTTTTTCATCGGATGTCATAACCAATATCCATCCCTCAGGACCGGCTATGGGTGTATACACAATGAGTCCTCTGGAGCCTTGGAACTCCATAGACTTCTTTCCGGCTTTATTACTGATTACCTCTGAGATTAAGTCGCCTACTTCTTTATAGGCTTCATTCTCTTGTGCAAGCTTGATGTAGTTTGTAAAGGATTCTACCACGGAACCATCTGGGTGCGCAATGATTGTGCCGGTTTTGTCAACTATAAAGCCATACCCTTTTTCACCAACTTTAACATCCTTGATTATCTGACTGAATACATCATTACTTATCTCGGTAAACCCAACACCCTCATAGCCTTTGTCGTTCACCATTTTTGCCGCAACATATAAAACCACAGCATTATTCGCTCCTGGTCTTTTTGATACAAGGGGACTGGACATGTAAGTTGTTCCGGCCATAGCGGTCGTAAAATAATCCCGCTCGGAAAGATCTACACCGTCATAACTCATACCCTTTGAATCAATAAAGGAAGCACGCAGAAAGCCATACTTCTTTTCATATTCCTCACAGACTGCCCTCATTTCCTCGACAGTCATATCCGGATTGACGTCTGCCTCATTTGCAAAGGTCTCAATTTCGCTTTTCATTAGTTCAATGGAATTATCAATGACGTTTGCGTATGCATTAACGGATGTGGTAAGTAAGGCATCCATATTCTCGAGTGCATTTTCTTTTAAGAATTTTGAACTGACAATACCAAGCAAAAGCACACAGTAAATGTAAGGATACATACTTTAGCAATTAATTCTCTGGTTATGGTCTTCATAAATTCACTCTCCTTTTAGATGTTTACTAAAAGATTAAATTATAGTATTTACTATTCAAAGCCCGCCACTTGAGTTATGTCCATGATCAGGCCGATATTACCGTTCCCATATAGTGACCCGGCAAACCCCTTGACTTTCTTATTCAATGAGCGCTTGCGCGAATTGTGCGCCAAAACGCGGGCGCTGAAAACGCCTTCTACACATGTTCTCAATGACATTCTTATCAACCTCTGATTGTTTTCCAAGGATTTCGCAATGAACATTTTTTCCAAAGATAGTATTGGAACAACTTGTATACCCCATTATCTTCAGTGATGTATCATGAAGGCTGCAAATACTTATATACAAGTTGTTGTCGTTATTTTTTTTATTACGGGAAACTCAATGCCGTAATATGTTGTAAATTATGTTGTAACTTTTATATATTTATTACCCCGAGCTAATCTTTTTAAAACAGAATGCTGCGGTTTCATGTAGAGAATATTATGGAATGTTATTACACTTTTTACCTCCCGATTGCTGTTTAGTTAATACCTTTCTTGGTGATAATACTATGTACCCGCTTACCTTCGACCTGTTGTTTAGTTTCAGCTATTGTTCTCAAGTAACCAGGCACAACCTGCTGAGCGCAGTGAAGGCCCTTTCCAGGAGTAGTGCGCGGATCCTTTACTTCATTCAGGATGACATCGATTCATCAGGATAAAACACATACCTCTGAACAATTCCCCTACGACTGAGTTGAAATGACACGAAACCAAGGCAGGTTTCACAGGAGTAACTGGTTTCCATGCTTCAGCTGTGGTAATCCCGGTTCCTATTTGACATACAATTTATACCTGTGATATGCTTTAGTGTATCGATACTTAGTACCTGATACTAAACCCCGAGGGAATTGGTACAGGGCTCTCCTTTATTGGGAAAATGATTCATTTCAACCTGGAGGTAAGAGATGGTAAACATCAGTGGTATCCAGCAGATAGGCATTGGTATTCCCGATGTTTATGAAGCCTGGAAATGGTACAGGGACCATTTCGGGTTTGATGTTCCTGTATTTGACGACCCCGGCACAGCAGCACTCATGTTGCCTTATACGGGTGGAAAGCCTCAAAAGCGCCATGCGGTTCTGGCCATCAACATGGGTGGCGGCGGCGGCTTTGAGATTTGGCAGTACACTTCACGCACACCACAGCCTGCCGGGTTTGACATTCGAGCCGGTGATTTGGGGATTTATATCACCAAAATTAAAACGGCGGATGCTCAAAAAGCCTGGAATGCCTTCAAAGAAAAGGGCATTGCGCTGCAGGGCGAATTCACAAAGGATCCTGGGGGAAGTAACTGTTTCTATGTGAAGGATCCTTATGGAAACCTCTTTCAGGTCATCGAGTCGGGTGCATTTTTCAGCAAGACCAATCAGGCCACCGGTGGGGCGTACGGTGCTTTTATCGGTGTGACCGATATGGATAAATCCATTCAGTTCTATTCCAAAGTTTTGGGTTATGATAGAATTCTTTATGATCAAACCAGTGTGTTTGAAGATTTAAAAGCGCTGCCAGGAGGGAACGGAAAACTCCGCAGGGTTCTTCTTACACACAGTCAGCCGCGAACGGGCCCCTTTTGCCGTATGCTTGGCGAAAGCACCCTCGAGCTTATCCAGTCGCTGGACAGAGTACCCCGAAAAATATATGAGAACAGGTATTGGGGCGACTTGGGCTTTATACATCTGTGCTACGATGTTCAAGGGATGAAGGAACTGAAACAGGTTTGCGAAGAACTGGGCCATCCCTTTACCGTGGACAGCAACCCCGGCGCATACGAAGGCAGCACAGGCACCTTTGACATGGGTGAAGCAGCGGGGCATTTTACATACACCGAGGATCCTGACGGCACCTTAATCGAATTCGTTGAAACCCACAAACTACCCATCCTGAAAAAGCTGGGATGGTTTATGGACATGAAGAAAAGAACACCCGGCAAGCCTCTGCCCAATTGGATGATTAAAACCATGGGTCTGAACCGCGTGAAGGAGTAGTTATGCTTAATCATGAAAAACTGGTTTGCCTGGGAACAGGTGAGGAACTTACCGACGACGGCCTGGTTCTGGCGAACAGGAACAGCCCGAAACCGGCGTTCCTGCGGGCAAAGTTTCATCAGAAACATCTTACTGTCCGCAAGGACCTTCCGGGGCTTTACCAGTTTTCCGACTGGCTTCCAATCGACAATATCTTACAGGGCTCTGCCAGCCCGGTTACATATCACAGCCAAGGCCTGGCAAAACATCTGGGCCTGCCCAGGCTGTACATCACTTTCAACGGTTATTGGCCCGAAAAAGGCGCCCGGATGATGACAGGCACTTTTAAGGAATGCGAGGCCTTTTCGGTTTGTGCCAGGTTTCCGAAGGAAAGCGGCAAGGTGCTGGTGGTTGCTTCAGCGGGAAATACAGCGCGCGCGTTTATGAAGGTTGCGTCGGAAAATGATATACCGCTGGTGGTGGTGGTACCCGAAAAGAATATGGGCAGTCTGTGGCATATTGATGAACTGAAGACCTGTGTGAAGATTATCGCAGCCGGCGGTGATTCGGACTATACCGACGCCATAAGGCTTTCAGACCTTATCTGTGGCATTGAGGGGTTCTACCCCGAAGGGGGCGCGAAGAACGTGGCAAGGCGGGATGGTATGGGAACCACAGTGTTGTCTGCCGTCACCACCATCGGTGAAATCCCCGATTTTTATTTCCAGGCGGTGGGCAGCGGCACCGGTGCTATCGCCGCCCATGAAAGCAATCTGCGTTTCAACCAGAGCGGGAAATACGGACAAAAAATGATGAGCCTGCAATGCTCCCAGAACGAACCCTTTATTCCCATCTACGCTGCCTGGAAGTCTGGCAGACCCACGATACCGGAAATGGATGGGGACGAAGCGCGGAAAAAAATGGATGCCATCAACGCAAAGGTTCTGTCCAACAGAAAGCCCCCTTACTCTCTTGTGGGCGGCTTGTATGATTGCCTGAAGGCTTCTTCAGGGGATATGCTGACAGCCACAAATGCCGAGGCCGCACAGGCGCAAAAGCTTTTCAGGGAGCTTGAAGGCTGTGATATTTGCCCTGAAAGCGGTATAGCCCTCGCATCGCTGATAAAAAAGCTTCACAATGGGGATATTCAGAGGGATGCCATCGTGATGCTGAACATTACCGGCGGCGGCTTTGAACGGCTGGCAGCGGAATACGAGCTCACTGGGGCGAAAGCCGATCTGGTTATTGACAGGAAAGATTTTATACAAGACAGAATACAGGAAAAAGTATTAGAACTGATGAGGTGAAACCATGCACAAAGATATTTTTGAGAAATGCTCCACAGCCGAAGGCTATTTTGGACAGTTCCGGGCACAGGGGGATCGCTATTTCACCCTCCCCGTCATGGAATCCACACCGGGAACAGTCATGAAATTCAACGGCAAGGATCATATCATGTGGTCCATCAACAACTATCTGGGCCTTGCGGAAAACGAAGAAGTGAAGCAGGTAGCGGTGGAAACCGCAAAGGAATGGGGAGCCAGCGGCCCCATGGGCGCCAGAATGATGAGCGGCAATACCGTGGATCATATTCAGCTTGAGCAGCAGCTTGCGGAATTTGCCCACAAGGAATCATCCATTTTGTTTAACTACGGATATCTGGGTGTCATCGGAACCATTGCGTCCCTTGTGACCAAAGATGACATCATCGTTATAGATAAGCTGGACCATGCCTCCATCGTAGATGCCGCCATTGCCACCGGGGTAGACCGCCGTAATATCCGCGCGTTTAATCACAATGACATGGACAGCCTGGAAAAAACCTTAAAAAAAGTGAATGAAGTTCGGGAAAAGGGTGTTATTGTTCTTACCGAAGGTGTGTACGGTATGACCGGTGATGTGGCGAATCTGAAAGAAATTACCGCTCTAAAGGATAAATATGAAGCCCGTCTGTTTGTCGATGACGCTCATGGTGTGGGTGTTATGGGGGAAAACGGCGGAGGAACCGGCGAATATTGCGGCGTTCAGGATAAGATCGACATCTACTTTGGTACCTTTGCAAAGGCATTTGCCTCTATTGGTGGTTTTTCGGCATCCAGTAAAGAGGTAGTGGAGTGGATCCGCTACAATGCTCGCACACAGGTGTTTGCCAAGAGCCTTCCGATGATTTACGTCCGCAGCCTGAAAAAGACGCTGGAGCTGGTGATTAACGGCCAAGAAAGAAGACGCAGGCTGTTCGAGGTTTCTCACAAGCTGTCGCAGGGGCTGCGCGACCTTGGTTTCTTCGTTGGAAAGGTGGAAACTCCTATTGTGCCTGTATTTGTGCCTCTGGGTGATTTACGGGTGACGATGGACTGGATTCAATACCTGCGCAACAAGGGGATTTTCGTCACCGGCGTCATGTATCCTGTCATTCCAAAGGGCTTCATGATGTTTCGTATTATTCCCACAGCCAACCATACCGACGAGCAAATTGAAACTACCCTGCAAGCTTTCCGTTCCCTGCGGGAAGACAGGAATTTGAAGCTGGAAATGGATGAAAGCACTGTTTCCAGAATATATGGTAAAAAGTGATGGAGTGATCGTAATGGAACAGAATCGTTGCGCGCTGGTCACCGGTGCTTCCAGAGGCATCGGCAGAGAAACAGCCCGGGCTCTGGTCAGGGTCGGTTACAAGGTCATTGGCACCTGCAGAAACCCGGTGAAAGTGAAGCCAGAAGATGAAATTGACGGGGTGGAATATCTTCCACTGGAGCTGATGAGTGAAAAAAGCATCGACGCGCTGCTTGACAGGCTTGGACGGGTGGATGTGCTGGTGAATAATGCCGGTTCCAGCCAGATGGGCCCTGTTGAAGAGGTTTCGATAGAGAAAATGCGCCAGCTGTATCAGCTGTCCTTCTTTGGACATGTCAGGCTGATTCAGGGGATCATCCCGAAGATGCGTGAGCAGAAACAGGGCATTATCATCAATGTAACCTCGCTGGCCAGCCATTTGCCGGTTCCCTTTTCGTCCATCTATGCCTCGGCAAAATCGGCCATGGAGGTCATGGGCAATGGCCTTCGCAATGAGCTGGCACCCTTGGGTATCCGCGTGGTCACTGTTGCACCGTCTTTTATTCAAACAGACATTTACCAGGAGAAAATCCTCGAGGCAGGTTCTGTTTATGCGTCAGCTATGAACAATGCAAAGGCCATACGCGACGCGAGGATTAAGAATGGTTCTGATCCCGCTGTGGTTGCGGCGAAAATCATGAAAATCATCGAATGCAAAAACCCAAAACCGTTTTATACCGCCGGTCAGGGCGCAATGTTGATGGCCTTGCTCAGCAAGCTATTGCCGGCAGGACTTGTTGAAAAAAACATTCGGAAGCAATTTAGGATTGAGAACTCCTTACAAAAGAAGACTGTGATTTGAAATCTTGCAGTAAGTAAATTCACGAAACAAAAACAGGGTGCCCAGCGCCTTTCATCTGAGAAAAGGTGTTGGGACATTTGCGACTAAGCTTATCAGGGAGAATGCCATGCAGCTGAAAACCCAGGTGCTTGAAACGGATATCCTGATCATAGGCGGGGGAACAGCCGGATGCTTCAGTGCCATCACCATCGCTGAAAAATCTGACGCAAGGGTGATCATTGCTGAAAAAGCACATATAAAACGCAGCGGCTGCCTGGCGGCGGGTGTGAATGCGCTGAACGCCTATATCCATGAAAAGGAGTCAGTGGATTCCTATGTGGATTATGTAAAGGCCGATTCTCAGGAAATCATCCGGGAGGATCTGGTTTATACATTGGCATTGCGGCTGAACGAGGTTACCCATAAAATAGAAGATCTTGGCCTTCCCATCTTGAAAAATGGCCAGGGAAAATACATTGCCAGAGGACGCCGCGGCATCAAGATCAATGGTGAAAACATCAAGCCTCTCCTGGCGAAGGCTGTTTACAGCCAGAAAAAAATTACCGTTTTAAACCGGATCAACATCATCGATTATATTCTCGAAGGGAAAACGGTAATCGGCGCTTTTGGGTTCTCTGTAGATGAGAATGTCTTCTATGCCATTTACGCGCGGGCGGTCATCTGCACCACCGGTGGCGCGGCCGGGCTTTACAGGCCCAATAACCCCGGTTTCTCCAGGCATAAGATGTGGTATTGTCCGTTCAACACCGGTGCGGGGTATGCCATGGGCATTCGGGCCGGGGCTGAAATGACCACCTTTGAGATGCGGTTTATTGCCCTTCGGTGCAAGGACACCATCTCTCCCACCGGAACCATTGCCAATGGGCTGGGCGCCTGCCAGGTGAACCGATATGGCTCCGAATATGTTGAGGATTACAAGGATCATTCCACCCCCTTAAGGCTGTATGCCACGGTGCAGGAGTCTCTGAAGGGCCAGGGACCTTGTTTTTTAAGAACGAAAGGTATCACCGAGGAGCAGGAGACAGACCTTTATAAGGCGTACCTGAACATGTCTTTGGCGCAAACCCTGAAGTGGATAGAGACCGGAAAGGGCCCATCAGCGGAAAACGTTGAAATAGAAGGAACCGAACCCTATATCGTTGGCGGACACACGGCCAGCGGTTACTGGCTGGACACGAAAAGACAGACAACGCTTCCGGGCTTGTTTGCAGCAGGAGATGTGGCAGGAGGAAGCCCGAAAAAGTATGTTACCGGATGCTTTGCTGAAGGGCAGATAGCCGCGGAATCGGCGCTGGAGTATATAAAAACCAGAAAGCCTACGGTCGTTGGGATGTTCGAGCGGCGCAGGATCCGTCGTAAAAAAAGAGAATTGAACCATTATTTTCGGAAAAAGCTTTTTGCCATTCATTCCATCGATGAAATTGAGGATGCCATGCAAAAGGTCATGGATGAGAATGCCGGGGGCATCTCACGGAATTATCTGATCGAACATGGCAAGCTGGGGTTTGCCGGGCAGCGCGTTGATGAGCTATTGGAACTGGCCCGCAACCTGAATGCGGAAGACATGCATGATCTGCTGTTCATATACGAAATCCTTGACAGGCTGTATGTGTGCAAGGCGCTGATTCACCACCTGAAATCCAGAAAGGAATCGAGATGGTACAACTATATGTCCAGCACCGATTATCCTGAAAAGGATGACGGGCATTGGCTGAAATATGTCAATTCAGTTTATGAGAACGGAAAGTTCCGTACAATTTTCAGGGAACTGACAGGAAGAATGGATAATTATGAGCATTGCAATTGACAAGGAACTATGCCAGGGCTGCGGGGCCTGTATCGAGATTTGCCCCGGAAAGCTGATCTATAAAAGCGAAGAAGGCTGGTCCTATATGAAATACCCCAGGGACTGCTGGGGTTGTGCGTCCTGTGTGAAGGAGTGCTCTGCCGGTGCCATCCGGTATTACCTGGGGGCGGACATCGGTGGAAAGGGTGCCTGGCTCACCACTGAAGACCGGGAAGAAGCCATCGACTTTATCATTGTCAACGGTGAGGAACAGCAGGTCATCACCGTCAACCGCAAAGAATCCAACAAATACTAATTTACATAGGGCGGGGTCCAGGTTCCTGTGTAAATCTTATGTATCTTTCGTATTTACTTTGGCCGGGGTCAGATTCCTCCATAAATATTATAACAACGGAAGCGATTGCTTGCAATCGCAACACACTGTTATATNNNGCCCTTAGCTGAAAATACGTTAAGAGGTGGGGCGGGGGCCCATCAAGCCTCGTTATATATCCTTCGAAAATTGCAAACAGAACTTAATTCCGGTCGGATCTCCGATGATTCAGCGGACCAACACGAAAGGAGGAGAATATACCATGCACGGAAAGGGAAAAATCAAAATAATCCCTCGGGAGGAGCTCATCATAAGAGAATCAAAAAAAATACCCTTTGGAAACGGGGAAATATGGTTCGAACAGCTCGATGCCTTATCGGTTCATAGAGATATTGTCCGGGATAAGTTTCTCAAAGACATGGAAATACTACGCAAGCCTTCATCTCCTGCCCTTGTGGCGGTATGCCTATATGAAACAGATATGGATGATGAATTGTCCGAATTGATCATTAGAACTCTTTCCAATACAGGCCGAAAGCTTCTAAAAGTTGTTTTTGTGGGAGCGAGCCGGAATCTTCAAAAAACGATGCAGCAGATCATACTCCGTTTTCCGGTTCCTTTTTTAATTGCTTTTATGGATGATTATGAAAAAGCTAAATTGTGGCTGATCCCCTCATCATGAATGCGATGAAGCATGAGGCTAGCTGAAAACAGATACCAAAGTAGATAAGAAGAGCCGAGGGCGTGAAACCCGCGGCTTTCATGGTTTTTCACTATATTTCGTTTTTAATAGGTCGAAAAGAGCTGCAGTGACTTAGCCCCAGTGGCTCATGGAGGTTACATAATATTTACACAGGAACCTGTCCCCAATGTAAATACTTACTTATCCTTATTACGTATTTCCACCCGGCGGATTTTACCGCTGATGGTTTTCGGAAGTTCTGTGACGAATTCAATCACTCTGGGGTATTTATACGGCGCGGTGACGTTCTTCACATGCTCCTGCAGGGTTTTAACCATTTCATCCGAAGCGGTATAACCTTTTGCAAGAACAACCGTCGCTTTTACAATCTGCCCGCGAATTTCGTCCGGAACGGCGGTTATCGCGCATTCCATCACAGCGGGATGCTCCATCAGGGTGCTTTCTACCTCGAAGGGCCCAATACGGTAGCCCGAGCTCTTAATCACGTCATCAGCGCGGCCTACAAACCAGAAATACCCATCTTCATCCTGCCAGGCCATATCACCTGTGTAATAAATGCCATCGTGCCATACCGAACGGGTCAGCTCATCATCCCTGTAATACCCGTCAAACAGGCCCACGGGCCGCTTGATGTCTGTACGCAGAACGATCTGACCTTCTTCACCGGTGTCGCATATGTTGCCGTCAAAATCCAGCAGTACGATATCGTACCCGGCCACCGGACGCCCCATGGACCCCGGCTTTGGATTCATCCAGGGCAGGGTTGCCAAAGCGACGGTCATTTCTGTCTGGCCATAGCCTTCCATCAGCTTTATGCCCGTGGCTTCGTAAAATTGCTTATACACCTCAGGGTTCAGCGGTTCGCCCGCGACAACGCAATATTGAAGGCTCTTGAAATGAAAATTTTTTAAATCAGCTTTGATAAAAAACCTGTAGATGGTCGGCGGAGCACAGAAGGTGGTGATATCGTATTTTTCTATCATCTTCAGCAAATCTGTCGGATCAAATTTGTGGTTGTAATCAAAAGCAAAAACGGCTGTTCCGCTAATCCACTGACCGTATAGTTTGCCCCAAACGGACTTTGCCCAGCCGGTATCGGAAACCGTGAAATGAAGCCCGTTGTCCTGAACGTTCTGCCAGTATTTCGCCGTGATGATGTGCCCGAGCGGATAAGTAAAATTGTGACGAACCATCTTTGGCATGCCGGTGGTGCCCGATGTGAAATAAATCAGCATGGTATCCTGATTGGTTGATGCCTCATTTCCTTCAGGCCTTTTAAACTCGCCAGAAAAGTTTTCAACTTCGTCGTGGTAGGTGTGCCAGCCATCTCGTTTTCCAAACAGCGTAACCCTTTTGGTCAGGGTGGGGGAATCGGACAAAGCGGCGTCAACATTATCTTGAACCTCAGTTTCGTTTACCGTAACCACCATTTTAATGCTGGCGGCGTTGTTTCGATAAATAAAATCCTTTTTTGTCAGCAAATGCGTGGCAGGAATGCAGATGGCGCCAAGCTTGTGCAGCGCAAGAATACAGAACCAGAATTCGTATCTTCTTTTCAGAACCAGCATAACCGGGTCGCCCTTGCCAATGTCAAGAGATTTAAAATAGTTGGCCGTCATGTCACTGTGGCGCTTCATGTCCGCAAAGGTAAAAATCTCTTCCTCGCCATTGTCGTCACACCATACCAGGGCTCTTTTATCGGGTTGGTTTTTTGCATAATCGTCCACGACATCATATGCAAAGTTAAAGCATTCTGGCACCATGACCTCGTAGTTATTGACGAAATCGTCATAAGATGTGAATTCAGTTTTTTTCAAAAATTTTTCTATCATAGACTTTTCTCCCTCTAAAAAATGATAGCCAGAAATTTTGCGGCTTCGCTGCCCAAAGCTTTCATGCCATGGGGCAGGGAGGCATCAAAATACAGCGAGTCACCTTTATTCATCACATATTCCTTTTCATCAATGACAATCATCAGGGTGCCTTCCAAAACATAGTTAAACTCCTGTCCGGGGTGAGAATTCTTCGATATGGAAGCGTTTTCATTCGGGCAAACAGTGACCAGAAACGGCTCTGCCTTTTTGTTGATAAAATTGTACGCAAGGCTGTGATATTGGTAGGGTGCTCTTCTTTCCACACTCATCCCTTTTCCGTCGCGAACCAGGGCATAGCGGGTTAACTTGGGTGATTTCCCGGTAAGCAACTCGGTGAGATCCACATTAAAACGATTGGCAAATTCGTTCAGAAAACCAATAGGGATATCTTGGTTCCCACCTTCGTAACTGATATACTCGTCATGGGAAACATTCAACATGGAAGCGACCTGTTGTGTCGTAAAGCCTGCAATCTCACGTAGTTCTCTCATTCTTGCCGCGATTAGTCTAATCTGTTCGGACATAAAAACACCTCTCAATCTCTATATTTTAAATATGATGCAAACTGTATCCGGCTGTGATGCGATCCTGATTGTAACGTGCTGCAAATAACCTGTGTCATAAAGCCCCCTGACCCGATGTTAAAACCAGCGGATTCAGCCGATATGCAAAAAATATTTTACAATGATTGTATCCTTTATTGGCAAGCATTACAAGCGATTTATTGTTTTTTTTCTATAAAAAGCGTTGAGAAATCTCCTGACAAGTGTTATAATGAACTCAGAAAATGTTTCATGTTCCTGGAATGTTCGTAATAAACCTATTATTTTGAACCTACAGTAGACTTACGGGAACTCGATTGTTTTTACCTGGAACACAGGCCTCAAGCTAATTCCGACATCGGTTTCGACCGGATGCAACGGCAGAGGAAGTAAGAAGGGCAAAGCAGGGTACCCACCTGGCATTTGGCTAGGTGTCAAAATGTAGGGAAACGGCATTTCGGGACATGAAATATATCTGGTTCGTGGCGTGAAAATTGCCGTGAAACAGCCTCATCGTCATTGTTTTAAAGTGCATGCTCCAAACTGAAATGGTTTGGAGTTTTCTTTTTTACTCATACTCTGCTGCAACACCCCATATAATGATCCTGCGAGAACAAGTTCAGGGTGAGTTTCATGAGCCAGGCGATCCGATCACGCTATATCAGGCGAGCTGTGCAATCTTCCTCCCGCAACAGGTTGCCTGGAAACGCAAGGTACAGCAACGGTAAATCGGTTCTTGCGAAAAGGATCATCATCCAGGCCACGGTTTGTATCATCATCGTTTTTTTATGCATCCTGTGCCGGAACAGTACCGAAGAGCTGCCCCAACGCATTATTGCCGAAATTCGTGTCCGCGTGGTGGAACGGAATATCACAGCGGAGGGCATCATTCAATCATTGACTGACACCTACGAGGAGTGTGTGCAGTACATCCAGGGGAATGATTGATGACATCGGTTTTATATGCACTGGCAGCGCTGCTTGTCCACGAGGGTTTTCATCTTGTGGCAGGGCATGTTTTTTTCCGCGAAGGCATCCGCCTTTTTTTCCTTCCGGGGGGATTTCGCGCGGTCTGGAAAAGTATTAACCCGGAAAAATGGGCGCAATGCCTGATCTGCGCATCAGGCCCCGCAGGGAACCTTTTTACTGCTGGAATATTAACAGTGCTGCAGGGAAGGAATGGTTTTTTACATGAATTCATCAGAGCCAATCTCGTGATTGGCTTGTTTAATCTTATTCCGCTTTATCCCATGGATGGCGGGAGTGTTTTGCTGGTTTTATTATACAGTCGGCTCGGGTCTAAAAGAACTATCAGGGTGATGCGGCGACTTGGAAGCTTCATCAGAGTTTTGCTGCTGTTGATTGGTTTATACTTAACCTTGAGGTATAAAAACCCAAGCCTGTTTATTACCATTGCTCTGCTGCCGGGCGTACAATCTGTGAAAAGGTCGGTGAGCCGGTTGAATTTGGATGCGCTGATACGCCGTAAAGAGAGAATCTTAAAGAAAAAGGCCTACCCGGTCAGACACATTCTGGTGCTGAAGGAGGTAAGCCTTGGTGAAGCTTTGTTATTGCTGGATTACGACCAATATCATATTCTGCATGTGGCCGATCACCAGCTGCAGGTTTTATGTCAGGTGACGGAGCAGCAGCTGATAAACGCCATTATGTGCCAAAATGCAGGGAAAACGATGGAGGAAGCATTCGGGCTGCAGGGTTGATCATAAAAGAGCAGTATTTTTCAGGATTTCATTTGTACTGTTCACCCGATTCATTGTATTGATATGCACCCCATCCACACCACTGGCCAGAAGGTCGCAGATTTGTTCCGAAGCATATTCAATACCTGCCTTCTCCATATCAGGGGTATCCCCATACTTGTCGAGCAGGAGTACGAGCTTTGCAGGCATTGAGGCTCCGCACATCAACGCAATCCGTTTGATCTGATTGGCTTTGAAGATGGGCATGACCCCGGGAAGAATCGGGCAGGTTATATGATAGGCTGCACACTTATCCATAAAATCGTAGAAAACCCGGTTATCAAAGAATAGCTGGGTGATCAGAAAATCCACCCCTGTATCCACCTTCATTTTCAGGTAGTGCATATCATATTTGATCCTTGGTGAATCCGCGTGGCCTTCGGGATAAGCTGCCGCTGCGATACAAAAATCGTTCTGCTTGCGGATGTGGCGGATTAACTCGCTTGCATGAGAAAAAACGTTTTTGGAGAAATCAAAATCAGGAAAATCAACAGGGGGATCGCCGCGCAGCGCGAACAGGTTTTCAAGACCTTTATCCTGCATTTGCCGGCTCATGCTGTCAATTTCTTCTATGGTGTGGCCAACACAGGTGAAATGCGCCAGGCTTTCTATACCATAATCCTGCTTGATTTTAGATGCAATCTCCAGGGTTCTACCCTTTTTTGTACCGCCCGCCCCATAAGTGACGCTGATAAAGTCAGGCTTCATCGCTGCAAAATCTCCCAGCCGTTCATAAATCGACTCGATGGGAGTATCCAGTCGCGGCGGAAAAATCTCAAAAGAGAGGATTTGCTTTTTTTTCTGAAAGATATTACTTATTTTCATGGTGTCCCCCTATCCTGGGCTGGTCGTTCTGCTTCGCTGCACTGCTCGCATGCAATCGGAGCCGGCTAAGCTTTGCCGAACGGTCTCCCCGGCTGGTCGTACCGCTCCGCTACACTGCTCGCCATGCAACCCGAGTAAATTTGTTCTATTCTACCATATTCCATCATATACAGTCAAGTGCACCTAAATAATATTTAAAAAGCATCAAAGTTAATTAACTAGAGGTAAAGGCTACCTGAGACTACTAAAATTTGCCGGGCCTGTCCCATCTTTATAACTAGGCCCAGATGGGCCCCGCCCCGCTTCTTAACGTATTTTCAGCCAAGGGCTGAAAAACGTGTGGTGGCGGGTACCGATTACCTTAATCAGGCGGCGAGCTTTGAATCTCGGGTCGCTCGGTGCTGGATTTTGTAAACAAAATCCTCTTCTCCCGCCTCGATATAACGAAGCTGAAGCTTCGTTGTTGCAGTGTGATGGTTTTGCTAAAGCAAAACCTGCCGTTGCAATAACGGTGTGTTGCGATTGCAAGCAATCGCTTCCGTTGTTATAAGCCTTTTTCGTTCGAGTTGCAAAGCAGTCGAGGGTTATGGTAGAATTCTATCAGGAATGGACAGGAGGTTTTGGCATGGATATATTCATGGAGAAAATTGTAACAAAAAAGAAGGATATCAAGGATTATCTGATCATTACAGCCATTGTTGTTGGCTCTATGGTTTTGTCAATGGTTGTGTTAACTTTTATTCCCGGGATGGGACTTCTTTTTATAGCTGGGATTCTTTATCTGGCTTATCTTTTATTAACAACACGGAATGTGGAATACGAATATGCCGTGACCAATGGGGATCTGGATATAGATAAAATTATTGCCCAAAGAAAACGTGTGCGCGTTTTCAGCGCCAGCTGTAAAAATTTTGAGGTGGTCGCCAAGTTGAAAAGCGATCATTTCACGCCCCAATACAAAGGGTTCAAAAAACAGATCGACTGCACCTCATCCAAGGAGGGTGATGATGTATGGTTTATAGTTTTAAATTATAAAAATGAGCAAACCGTTGTTTATTTTGAACCAACCGAGAAAATGCTTCAAAGCTTTAAAACTTTTATCCCGAGGAAGATTTTCTCCAATTGAAACGCTTTAAACAGGAGGGTTTTATTCGGTTTTATTTCGTGAACAGGAAAAAGGCGCATTGCGTCTTTTTTTGATCTTGTCTTCCTTTGAAGTTATGATAGCGCTCAGAAGTCTGATTTGTTACTGAATTTGTTTCCTCTGGATCTCCTCGTTATATTTTCCATAAGACATTTGTCGAAACAAACGATATAATAAAAGTAATTGAAAATGTTCAGCGAGTTGGCCAATGTTTTTTGGGGTTTTATCACCCATGGGAAATCATCTATTTAGAACTGCGGATTTTCCCGCACAAACAATGTTTTCATCCCGAGTGTTGTTCATATTCAACAGGACCGCTTCGTTGACGGAGATGAAGACTGATATTGTATCATATCATGGATCAGGGATGCTGTGTCTGGAGGTCAGTAATGAGAAGGAATTTCATTCTATTTTTTATCGTATTTGTGTTTGTGATAGGCTGTGCCGCTTTGGCGGGTCAAGTCTATAAAACCCATTTTAAAGCCAATGAAACCATGGTCAGCGCATATGATTCTGCTGATACGATCCTGGTGATCGAAGGGAGTGAAATTCCTGGGGATCATCCGCCGATTGTTTCGGACGGTCAGATTCTCTTGCCGTTTCAAACCGTAAAAGCCCATCTGGATCCCTATATCTGGTGGGATGATACCCTGAAAAAGGTTACCGTCACAACGGCAGACAGGGTCATTCAAATGGAAACGGACAAGCTGGACGCCTATATCAACAATGCTCCAATGGAGTTGAAGTTTCCCGCTACAGAAATTAACGGAGTGCTGTATATCCCGGTGGATTTTCTGGCATCGTTTTATCGGATCAAGCTTCAATATATTAGTACTACGAATGTGGTGATCATAGACAGGGAAGATACCATTTTCAGAACCGCATACCCCGTATCCACCGGGTCTGTGGTCAGAAAAGGCCGACATATCCGTTATCCCATAATCAAACGATTTGAGGATCAGGATCTTCAGGCCGAAGCGTCAAAAATGTTTGTTTTTGAGGAATATGACAAGTGGTATAAGGTTAGAACTGCTGATGGTATTTTGGGATACATCAGCAAAGAGGACCTTGTTGTGAGAAATTATGAAATTGGATCGATTCCGGAATCTGTTAAAAATACGCCGGTTTTGCCATCCGGGAAGATCAATCTGGTATGGGATCAAATGTATAACCCCACAAAGGCCTATTTAGGCTGGAAAATTGAAGAAGGAATCGATGTTTTGTCACCAACCTGGTTCCAGATTGCCAATGATCGGGGCGATTTTGTTAACCGTGCCGATGCGGTGTATGTACAGTGGGCTCATGACAACGGTTACCAGGTATGGGCACTGGTGGCCAATGAATTCAGCAATATCGCCAACACCAGTACTATTTTGAACGATGGATTGAAAAGAGAATATGTGATCAAGCAACTGCTGGCTTTTGCAGCACTTTATCAATTGGATGGGATCAATATTGATTTCGAGAACATGTATAAAGCAGATAAAGATGTGTATACACAATTTGTTCGTGAGTTCACACCCCTTGCCAGGGAGCAGGGGCTGGTAGTATCTGTGGATGTTACGGTTCCCGATGGAAGTGATACCTGGTCGAAATGTTATGACAGAAAAGCGTTGGCAGAAACCGTGGATTATGTTTGCCTGATGACTTATGACCAAACCTGGGCCGGTTCCCCCAAAGCCGGATCTACCGCAGAACTGGACTGGGTGGAGGAAAACCTGAAAAAAACCATGAAAGAGGTTCCTGCGAATAAACTCTTAATGGGTATCCCGCTGTATACGCGCCTTTGGGAGGAAACCACCGATGCAAACGGAAAAACCACCGTTAAAACGGGAAAAGCTTTAACGATGCAGGCAGCGAACAGCCTGATGGAAAAAAACAATGTCCAGCCGCAGTGGGATGAAAGAAGCGGTCAGTATTCAGTTTCCTTTACAGATGGAGATATCACCTATAAAATGTGGCTGGAGAACGAGCATTCGGTGAACTACAAGTCGGCGCTGGCACATAAGTACAACCTGGCTGGCACTTCGGCCTGGAGCTATAATTTTGCCAATGAAAAGGTTTGGGCAGTTCTTGCCGAGAACCTGAAAAATACGGTTCATTACGAGGAATGGAAGACGAAAAACGCAAAAACACCATAAAAAAGGCTGGCTCGAAAAGTGCGAAATTTCCCCCGGTCTTCCTGTCGTGCGTGATTCGATAAGCACAAAATTCTATCTGGCTTTTCTGCTGTTCGTGATGCGAAAAACACGGAATTTTATCCGGCTTTTCTGCTGTTCGTGATGCGAAAAACACGGAATTTTATCCGGTCTTTCTGCTGTTCGCGATGTCATAAGCGCCTGCTATTACGATGGTTTAAGCTTTTTGAACTAGTCTGTACGAAAGCTCTTGAAAAGAAAACCCATCATATCGAGGGCTTGTAACCAGGCTTCTTATAAAGCATGCTTTCCTTTTCAGCAATGTCTGGAATATAGACATCCTGAGTCCAACGTTCTTTCGCTACTTCTTCAAATGAGACCGATACGCTGGTTTCTTCAGCATTCAGTTCGTCTGTAACGGCTTGAACAATTTTTTCAGTCAGCTTCATTTTTTGTTCTTCCGACCTTCCAGGCCAAAGCTTTACAATCACATGAGGCATAGTTGCCACCTCCCAAAGAGTTGCATCAACAGCTAAAGCATAAAAATCAAAGAACGAATCGATGATTAATCAAATCGTATGTCTGGGTTGCATTCAGCTGGAGTTTCCCAATCAATTCCCTGTTCTTTTAAGAGAGCTTTTTTCTTGTTCCAAAATACATGACAGCTCCCTAATCCGTAATCTTTTAAGCTTTCAATCAGTCTGTCCAATTCAGGTTGTATTTTCTTCATTGCTTCTTTGTACTCTTCTGTGTTTTCAATAGGGTCACCGTACATCAGTTATTTCCTCGCTAACAATAAATATTTACCAATAAACGATATCCATTATATCAATTGTGGCTATGGCGTGCAATTTTTTTCAAGCAAAGAGAGATATCGCTTTTCAGAGCAGGCTCAGGATGTGGCAAGGCGGAAAAATCACCCTGCGTCCAAACCGTGCCCTGTGTCTCTTGCACAGCTTCTTTTGATTGTGTTATAATGGAAAAAGCCGGTTGAAAAGACGGGTGTGTTTTTTGTGAAGCGACAGGGGTTTAGCAGGTAAAATCCAGCTTTAAGTGACCCATGAATATGCTGCCTTGCGTTTTTACCCTGGACACTACCGATACTATTAGGAGAGTTTGATGGAATACTCCAGAAGTGGGTTGGATTTGCTCTTATGGCCTCGGGAGTGGCATAAACGGTTCAATCCGTCAATCATGCTTTTAATCCCATTTGGAATTTTTGTTGGGATATATGATGTACTCAACGCCCAACACTCCATAGTGAACGATTACCTGATGACCGCAAACTCAGGGATAGTTCTGAAAATTTTACTGGCGCTCATCATAGCAGCAATCATCGGATTGATTGATGTGGCTTGCTTTGCGTGGCCCATTGCGGATCTGTGCCGATACATCGGTAAGCGTACAGAAAAATATGTCGCCCGGGGTTTTCATGTCATCCTGATGAAATCTTACGCGTTGTCTCATCTGGTGTTTGTTCCCCTCATTCCGCTGACCATGCCGCCCGGGCTTCAAAGCCGCTGGCTGAATCAGGAATCCATGCTTTATAGCTTAATTGTGAGCGCCATGTTAATATGGCAACTGGCTATTCTGCTGCGGACGGTCGGTGTAAAAACCAAATTGGAGTATACCGGCAAGCTGATTGTTGGAGCCGCCATTTATATCTGGACCACCTTTGAGGGAACAGCCATAGGATACCTGCTGTACCTGGCCCATAGCTTGTTTGGCAAGTTGGCTGCGATTACCTAGAAAAATAGTTTGAAAATTGCCTCTGTCCGGGGTATAATAGAAATGTTCGGAACAAGGGATCTGTCCCGATGGTCCAAAGGATAAGACAGTAGATTCCGGTTCTACTAATGTGGGTTCAATTCCTACTCGGGACGCCACACAAGGCACAGGCAAAATAATTTGCTTGTGCTTTTCATTACTCGGGCTATAAAATGCCCCTGGAGCGTATTTTCAAGCTTTGGGCTAAAAAACGCGTGTCAGGGGATAAACCACGCAAGCGTTCATTCAATAACGATAAGAGGTAAGCCAGGCATGAACATCCATTGTGGGGTAGATACGGTTGAAATCGATCGGGTCAGGCAGTCCATCGAGCACTACGGGGACAGCTTTGTTCGCAAGGTTTTTACCGAAGAGGAGATCCGATATTGCGAAAGCCGAAAAAACGGTCGCTATGAAAGCTATGCCGCAAGGTTTGCCGCAAAGGAAGCCGTCTCAAAGGCATTGGGAACCGGGCTTGCCCGGGGGGTTACGCTGCAGGGCATCGAGATGGTCAATGATTCCGAAGGAAAACCGATGGTTCATCTGTATGGCACCACGCTGCAGCACTATCAGCAAATAGGCGGCACCTCCATGGATATCAGCCTCACACACACCCGCAGCTATGCAACGGCATTTGCCGTCATTCTTACAAAAGACGGGGAAGCACCCTGAAAACAGAGGTATTCCTATGAAATACAAGGTCAGTCTGGTTCACTGTGCCGACATTCACCTGGACGCTCCCTTTACCGGGTTGGGTTCAGCACATTTGTCAAACCGGCGGCGCAGGGATTTAAAGGAAACATTCGAGAAGATCATCTCCGCGGTGATCAGCAAAAACGCCGATTATCTTGTGATATCCGGTGACCTTTATGAGCATCAGTATGTGTCCGGTTCAACTATACACTGGCTGAACGACCAGTTTAAAATGCTGGAGGGCACGCAGGTCATTATCATTCCGGGAAACCATGACCCCTATGTGGCCAACTCATGGTATAGAAGCTTTTCATGGAGCTCAAACGTACATATCCTCACAACCGCCTGCCCGGAATATCTTCATGAAGCAAACGGCGTTTATTTTTATGGCATTGGCTTTGATACGTTCCGTCAGGAAAGCCTGCCGGTCATGAAACCTCCTTCCGTCAACCCGGAGCGGATCAACATTGCTCTTTTTCACGGAACACTGGATCTGGCTTTTACCCAAAGCCCGTATAATCCCATCGATTTAAACACGCTGCTGGACCTGGGAATGGATTATTATGCCCTCGGGCATTTTCATGGAAAAAAGGATATCCATCAGGCTAAGGGCGTTGTCAATGCCGGCAGCCCGGAACCCCTTGGTTTCGATGAACCCGGTGAACACGGAGCGTATTGGGTCACATTAGAAAAAGAAAACGGCAGCATACTCCGGGATATTCAGTTTATTCAACTACAGAAACGGTTTTACCGCGAGCTGCCACTGGATATATCAGGTTGCAGCTCCCAGGTTCAGATGCTGCAGCGTTTGGAGCAGTTTGACTGGGAAAGGCTTAAAGAGGATATCATACGGGTCCAATTCACAGGCAGCTTGCCGCTGGGGGTTCAGGTCGATTTGGCATCGGCCCGGGAGTTCCTTGAACGCAAATGTTTTCATGCAGAGCTTATCGATCTGACCAGGCCTGCATATGACTTGGAATTGCTTGCTGCCGACAATAATATTGCGGGTGTTTTTATCCGTACGATGCAAGAAAGGCTGATGAAGGCCGATGACGAGGAAAAACCGGTGCTGGAGAAGGCATTGGAACTTGGATTGGATGCGCTTTTGCGGGGGCAAGTTGAGCTCTGAGAATAAGAACCGTAAGCGCTTGATGATATTTGTTGAAGACGAGCAAGTCCCTGAACATCAGGGCAGAGGTAAAGCTGCCTGCGTCTGGAACGCAGAGGCCTGGGAAAATGAGAATCAGTTGAGAGGCATGGACAATGAAAGTTGAAAGGCTGGAAATAAGGGGTTTTGGCAGGTTCGAAAACAAAACCTTTACACCGGGCGGGGGAATGAATGTGATCTACGGCGTTAACGAAGCCGGTAAGACCACGCTTCAAACCTTTATCAAAGCCATGCTTTTCGGTCTGAAGGGCGGAAGAAGAGGCAAGGATGGTTCATTATCCCCAACAAGGCAATACAAGCCCTGGAGTGCGGACAGCTATGGCGGCATGATGGAATATGTGCTTGACGATGGGCGCAGGTTCACCGTTGGACGTAACCTTGAAAAAAACACAGTGTATGTACAGGATGAACACGCGAACAATATAACTGGCCATTTCCCGGCAGGCAAAGAGCAGGGAGCGGGGTTTGCCGAGCAGCACCTGGGTCTTTCCGAAAGCTGTTTTGAACGCACTGTGTTTATTGATCAGATGCAAACCCCGGTGGATGCGCAGGGACGAAAAATTCTTTCTGAAAGGCTGCTGAACCTGCGTGAAAGTGCAGATGAAGGGATCTCCCTGCGCAAAGCGATAAAGGTTTTAAAGGATGCGCAGCTTTCCCGTGTGGGCAGCGACAGAACCACAACCCGTCCGATGAACCTGCTGGAGGCGCGGTTAGCCGAGGCCACCCGGCAGGAAGCAGAACTGCGCCATCAGCATGAAACCCGCATGGATCATTTTTTGGAACTGGAACGGTTAAAGCAAGAGAACATCCAACTGCAAAAACGGCTGGAAACTGCTGTTTCCGAAAAGGAAGCGGTACTGGCTCTGCTCACAACCCAAAAACAGCAGGAATTATCGAATAAGCTTACACAATACCGAAACGAATTTATTGAAACGCAGCGGCAGCGGCAAATACACGAAGCGGCTGTTACAGAGCTTCGCTTTGAACTGGATGCATTAAGCGGATATCAGAGCATTACCCAACAGGATGCTCATACGCTTTCTGTAGATTTTATGCGCTTTGGTCTTCTGGAAAAAGAGTTGGAGGAAATTCAACTGAGCAAAGCTGAAACAGAAGAAAAGCTTGCCGGTACACAGGCTATTCTCACGCGATATGAAATCTTTGATCGAGAAAAAGATGCTATTGACGCGGTGCTGCAACAGATTCTGTATAAAGAGCCCTCTGACATGAATACAGCAGATGCAAAACAACCAGTAAACGAGCGCGGATGGCCTCTTGCAGCCATGTTTCTTTCTGCCATGGTCGCTGTAGTGGACCTTATGCTTCTGCGCACCGTGCTGCCATTGCCTGTATACATTTTGATCTTAATATCGTCCATGGGTGCTTTTGGAATATCGTTATTCCTCTTACTGGAAAAAACGATGACTAAAAGAAGAAAGAAAGCCCCGAATTGGATGGATAAGACCATGGCAGAGAACCGGAAGTTATTAACGCAATGGATGCAAACAGTGCAAGCTGATGATTTAAAGGAGTTTACCAGATTGAGAACACTTTATGAAAGCAGCCTCCAGCATGCTGAAGAACTGGCCGAAGTGTTGGTTGGGCTTGATCGCAGGGAAGCCTGGACAAAAACCCGGGCAGAAGATTTAAAGGGAAAAGTACTTTCCCTGCTGGATCGTGGTCAGGCTATAGAGAACTCAGATGTCTTAACCCAGGGGCAGATAGATGCCTGGAAGGAAAATTTTGAAGCATACCATTCACTGCTGCCTGCTTTGACGGAAGCACAGGGGGCAGTACAAGCCTGTAACCATACACAGGAAGGGATTTTAAGAGAAGCTTCTCTTGTTTGCGGACAAAGAATTACATCACTTCAAGCACTCGAAGAGTTCCTGCAAAAAACAGATCAGGGTTTGGAAAGAGCACCAACTGGCGCAATGCTGCAAAGCCCCACCATTGATGGCATTGAACACGCTATCGAAGAAATTCAGGAAGCTTTAAGACAAAATCAACTCAAAGCGAACACCCTGGCAACCAGGCTTGAAAACATCCCCGACAATGAAACACTGCAGCAGGCTCATGAAAAGGTTGAATCCCTGCTTCGTGAAAAAGAGAGGATGATATTCCACGGAAAAGCCCTCAATACCGCAATACAGACCTTGACAGAAGCAGGTCTGGTCATTCAGCGAGACTATGTTCCCGCATTGAACCGGGAGATGGGCGAAATTCTATCGGTGGTGACAGCTGGCAAATACAAGGGGTTAAAGGCGGATGACAGCCTGACCCTGAAGCTTGCCCCGCAGGAGAGCACGGAAGAAGTTCTTCCTGATCAGCTTTCATCCGGAACGGTGGATCAGATCTATCTTGCTCTGCGGCTTGCAGCGATAAGAATCGTTGAAAAAAAAGGTGAAACCCTTCCACTTTTCCTGGATGAGCCTTTTGCTCAATATGATGAATCAAGAACAAAGGAAACCCTGACGCTTTTGAAACGGGAGAGCAGAACAAGGCAAATTCTGCTGTTTACCTGTAAAAAACGAGAAGTTGAGCTGATCAGAGAGTTGTATCGCAACGAACCTGTGAATATTATCGAACTGGATTAAAAACAACGAGACACCGGTAATGTGAGAAGAACCTTATAAGCAGACCTCACCGACCGATTCGCTCCATGATCCATCTTGCAATCAGAATGCTGCTATCGCTTTTTGCGGTTGCGTCCTGCTGATTGGCGTATTGCTCCTGCCAATGCTCGATCATCTCTGGTTCTTTAATAAAACAGTCGTAAGAAACAGCAGCGCCTTTGCGGATTAAATAATCCAGGTTTTTTTCCTCTGCTCCGGGAAGCGGTTTAAGCAGGATCAGCGGTTTTTTCAGGATCATCGCCTCGGTCACGGTCAGACCCCCGGGCTTTGTCAGCACCGCAAGGGCGTTTCTCATGGTATTGAACAGCTGCGGGATCGTCCCGGTCACTGTCAGCCTGCCGGTGCTCTTTTTTTCCAAAGCTTTCAGCCTGCGGTACAGGGAACGGTTTTCGCCCGTTACCACCAGCAGATTGCAGTCTGCATGTCCTTTCAGAAGGCCCCTGGTGGTCGCTTCAAGGCTTCCAAGACCCCAACCACCTCCTGAAACCAACCAAAACGGTTTGGTATTTGTTTTCTTTTCATCAAAGGGAAGGTTTATCGGGCATGGAACACCTGTCACCTTCACCGCATCATCGGTCCAGCCGAGCAGCATCAGCTCCTCCTTCATTTCTGAATTTGGAACACAATACAGATCGATATATGGGTACAGCCAGAACCTGTGGATCTGGTAATCTGTAATAACGCCGACGGTTATCGGACACTTTTCCTTTAATTCTCGTTTCAATTTGGACGCGAAAAGCAAAGCTAGCGGGTGAGTACATACAACCGCCTGCACATTTTCCCTAAGGCATTGCTCTTTCAACGTGGCGATACTTCTGGAAAAAAACCTTCCCGCAAAGCTGTTGAACCAGGCGTTGTTTTCAGTAAGCCGGTATAATAAGCGATAAATGCACGGACATTTTGAGACAAGCAGTTTAAATATATTCAGCATAAAGGATTCAACGGGAAAATACTGGAGATCAAGCACATCCATCATATGAATATCCATCTGATAGTCCATATCCATCAGAGCTTCCCTGATATATTCCGCCGCTTTCAAATGGCCGCAGCCTGTAGATGCGTACAAAAATATGACATGCATACGTTCCGCTCTCTTTCTGAAGAATTTCGATTCATCACCACACTTCCATTATGAACGGATGTCAGTATAAATATGCCGGCATAAGAAAAACTAACAGTAAACTGAAAGGAAAATTTGATTGCAAGGAAATCAACAGGAAAGAAAACCGTGGAGGAAATTGCTATGCAGGAAACAAGAAAGAATAAACTGGTTGTTTGGAGTTCTGCTTTTTCTGTTATATTATGCCTTGTTGTCCCCATGCTCACGAACTCCTTTGCGCAGTCCATCAGGGCTTCCGATGAACAGCTGATCGCAAGGGCCATCAACGGGGAAGCCAGGGGAGAACCCTATGAGGGGCAGGTCGCGGTGGGCGCGGTTATTCTCAACCGGGTCAATTCTCCGGATTTTCCCAATACGATTGCAGGGGTGATTTATCAGCCTGGAGCTTTTACCGCTGTCAGTGACGGGCAGATCAATGTGGCCATCGATCCCCAATCAACGGTGGTAAGAGCAGCACGGGATGCGCTAAACGGGTGGGATCCAACCGGAGGTTCGTTGTTCTACTGGAACCCGGCAACAGCAACGAGCAAATGGATCTGGAGCAGAAAGATTATCGTAGTTATTGGAAAACACAACTTTGGCAAGTAGCTGATATGGAAGATAAACAACAACAGCGGGTGAACAAATCATAAACAGGAACAGGAGTCACCCGGTAGGGAGGTTTGATCGAATGGGCAAATTTCGTGAAAAATTATTGGATTGGAAGAAAAGGCTGTCCGACAGGCATATGTACAGTGTCGTCATTGTTATGCTTGCCGCCGTCGCGGCCTGGGGGATTTATCAGTACAAGAGGGCTGCCGATTTAAGGCAGGAACTCGATAACCAATACAACAGGGCATTTTACGAGATGGTTGGTCATGTTCAGAACGTAGAGGTGCTGTTGATAAAAAGCATGGTTTCGTCCACACCGCAAATGGCGGCGGAAACCCTGCAAGAGGCATGGCGTCAGGCTAACCTTGCTCAGACCAATCTGGGGCAGCTGCCGATCACTCAGGATGTGCTTGCAAACACTTCGAAGTTTTTATCCCAGGTGGGCGATTTCGCCTTAACTTTGGACAGACAGAACATTAATGGCAAGGGCATTAATGAGAAACAGTTCAAAACACTGGAAAGCCTGCATTCCTATTCCGTATCACTGGAAGATGGATTGAACAACCTGCAAAATTCTATTTCTGGCGGAAGAATACGCTGGAATGAGCTTGCCAACAAGGGAACTCCATTGTTTCAGAAGCAGTCGCAGAAGCTGACCGGCCAACTGTTCACCGATGTCGACAAAACCTTTACCGACATTCCAACGCTAATTTATGACGGACCATTTTCCGAACATATGGCGAGCCAAAAGCCAAAAGGCCTGACCGGAAATGAGTTGAGCATGGAACAGGCACAAGAGAAGCTGAAAAAGTTTATCGGAGAGGACCGGGTGGCGGCCATAGAACATACAGGAGAAATTCAAACCGATACCCTCCCGGCCTATAACTTCAAGATAACTTTTAAGGATCGGCCGAAGGATGAATTTGCTACCGCGGATGTCACGAAAAAGGGAGGGCATGTTATCTGGATGCTCTATTCAAGAGAAATAGGGCAGGAAACGCTGAATGTGGATCAAGCGAAGCAGGCTGGTTTGAAGTTTTTGGAAAGCCGCGGCTTCAAAAATATGAAGGACACCTATTCCATCAAGGAAGACAGCATGGCAACAATAAACTACGCTTACTCACAGGACGGTGTCATCATTTACCCGGATTTGATAAAGGTGAAGATTGCGCTCGATAGCGGAGAGGTTGTGGGCTTTGAATCAAAAGGGTTTATCATGAACCACACCCAGCGGGAGATACCGGCTGCAGGCCTGACAGAAGAACAAGCCATCGCCAGGATCATGGTTGGCTCAGAGATAAAAGCGTCAGGGCTTGCCATCATTCCAACCACCTTTGGCACCGAGGTATTCTGTTATGAAATGAAGGGAAAACTGAATGATCGGCACTTTATCGTATACCTGAATGCAATCACCGGGAAGGAAGAGCAGGTGCTCATCATCATCGATACGCCAAACGGCGTGCTGACCATGTAGAACAGTTTTCACATTCACTACCATTCCGAATTCGGAATAGTAGTGAAAACAGAATCCTCTGTTCATCTGAATTCAGGCTGGCCGCGGGAATGTGGCCGGCCTGAAATGTCATATAGCTTCCTGCTATTTTTTCTTATTCTTGTAGTATACAAAAATTTGCTATATAATAGGTTTGAATTCTTAGGAGAACTTATTATACAGGGAAACCCGGAACGGGAGAAATGCGAAGGGCTTAAAAGTATGGATACACTGAAATTCAACGAACAGGGCTTGATTCCGGTGATCGTGCAGGATGCGGACAACCGGGAAGTGCTGATGATGGCCTGGATGAACCAACAGGCACTGGATCAGACGGTTACCACCGGAAGGGCCACCTATTGGAGCAGAAGCCGCGGCAAGCTGTGGGTGAAGGGTGAGACCTCCGGTCACTTTCAGGCTGTGAAGGAAATCAGGGTTGACTGTGACGCCGATACGCTCCTGCTTTCTGTTGTGCAGCAGGGGGTTGCCTGCCATACAGGCTCAAGAACATGCTTTTACCGTGAGTTTCCGATAAAGGGGGAAGATACTGTTGCAAAACACATTTGAAGTTTTCAAGGAAGTTTATGAAGTGATTGTCGACAGAAAAAACAACCCGAAAGAGGGTTCCTATACCAACTACCTGTTCGACAAGGGCCTGGATAAAATACTGAAAAAGGTGGGCGAAGAAGCTTCAGAGGTTATTATTGGTGCCAAGAACCTGAACAAAGATGAAATACAATATGAAATTGCCGATCTGATATATCATTTAATGGTGCTGATGGTGCATCAGGGGCTAACCTGGGAGGATATCTCCAAAGAGCTCGAGAAAAGAAGATAACCAGGCAAGCCAGTAACAAATGTATTTCAGCCATTCCTTAAGAATGGTTAAAAGGAGGGTAAAGATATGTTCTGTCCTAAATGTGGTACAAACGTAATTGAAGGGTCAAAATTTTGTGAGACATGTGGAAATAATATGCAGATCGCAGCAGAAGAGGCTAATGTTCAGCAGCCGCTGGAAAAGCCTCAGGAGCCCATTACACCCAGACCCCAGCCGGCACCACCGCAGCCTGCTTATCAAGCCCAGCCGCAGCCCCAACCCCAACCGACTTACCAGCCACAGCCTGCTTATCAGCCCCAGCCCCAAACACAACCGCAGCCTCAGGCTCCAATCTACCCGTTGAAGCCGACCGGTCAACCTCAACCACAACCTCAGTATCAGCAAAGGCCCCAACCGACGCCACAGAACAATACATATAACGGTGATGATCCCCGCGACAAGCCTTATAGTGTGGGCGGTTGGCTGTTGACGATGTTGATTTGCATAATTCCGGTTGTTGGCTGGATTATGCCCTTTGTATGGGCATTTGGCAGTAAAGCCAACAAGAGCAAAAAGAACTATTTCATTGCGTTATTGATCATGGCAGCCATCGGAATTGTCGTAGGCATCGTATTATTTACAACAATGAGTGCGGTTATAAACGAATTTATGGAGCAGTTAGGCGGCGGATTCGATTTTTAGTCATATCCAGGACATAAAACACGGGCTTGCAGTTTTCTGCATAGCCCGTGTTGTTTTTCAGGCAGTGAACACAAGGGGACGGTTCTTGCACTTCGCTGTTTCAAAACTCAGAGAGCACCTCTTCCAGCACGTTAACAAACCCGTCCATGTCCTTCTTCGTTACAATCAGCGGCGGCAACACCCGCAGGATGGTGTCTCCCACAGTACCCAGCAAATATTTCCTTTCAAACAGCTTTTTGTTCAATTCCTTTGCAATGGGTTGATTGAACTGAATGCCAATCATCAAGCCCTTCCCGCGTACCTCCTGGATTACGGGATATTTCTGTTTGATAACGCTCATTTTCTCAAAGAAATATTCCCCCATCGCTGCCGAATTTTCGCTCAGCTTATCATTTAAAATGGTTGATAACACCGCATAACCCGTGTTGCAGGCCAGTGGGTTGCCACCAAAGGTAGAACCATGGTCTCCGGGCTCAAAAGCCGCTGCCGCATGTTCTTTCGCACATAGCGCACCAATAGGGAACCCGCCTGCCAGCGCCTTTGCCAGCGTAAAGATGTCGGGCTCTACCCCGTAGTGCTGATAGCCAAACAGCTTCCCGGTCCGGCCTAACCCGCATTGCACTTCATCAAATATCAGCAGGATCCCATTTTTGTCACATAGCTCGCGCACACCTTTCATATATTCGACAGTGGTGGGGTTCACACCGCTCTCACCCTGAATGGGTTCGAGCATAACCGCACAGGTGGCGCCGTTGATTGTGTTTGCCAGGGCTTCGAGGTTGTTGATGGGAACCTTCAGAAATTTTGGCGTTAAGGGTGAATAGGGCTTTTGATACTTGTCCTGGCCTGTGGCGGCGATGGTTGCAAGGGTTCTGCCATGGAAGGATTTGTCGAGGGTAATGATTTCAAACTTTTCAGGTAATCCCTTTTTCTTGAAATACAGCCTTGCAAGCTTAATGGCACCCTCGTTGGCTTCTGCCCCGCTGTTGGCAAAGAACACCCTGTCGGCACAGGAGTTCTTGACAATTAACTCTGCAAGCTTTACCTGCTGCTCAACATAATACAAGCTGGAGCAATGGATCAGCTTTTGTGCCTGCTCACAGATAGCGCCCACTACGGCAGGATGGGAATGGCCCAGCGCGCTGACTGCAATTCCGGCAAAAAAGTCCTGGTATTCACTGCCTTCGGTATCCCACAGGGAAAGTCCCTTTCCGTGGGTAAAGCAAACCGGAGTTCGACTGCCAAAGGTATTCATATAATATTGCTGATCCTTTTGAATGATCTCCTGTAAATTCATGGTCACACCTCCTAGAATACTGGCCTGAGAATAAAGTTTTCCTGAAGGCTCAGGCATTTATGTAAAGACGTCGGACACAACTTCAGAGAGCTAAGGTTTTTTATTAGTATAATTATACATTCAAATGAATAAAAATACAACAGGTTTTTAAATTTTTCATGAAAATTTATTCGTTGCCACAGGAACGTCAATACAAAAATGAGTACCTGGCATGACATTGTTTAAGCGATTAAATAACTGCGATTGAGTGACCAATACCAATCAATTACGCCTTTTCATCATAACAACCAACGCAAAAGCCTGAATTGAAGTAAAGTTTATGAAATTTCCTGTTTGCTTTTAAAATAGCACTAAGATATGATAATATGGTTAATCTTGTTCAATGGGGGGCATCGGGATGAGCCGGAACCATCAAAAAACATATTCGTTGCTGCTTCTTTTGGTCACAGCCATATTATGGAGTATGAGCGGGCTGCTGATAAAAAGCATTCACGCGCATCCGCTGGCAATTGCAGGAACACGATCGGCCATCGCGACTGTCGTTTTGTTGATATATATCAAAAAACCAAAGTTCACCTGGTCCTTCCCCCAACTGGCGGCTGCTTTCATGTACGCCCTGACAGTGATCACCTTTGTGGCTGCGAACAAAAATACGACTGCGGCCAATGCCATTCTGATTCAGTATACCGCGCCGATCTATGTAGCTTTTTTCGGAGCCTGGCTGCTGAAGGAAAAACCAAAGCCCATCGACTGGGCAACCATTGCTGCGGTGCTTTGTGGTATGGTGCTGTTCTTTATGGGTGATTTGGATACCCGGGGTGTGTGGGGGAATGTTTTGGCTGCGATCAGCGGAGTAGCCTTTGGGTTGTTTCCTGTTTTCATGAGAATGCAAAAGGATGGCTCACCGATAGAATCAGTGCTGCTGGGCAATTTGCTCACCGCTGTAATTGGGGTGCCCTTTTTGTTTTCCTCTGTTCCGGACACCACAGGCTGGATTTATCTGGGCATCCTTGGAACCTTTCAACTGGGGATCAGCTATATTCTGTATAGTATCGCGATAAAACATGTAACCGCGCTTGAATCCTCCCTGATCACTGTGATCGAACCCATTTTAAATCCTGTTTGGGTACTCCTTTTTATGGGGGAGGCTCCGGGAATATTTGCGATCATTGGTGGTATCATTGTAGTATTGGCGATTACGCTGCGTTGTGTCATCACATCCATCGGTAAGAGAGACAACACCCAGACCGAAGCCCCCAAAGCTGAAAGCACGAACCCGGTGGAGTAGAAGGCAGGTTTCACATGAGTAACATTCAATGAGTTCGATGGCGCAGTGAAACCCGGCGAAGGTTGAAAAGCAAAGCAATAATGCTATAATCAATGTGTCAAGCTTCAGGATAACCTGTGAGTGGATGACATATGGTCACATGATATGCAAAGTGCCCATGTATAGAGGAGACTCCCGATGGAATATGTTTTTAAAAAAATTATTGAAATTGAAAACAGAGCGAAAGAAATCTATCAGGAAGCAGTTGCCGAAAAAGAGCAAATGAAGGATGCCCTTGTGCTGGAAATCACAAAGCGGGAGGACAATATCAGGAAAATGAGACAGGGAAAGATAGACCAGTTGTCGTCCTCCGGGCAAAAGGGTGTGGATGAAAAACTGGCGCTGATTAACCTGCAGATACAGGAAAAACTTTCACAGCTTGAAACTGAAGCTTCAACCAACGCAAAAAAGTGGGAAGAAACTATTTTCTCCAGGGTAATTGGTGATTGATATGCCTACGTCCGTCGCGAAATACAGTGCACTCGCCGGAAAAACCCGGGCCATGTATGGTAAACTGTTAACACCGGAAAACTATCGGGAGCTGATGCGCCAAAGAAGTGTGGGCGATGTTGCTGTCTGGCTGAAGCAGAACACCTCCTATAAGGAAACCTTATCCAGCCTGAATGAGAATGACATCCGCCGTGTTCCATTCGAGAATATGCTAAAAAAAAGCTTGTTAAACGACTACCGGAAGCTGTTTTGCTTTTCACAGGGCAACATTAAGGAGTTTTTAAAGGTTGCGCTGCTCAAACATGAAGTGGAAAGCGTGAAAAGGTTGTTCCGAGTGCTGGAGATGGAACAAACCATTAACCTGGTGGAAGACTCATTGCTTTTTCTGTCAAAGTATGACACGCTGAATATTACCAGGCTGACGAAGTCCCGTAATTCCCGTGAGTTTATATCAAACCTGCAGGGCACCGGTTATTATAACGTCCTCAGACCATTTCTTTCCGCGGATAAAAGCCATAACCTTTTTCAAATTGAGATGGCACTGGATATTTATTACCTGAACATTGTCCTTTCAAAGAGAAAAAAGCTGCTTCAGGGCGTGGATGCCAGCGTGGTAGAACGTTCCATCGGAATCGAGATCGATGTGATGAACCTGCTGTGGGTATACAGGGGAAGAATGATCTATCAACTGGATCGGAGTGTGATTTTAGGGTATTACATTCCGCAGGGCTACAAGCTATCCCGTGAACTGGTTTACGAGCTTGCGGACGCGAAGGACCCGGAGGCCTTCAAGCACATTGTGGCACGCACTAAATATGCCGAAATTTTTTTATCTGATAAATATATTTTTGCCGAATTGAATTTCAATGAGTATATGCACAGGTTTCACCTGAGTTATTTGCGAAAATACTGTTTTTCCATATCGAGTGCGGTGTCTTACCTGCACCTGAAGGAATATGAGCTTTCTAACATCATTACCATTCTCGAAGGCATACGTTACCGTTTACCGGTTGAGGAAATCACAAAATATGTTATTGGGGTTCAGGCGTTATGAAAGCGGGTGTGAACCGGATGTGCAAGCAAAACATGCTTTACAAAAGCCTGAGGCCGGTGGGCAGCAAAACCAGGCAGGCTTGTTTGGAAGGAAAGGGGTGGGGAAGCAGTGCCGGTTGAACGGATGAAATATGTGAAAATCGTAGGCCCCATTAATCAGCTGGACGAGTTTCTTCTGCATTACGTCATAGACGAAAATATTCAATTGGAGCATGCCTTCAATCATGTACACAGCCAAAAGGGCTTAACTCCTTTTATGGGTGAAAACCCTTATGATCCGGTCGTAAAAACACTGGATAACCTGAATAAAACGATGAAGGCAACCGTCCGGACATGCTGTGTTGAGCAGCGGTGCAGTTATGCTCTTAAACCAATGGATACCCAGGCCGTCATGAAGAACCTTGAAGCGCTTGAAGAAAAACTGGGAGAGTTTGAGAAAGAGCTCGCGAAAACCCAGGCGGAAGTTGATGAAAACAGGCAAATTCTGAAGCAGCTGATTCCGCTGAAGGATTTAGACATTAAAATGGATGACCTGTTTCATTTTGAGTATATGAAAATTCGTTTTGGAAAGCTTCCGAAGGAAAGCTTTGAAAAAATGAAAATGGTGCTGCACAACCAGGACGTGATTGTCGTGCCGATTTCAAGCGATGACAGGGATGTGTGGGTCTCCTGCTTCATGCCGGCGGTCGTATCGGTGAAGATTGACAATATCCTGTCCTCCTTTTATTTTGAAAGGATAAGAATATCCGGAAAAGCCAAAGGATATCCCGCTGATGAGATTGTTTTGATGGAACGGGAGGTTCAAAGGCTGGAAGCGGACATACTTCGCATGAAGGAAGAGCTGAAGCTCATCATCGAAGGTGAGAGTGTCGAATTCGAGGAAACATACACCCAAGCCATATATATGCAGCAGGCCTTTAATGCACGGAAATTCGTCGCATATACCGACGAAACCTTTTATCTGACAGGGTGGATGCCTGTAAAAACTTATGAAGAATTGGTTTCACAGCTGAAGCAACGTCCGGATTTCACCCTGTCGGCGGAAGAACCGCAAGAGGTGCGCGGCCTGAAGCCTCCGACCATTTTGCGAAACAGCAGGTTTTTCAGGCCCTTCGAGGCTATTGTCACCATGTATGGGCTTCCTGCTCATAATGAGTTCGACCCCACCGTTCTGGTTGCCATCACCTATATCCTGATGTTTGGCGCCATGTTCGGAGACGTTGGACAGGGGGCTGTCATCGCCCTGGCCGGGCTGTATCTGTTCTTCGGCAGAAAAAGCAATCTTGGTTGGGTTCTGGCCTGTGTTGGCGTTTCGTCGGTTTTCTTCGGTTTTCTTTACGGCAGTGTCTTTGGGAATGAACATCTGCTTAAGCCCATCTGGAAAGCGCCCATGGAAAACATCACCCAATTGTTGATCATTGCTGTGGGTTATGGAGCGGTTATCATCGTACTGTCCATTGTGATCAATATCATCAACAGCATAAAGGCGAAAGATTACGCGCGCCTGATTTTTGACAGGAATGGCCTTACCGGTCTGGTTTTCTACGCGGGTGCGCTGACGGCTGTACTTATCGCCCTTTCGGGCGGGGCATTATCTGTTCCGTTGGTTGCGGCTGTATTGCTGATTCCGTTGTTGATACTGCTCTTTAGGGAGAAACTGGAAACCGTTCTGTTGAAAAAGCATCATGAACACAGCGGCAGCTTTGTTGAGGGCTTTTTTGAAGTTTTTGAATCGGTGCTGGGCTTTTTAAGCAATACCATTTCCTTCGTCAGGGTATCGGCCTTTGCGTTAAGCCACGCGGGCCTGGTGCTTGCGATCTGGACGTTGTACGACATGGTCGGCGGTATCGTCGGCAAGATTGTGGTTTTAATTATCGGGAACCTTCTGATCATTGGCCTGGAAGGGCTGATTGTCGGAATTCAATGTATGAGGCTTCAGTTTTACGAAATGTTCAGCCGGTTTTTCTCAGGGGACGGCAGGGAGTTCAAACCCATCCGTGTTGGCGGAAAGACCGGACGACAATAAATGAGATCGAATTCACAGGTTTGGAGGAACAGTTATGATTTTTGTGCTGGTTGTTTCAATTTTTTTGGTTCTGTGCATGATAGCCCTTGGAATTGTCTGTATTCGCAGGGGGCTGAAGGGGAAAAACGCAAGAAGGCTGATGGGAATCAATGTGACAGCCCTATTTGGGCTGCTGATCATCACCACCATTGTGTTGATGCCGGTTTCTGTTTTGGCTGCGGACGGCGCGGAAGCCGCTGCAAGTGACGGTGGAGGGCTGAAATATCTGGCAGCGGCTCTGTCCACAGGCCTGGCATGTATTGGCGCAGGAATCGCCGTGGCCGCAACGGGTTCTGCAGCGTTGGGTGCCATCAGTGAAGATTCAAAGCTTCTGGGGAAGACCCTGATTTTTGTAGGCCTTGCAGAAGGTATTGCGATTTACGGGCTGATCGTTACAATCCTGATTTTGAACAGTTAAGGTTGTTTGCATAAACTTACACAATACTTTTCATACACCCTGGAAAGATGCTTCAGCTTCGTCATGTTGCCCATTGGGCGAAAAATACAGGTCAGAAGCTCTAATGAAGGGCATTGAAAAATGATAGTTAAAGGCAGCGAAATCATGAAAATGTTTTTAATCTGTGACAATATGGATACAAAAACCGGAATGCGGCTGGCCGGGATAGAGGGTGTCCTCGTCCGTGAGCAGCAACAGGTGCGCGATGCGCTGGACCAAGCCATACAGGACAAGGATATCGGCATCATCCTGATCAATGAAAGCCTGGCAGATCTTGTTCAGCCAGAGATATTGAACATAAAGCTGAACTTCCAGACGACGCTTTTGGTTGAAATTCCAGACAGACACGGCAGTATAAGGCCGGATGATGTGATCACCCGTCATGTACGTGAAGCCATCGGGCTGAAGATTTGAGGAATGCATATGGATATGGAAAGAATAGAATCGAAGCTGGACACATTTGCGACCATGGTGATCAAGGACGCCACCCATAAGGCTGGAATGCTGCTGGACAAGGCCAGAGCGGAAAACCAGGATCGCATGGAAAATGCCGAGATTTCCTTTCTGCGGGATGCTTACCACAGCATCCATGAGGCTATGAACAAGATAGAAAAGGAAAACAATGAGGTATACTCTGCAAAGCTTTTTGAAGCGAAACAGCTGTTGTATGAAAAAAGGCAGCAGATCATGGATGCTGTCTTTCAGGGCGTACAGGACCGGCTGGAACAATATCGCATGGGCGGGGAGTATCCAGAAAGGCTGGAAGCGTTTTTGCGCAAAGGGCTGAATGAAGTAAAAGCCGGTGAGGTTCAGGTGATTGTCGACAGCAATGATCTGGCTTGTGTTGAACAAATCAAAGGGCGATTAAACCAATCCTTCAGCATCAGCCAAAGTGAAGAACCCCTGATGGGAGGTTGTATCGTGATCAACCAGACCACGGGGTTGATGGCCGATTATTCCTTTTCAACACGGCTGGAGCAGCAACGGGAGGTTTTCCTTGAAAACTCCGGCATGAATATCAACCTTTAGCGCTTTCAAACAAAAAGAATTCCACCAAACGTGTTTTATCCAAAGACTAAAAAACATGATACAGGTGGTGGGAGTACGTCACGAATTGAAGGGAGACCCATTCCGTCTCCAGAGAATGCAGGTGATTGAGATTGAGTGAAACATCCAAGGGAACAATATATGGGATCAACGGCCCTGTGATTCGGGTGCGGGGAAACGAGAGCCTGAAAATGCTGGAAATGGTCCTGGTAGGCCATGAGAAGCTGATCGGCGAAGTGATCCGAGTGGACCAGAATGAAACCATTGTTCAGGTGTATGAATATACTGCCGGCCTGAAACCGGGTGAGCCTGTCATATCTACGGGCAAGCCATTAAGCGTGATGCTGGGGCCGGGGATTATCGGTAACATTTTTGACGGCATTCAACGGCCTCTGGTGACGGTTCGGGAAAAATCCGGTGAATTCATCCCCCGCGGGCTGTCTGTTTCACAGCTGGATCTTGCAAAAAAATGGCCTGTGGAAATGCTTGTAAAACCGGGAGATATGGTTGGGCCGGGAACCAGGCTCGCAAAAGTTCCGGAAACCGATGCGGTCAACCATTATGTTTTGGTTCCTCCCGATGTTCACGGTGAGGTTGTTGAAGCAGTGCGGAACGGGGAGTATACCCTTGTTGATCCCATCGTAAAAGTAAAGAGCGGTAAGGTCGAAAAAGATTTGACGATGCTGCAGGAATGGCCTGTCCGCCAGCCCAGACCCTATAAAAAAAGAATGGAACTGAACGAACCCCTGATTACGGGCCAGAGGGTCATCGATACGCTGTTTCCCGTGGCAAAGGGCGGCACAGCGGCTATCCCGGGCGGGTTTGGCACCGGAAAAACAATGACGCAGCACCAGCTGGCCAAATGGTCCAACGCTGACATCATCGTGTATGTGGGTTGCGGCGAACGCGGCAATGAAATCACGGAAGTACTGGAAGATTTCCCAAAGCTGATCGATCCCAGAACCGGTCAGCCACTGATGAATCGCACGGTGCTCATCGCCAACACATCGAATATGCCGGTTGCAGCCAGAGAAGCCTCCATTTATACCGGGATCACCCTGGCCGAGTATTACAGGGACATGGGTTATGATGTTGCCCTGATGGCCGACTCCACCTCCCGATGGGCTGAAGCTCTGAGGGAAATTTCAGGGCGACTGGAGGAAATGCCTGCGGAAGAAGGCTTTCCGGCTTATCTTCCCTCGCGGCTTTCTGAATTCTACGAAAGAGCCGGGAGAATTGAGAACTTGAATGATACAAAGGGTTCCATCACCATCATCGGCGCGGTTTCACCCCAGGGTGGGGATTTTTCCGAACCGGTAACGCAAAACACAAAACGGTTTATCCGCTGCTTTTGGGCACTGGACAAACAGCTGGCCTATACCCGGCATTATCCGGCGATTAACTGGATCACAAGCTACAGTGAGTACTTTGACGATTGCCAGGACTGGTACAGGGATAATACCGATGAAACCTTCATCGATAAACGCGGGGAGATGATACGCCTGCTGCAGGAGGAAAGCAAGCTTTTGGAGATTGTGAAGCTGATCGGCAGCGATATCCTTCCGGAAGAGCAAAAGCTGGTACTAGAAACCGCAAAGGTCATCCGGCAGGGCTTTCTGCAGCAAAACGCCTATCATCAAAACGATACTTATGTTCCGGTTGCGAAACAGCTTGGAATGATGGGGATGATCCTGGAGCTGCATGAAGGATCAAAGAAGTTGATAGCGCGGAACATTCCTGTTTCGGTCATCCGTGCGACCGGTATTTTTGATGATCTTGTGCATATGAAATATACTGTGGACAACCAAAACCAGGGAATCGATGCATTACATCAGAAAGTGCATCAAACCCTGGAGAATATAGACAGGGAGTATCAGACGCGTGAAAGGAAGGGCCTGAAATGAGTGTGGAATATATTGGCCTGAAGGAAATTTCAGGGCCGCTGGTTGTTCTGGAGGGCGTGCAAAATGCTTCCGCTGAAGAGATGGTGGAAATCCGGGCAGGCAGTGATAAAAGGCTTGGCCGGATCGTGGAAATCCACGGCAATATCTGTGTTGTTCAGGTTTTCGAGGGAACGAATGGTTTATCGCTGACCAATACCAGAACAAGGCTCACAGGGCACCCGTTGGAAATCCCCCTTTCAAAGGAGCTTCTGGGCAGAGTGCTAAATGGCATCGGACAGCCCATCGATGGGTTCGGGGAGGTTTTTCCGGATCAGAAACGCGATGTGAACGGCCATGCGATCAATCCCGTAGCCCGAAAATACCCCAGAAACTACATCCAAACCGGAATCTCTTCCATCGATGGTCTGATGACGCTGATCCGCGGCCAAAAGCTGCCCATTTTCTCCGGAAGCGGTATCCCGCATAATCAACTGGCGGTTCAGATCGTACGCCAGGCCAGAATCGGAGAAAGTGATGAAAGATTTGCGGTGGTGTTTGCGGCTATGGGGGTAAAGCACGATGTGGCCGAGTATTTTAAGACCAGCTTCCAAAAAAGCGGTGTGCTGGATCGTGTGGTCGTATTCCTGAACCTGGCCAATGATCCCATTGTCGAAAGGGTGGTCACACCAAGGGCGGCACTGACAGCTGCCGAATATCTTGCTTTCGAGCACCACATGCATGTCCTCGTTATTCTCACCGACATGACCGCTTATGCCGAGGCTTTGCGTGAAATCTCATCGTCCAGAGGTGAAATTCCCTCAAGAAAAGGGTTTCCGGGTTATTTATACAGTGATTTGGCTTCCATTTACGAAAGGGCGGGAATGCTGGAGGATAGAAAAGGCTCCATCACACAGATCCCCATCCTGACCATGCCCAATGACGACATCACCCATCCGGTGCCGGACCTGACCGGGTATATTACGGAAGGGCAGATTGTTTTGGACAGATCCTTAAGCCAGAAGGGCATTTATCCACCGATTTCGGTGCTTCCTTCCCTTTCCAGGCTCATGAAGGATGGCATTGGGGAAGGTTATACCCGTGAGGATCATTCCCACATTGCAAATCAGTTGTTTTCATCCTATGCCAGGGTACAGGAGGTAAAAGCCCTTGCCTCTGTCATTGGTGAGGATGAATTATCCGACATGGATAAGCGGTATATGGAGTTTGGCCGCGCTTTTGAGAATGAATTTGTGACACAACAGATGAATGAGGACAGAGATATAGACCATACGCTGGATTTGGGCTGGGTATTGTTGGGCATACTTCCCCGGGAGGAGCTGGACAGGATACCGGGCGAAATGCTCGACAGGTATTACAACCCATACGAGGAAAGCAGGGGAGGGCTGAGGACGTGGATATGACCCTTTTTCCCACCAAGGGAAACCTGATCCGCGCAAAAGGTACGCTCAGCCTATCAAAGCAGGGCTATGAGCTGTTGGATAAAAAAAGGAACATCCTGGTTCGGGAAATGATGGCCCTGATTGAACGAGCCGGCGTGATCCAGCAAAGGATACACAGCCTTTACAAAGAGGCTTACGAAGCACTGCAGTCAGCGAATATCAGCATTGGTATTGCCGAGGTGGAGCAGCTGGGCTTTGCGGTTCCTGAAGAACGCTCGGTGAAAGTGAAGGTCCGATCCATCATGGGGGTGGAAATCCCCACCGTGGACATTGATCCTTATGATTTAAAACCCCGATATGGATTTTCAAGAACAAACCTGGCACTGGATATTGCATACCAGCGTTTTGACCAGGTAAAACATATGACCGTGGAATACGCGGAGGTCGAAAACGCAGTCTACCGACTTGCGGTGAACATTCGTAAAACGCAGAAAAGAGCCAACGCGCTGAAGAATATCATGATACCGCGCTATGAAAAAATCACCCGGGACATTCAGGACTTCCTGGATGAAAAAGATCGCGAAGAGTTTACCCGACTGAAAATGATTAAGAAGAGAAAGCTTGAATGACGGACTCTATTTGGCTTCAGCCGTTGCCGTCTCGATCAGCTTTTTGTCGATCCATTTAACGCTGTTGCGCGCAGTATGGATGAGTACTTCTTGATTTTTTTCAACCAAGACTACTGCCTCCCTGCCAAGAAACTTTATCTTCTGCCCCAGCTTCATACACGTACATCTCCTAAAAAAACTGAATAAATTGTATATTTTTCTCTATTTTTATCTAGACTATACCATAGGTTGTGTTATTTTAATATTACAATCATATTTCTTTTTATCAATAAAACAGGTTTAAGTCGGATATCTTTTGGACACGATGGTCTGCAGCTATTCCTGCCTGTTGTCTGGCGGAAACGCGGCCTGCACAAATGATAATACGAATATGAGCAGAACTTCAAACCTGTTTACCCTTTATAACCTCGTTTCGCAATGGCCCTTGCTACGTGAACCCCGCTTGCAGCTGCCTGGGACAAGCCGCGGGTAATACCGGCGCCGTCACCAACCGCGAAGAAATTGGTAAGGGGTGTCTCCAACTCACGGCTGAGTTCGAGCCTGGAGCTGTAAAACTTTACTTCCACACCATATAGCAGCGTATCGTGGTTGGCTGTTCCAGGTGCAATATGATCCAGGACCCGAATCATTTCAATGATATTGTCCAAATGACGTTTGGTCAGAACCAGGCTCAGATCCCCCGGAGTTGCTTTCAGTGTCGGTTTGGTAAAGCTTTGGCTCAGCCTGTGTTCATTGGTTCTTTTTCCCTTGATCAGATCTCCGAAACGCTGCACCAGCACCCCTCCCCCAAGCATGTTGGAAAGCGAGGCGATGCGTTTACCATATTGATAAGGCTCGTTAAAAGGCTTGGTAAAACGGTTGCTCACCAGCAGCGCAAAGTTGGTATTTTCACTGCGAAGACTTTCATCGGTGTAGCTGTGGCCATTCACGGTAATAATACCATCCACATTTTCACTGACAACATGGCCATAAGGGTTCATGCAGAAGGTTCGCACGATATCGCCGTATTGCTTGGTGCGGTACAGGAATTTTGACTCATAGACCACATCGGTGATATGTTCAAAAACCTTTGCCGGCAGCTCGATGCGCACCCCGATATCCACCTGATTGTTGATCAGCTTCAACCCAAGGCCGCGGCATTGCTCTGAAAACCACTCCGCGCCGGATCGTCCTGGCGCAGCCACAAGGTACCTGCAGGAAAGGGCTTGCCCATCCTTCAGCGTCACTGTATAACCTCCGCCGGCCGCGTGAATGGACTCAACTGCCGTATTACACACCAGATCCACCTTTTGACTTAAATCATCAAACATTCTGGAGAGAATTTCCCTGTTATTTTCGGTGCCCAGGTGTTTTACCGAGGCAGAAAGAAGATGCAGGTCGTAGCCCAGAGCTGCCCTTGCGATTTCATGAGCCTGCGCGGTTTCGGTTGAGAAGCGCTTGTCGGTTGCACCATACTTCATGTTCAGCGCATCCACATATTCTATCAGATCCATGATCTGGTCATCATCCAGGTAGTCGTTCAGCCATCCGCCAAAACGAGTTGTGAAATTGTATTTTCCGTCGGAGAAAGCCCCGGCCCCCCCGAAACCGTTCATAATGTCACAGTCTTTACATTGAATGCAGGCAGGGACCTTCTTGCTGATAATGGGACAATTCCGGTGATAAATATCATTCCCCTGCTCCAGCATCAGAATATCCGCGCCGGGGATGAGCCTGGACAACTCAAAACCCGCAAATATGCCCGATGTGCCGCAGCCAATCACAATCACATCATAGGTGGTCTTTTTCATGGTTCAACTTCCTCTCTGTTACCTGACATACAAAAGACCTGATTTCATTCAATCAGGCAAGCAACTCTACAGCTTTTCGCTTAAGCCCCATAAAGCCTGTGCAGGGGGTGATGCTGAAAAAGCCCGATCCATATTTTTTACACGTTTACTGTAACGATTCATTATAACATATCTGAACCAAGCTGCAAACCGCCCGCTGGAAAATTACATCAGCATTCGGATGGTTTGTTACTCCTGTGAAACTTGCCAAGGTTTCGTGTTGTTTGGCGACACCTGGGCCGTGGGAGACTGTTCAAAGGTATACAGGCGCAGCCGTCTCCTGAGCGAAGTGAAGGATCTTCTCAATAATTTTGAAAGATCCTTTGCTGTGCTCAGGATGGCATCTCTTCGTTCATGATAAAAGACATCCCTCTGATAATTGAGATGGTTTAGATGGCTAGTTTTGGATAACTGAATGAGAAGCAGTTACACCACCAATAAAAAAAGCAGCTTATACAGCTGCTTTCGGAATGAGGTCGATCTGTTCAAAGTAAACCCATAATACATTTTTTACTGATGTGTGGATGAGAACTTGATCGCCATTGCAACACAATACGGTTGCTTCTTCGCCATGTACCTGAATTTTCTCCCCTGTTTTCAACTCACTTGGCATACTACCCACTCCAATCCATTGGTTCTTTAAGGAGCGTCCATGCTCCCTGCAATGTATATATCGGAACGCTTGTTGATGAACTTAACACCTTTCACCAGGCTGCGCAGAAAATCCGTATCATTGGGAACATGTTGGAGGTATGTGGCGAAACTAATGATATCGATGATACAACCGGATAATAAAAGACTGATTTAAGATATTTCTGTTAATGAAAGAAAACAATTGAATTACAAATGAAAATAGTATACACTTAGAACAGTATAGCAATAGGCTACTAATTTTAGTCAGGAGGTTAATCGTATGGATATGGATATGGAAGGTTTGGGTATTTTTGCAGCTGCTGCAGTAGGGTTTATAGTGGTTTTTGTGATCATTGGGGTTGCACTATACATCTTTTTAGCATTTTCACTGTTCAAGCTGGCTCAAAAAAGAGGGCTGGATATGCCATGGCTGGCATGGATACCCATTGCCCAGTTTTATCTCATTGGAAAAATGGTAAAAACATTAAAAATTAGCACTTTCGAAATCCCCAGCCTTGAAATCGTTTTGCCGGTAGCGTTGCTTGCAAATGCTATCCTTGGGCAAATCCCGGTCATCGGTTTTATTATTAACCTTGCAGTTATTGCTCTAACGTTATTAACGTTTTATAACCTTTACAAGCAATATGTTCCAGAGCAGGCTGTCCTGTATACGGTTCTTAGTATTCTGGTAATTCCGGTGCCGTTTTTCTTCCTGAAGTTCAGCAAGATGGATCCCGTTATGATGCCTTAAGTACATACTTGTTTCTACGAAAATATATACGGCGGGGAGGTTATCCCCGCCGTTTTATGTTTTCTCCGATGTGGGTAAATGAAAGATAAAAAACCAAATCATTGAATCATTTATGAGCAACGCTCACTCCACTGAAAAATTTTTCGCACTTTGAGCAATCTGGTTTTCTCATCCCTGAACCTTTTTTATCTTACCAATTAGCCAGTTCTCAATCTTTTCACCATATTTCACCGAACAGAAGATAAAGGCTGCGGCTGTGATTCCAATCAAGGTCCAACCCCACCAGGGGATGGAGATGGCACCGGAGCCAACAAGGCTGGAAAAGGCGAGCCCGGGCGGGCGGGCAATGATGACAATCAGGATAAATGTCTTATATGAAATTCCGGTCAGCCCGGCAACGAAGCAAAGAGCATCATCGGGGAAGAACGGTACCAGAAAGAGCAGGAACAAATACAAAGAATATTTCTTGGAACCGCTGTCAAGGTACTTATCGATGATTTGCGGCTTTACAAACCGTTCTACCAGGGGCCTGCCATAAAGCCGTACCAGCAAAAAGGCGATGGAAGAGCCCACAGCCAAGCCAGCAATCGTGATCAGAAAGCTTTTCCAGAAACCAAACAGGGCTCCGCCGACCAAGGCTGTAACATTGCCTGGAATAGGCGCGGCGATGACCTGAAACGTTTGCAGCAGGAAAAAGATAACCGGCGCAGTTGCACCAAAGCTTTCGACAAACTCCCGCATTTGATCGACAGATGAAAATATCTGTTTCAATTCGCTGAAGCTTTCAACACGCTGCGCCACGAGGTATATGGGGATGCCTAACAACAGCAGCGTGATCACAATAAATATGATGTTCAGCAAAACTCCCTTCTTTTGCTCTGTTTTTTCTTTTTTTTGCATGGTGGTGCTCTGATCCTTTCACTCGTATTTTAAATTTCTGCCCAGCCCCGGTAAGCGCTTGTCACCTTGAACCAAGGGAAGAATCTTAGCAGGAAACCATGTTAAAGATTCTTAGCTTTGCCGCACCATTCAATGAGGAACAGTGATGGTGTCCCTTAGCACCAGAACATCTTATCTTTTCCGGCTTCATTTCAAAGAGGCTATGCGGCCCTAAGAAAAAAGTGGTAAGGAGATCTGTTTTGTGCTACAATCTAGAGAGGGCATCTGTAAGCAGTATAAATGAACCTGCTTCTGTTAAAAATACGGATTATCCATTTTCTTGTCTGAGTATAACATAATGACAGGCTGCTGAATAGCGGTGTTTTGTTTGAAAACGCCCCCTGCGGCTGTGAAAATGAGATTTTCCCAGAGAAGACACATGGATGGTGAATATGAAAAAGGTCCTGATGATTGCGCACCAGTTTCCGCCTATCGGAGGATCGGGTGTGCAGCGCACGGTAAAGTTTATTAAATATCTGCCCGAGTTCGGTTGGAAAGGTCATGTTTTTACCCGCCGGGCTAGAAAAGTTCAACTGACAGACAGTACATTGGGTAGTGATATCCCTAAAGACACGCCGGTTTTCCGAAGTGCGGCATGGGATCTGTCCGAATGGCCATTTCCACTGAATCTTGCCGGGAAATATATACGGCGAAAAATACTGGTTCCCGACGGAGAACGCCTTTGGCAGATTTTTGCGCGCAAACAAGCCATCCATACTGCCCAAACCGGTGGTTATGACATGCTCTACTCATCTTCGCAGCCATTTAGCACGCACCTTCTGGCAATGGAAGTGAAAAAAGCGCTGCCTTCTCTACCATGGGTGATAGACCTACGGGATGAATGGACCAACAACACATTTGTAAAGGCATATGGTTATCCTCCCGCCAGAATCCTGCGAGAGAAGGAGATGGAAAGGCAGACCTTTGAAATGGCCGATGCCATCGTGATCAACACCCCATTCATGCGCGATAATTCAGTGCGGGATTATCCCTGGGTGAAGGATAAAATCCATGTCATACCCAATGGGTTTGATCTGGAGGATTTTGCCGGCCTCGAGCCAGCGAGGATAAATGACCGGTTTACACTCACCTATACAGGGCTGATTTATGGGAACACCAGCCCAAAAACGGTTTTTCAGGCAGTGTCGGGGCTCCTTCGCGAAGGTCGCATTCAGCCCGGTGACATTTGCCTGCGTTTTATAGGCAATTACAAGCCCGATCTGCTCGAGGGAATGGCCAGGGAGCATCAGCTCGGGCAGGTGGTGGAGGTTCTGCCCTACATGCCACATCTTGAAAGCATCCAGAATCTGTTGTGGTCTGATGCGGTACTGCTCCTTCTTGGGGAGAATACCGAAGCGATTTACACCGGAAAACTGATGGAATATATCAATACCGGCAAGCCGATTCTTGCTTCGATCCCTTCAAAGGGCGCTGCAGCCAGCCTGATCCACGAAACAAAAACAGGCTTCGTAGCCCATTGCGATGATGTAACCACAACAGCAGAACATATTCTGTCGATGGTCGAAAACTGGCGGCAGGGAAAGCCGCTATTTCAACCTGATCGTAGCGAAATTGCTCAATATGAACGTAAAGAATTAACAAAAAAGCTGGCTGCGGTTTTTAATGGGATTTGTGAAAACAACGCTGGGAAATAAAGCTGTGCAAATTATCAAATATTTGTTTTTTATTTTGTTTACTGCAACATTTTAAGCGTATTAATGGTCTTACATGAGAAAGGAAACAACCGGTTATTAAAGATACAGGAAACCGGCGTGCCATATGGAAAGTATTAATAGGAAAGGATGCTTCAACCATGAAAATTATCAATGAAAAAGGAAAGCTATTCGGAATCATCAACATCATTGACCTGGCCCTGCTGCTCGTTATTGCGGCACTTGCGGTCGGGGCGGTGCTCTACATGAAAAGGGAGGGCAGCCCTGTAGCCGAGTTACCAACAAAGGACTATTATGTAACCATTCTTTGCAGGGAAAACCGGCAGGAGGTTGTAGACGCCATCAAGGTAGGTGACCTGCTGTATTTCGGCAATGCGTTTACCAACCTGGAAATTACAGATGTAAAAGCCCAACCGGCAAAAATCGATGTTCCGATGCCTGATGGAACTATCGTATCCGCACAGCATCCGGAGTTGAAGGATATTTATGTCACCGTAAAAATCATCGGCGATCCCATCGATCCCAATGATCCGATGATCTATTATGGAATAACCCATGCGACCGTTGGTAAAAACGTCACATTAAAAACCACCACGGTTGAGATTCCGGCAGTGATCATCAAGGTTGAAGAATAGGAGTGGTTTCTGGTGAAGTATTTAAAGGAAAGCCTGGTATATCGAATGATTTACAGGCTGTTCGTCTTCTATCAGGACAGCGGCTTGAAAAAGCTTTTGGCCTTTCTTGCCGAAGCCTGCAGAAACAGTCTTCCGGGTAAATGGGTGAAAAACACCATGGCACGTGAGAGTGCCTTTCATAACTCCCGGGTTTTCAGCTTTCTGCGGAAGATATTAAAGGTATTGGATCGATGGCTTGTGAAGCTTTCAAAGGCGATTGAAGCCTGGTCTGAAACAAGCCTTATCATCAAGGCCTTCCGAATGGCGGCAAAGGCTTCGAAGGAAAAACTGTTTGCACTGGCTTTTCCGGTTTTCGGGATAGGCTATCTCGCCGGCAGAATTTTTCAGGGAAAGCTGATGATAAGGGATGTATTCCTACTGGGCCTGTTGTTTATCTTTTCAGGTGTTGCCCTGACAGACAGGGAAAAACGAAAAGCCATATGGAAAAACAGCCTGGCATACAAGCTGTATACTATAATATTGGAATAAGGTGCAGTGATGAATAAAGTGAAATGGATACTCCTTTTTACAGCAATACTGCTTTTGGGCTTTCTGGCTTCCGCGCTGAGTGTCGTGCCGCTTTTGGCTGTGATTACGTTGGCTGTTGCCGCTGCCGTTCTGTTCATGGATTATGAAAAGGCAACCCTTGTGGTAGCGCTGTATACCGCTTTTGAATTTCTATTGCGGCAGGTTCTGGGGAAGCCAATTTCTCAATTGCTTTCCCTATTTGGGAAAAATGCATATTTTGATTTCATAACGGCGAAATCTTCTTCCCCGGCGATCTCATCCTATTGGGATGAACTTGCTATGCTCGCGTGCTTTGGGATATGGTTTTATAAATGGCTGCGGCACCGTCAGGAAAAACCGCTGCGCAAAACTCCGCTGGATATTTCATTAATCCTTTTTTTTGGCGTAGGGTTGGTGCTTCTGTTTGCGGCAGCTCCGAATTTGACCATCGGAATTGAAGGGCTTCGGGTTGTCATCCAATACATGCTGTGGTTCTTTGTGGTGACCCAGCTGCTCAGAAGCCCGGAGGGTGCAAAAAGGCTTATGAACATTCTCGTACTTTCGGGCTTTCTGGTTGCGTTATACGGGGTTTATCAGTTTGCCATTGCAGTGAACGTACCCGCCCATTGGACCGATTTGAAGGAGGGCTATGTGCGCACCCGCGTGTTTTCCATCTTTACAACCCCGAATATGCTTGCCGGTTATCTGACGCTGCTGATTCCCATCGCCGTGGGTTTGTTCATGGGGGATAAAAGCAAGCCCAGGAAGGTTTATTATGCTGGCGCCGCTGCAACTATGAGCCTGTGCCTTTTGTTTACCATGGCTCGTCAGGGTTGGATTGTATTTGGTATTTCTTTGATTGTATATGTATGGTTTAAGAACAAAAAGCTTCTTCTCCCGGCTTTACTGGGGGTTGTGGTATTATTCGTCTTTTGTATGTTCTTTCTGCCATCGGTTTCCAGCCGCATTCTGTATTTACTTTCTCCCGATTACATTGCATCCAGCATGAAGGGCGGCAGGATATTGCGCTGGACAGAAGCCCTGGAATTGTTCGGACAGAATTTCTGGACCGGAATGGGGCTCGGCCAATATGGTGGTTCGGTGGCATTAAGCCATAAGCTGAACAACAGCCCGTCCCTGGATAATTACTATTTAAAAACTGCAGTGGAGATGGGGATATTCGGGATATCGGCCTTACTGATGCTCATTTACAGCATAATTGCCTGGTGCTCCCGGGCTGTGGCTAAAATACAGGATCATGCGCAGAAGGATTGGGCCATTGGCATTTTGGCCGGGCTTGTCGGTGTGATTTTATACAATATCACCGAAAACATGCTTGAGATTCCCTTGATATCATCCTATTTCTGGATGTCAGCAGGTATTGTGATGTTCCTGGCATACGGGCAGCCTGTCACCCGAGATTTACAGCAGGGACAGGTTCCTGTGTAAATTATGGGAGGAAGGACAGGGTCAGATCCATGGCTTCCTTGACCTTCTTTTCCAGCAAGGGCTTCATGTTGGCCAGATCAAGGCTTATTTCATTTGCATTTGCCCAAACCTCATGGGTTTTGCACAGCAAATCTTCCATCGAGAATTTATCATTCCAGGGAACAAAGGGCTGTTGAATGGACTGCATAAAATAGTCAATTTTTGGCTGATAAGCAAGCCCCACCATGGGAATGCCCAGATTCAAAGCATAGATCAGAGAGTGTAAGCGCATGCCAATCACCATGGATACATTGCCCAGGATCGAAAGGGTTTCATCCACCGTATATTTTTCTGTTAAAATATAACCTTTATGCTTCATGTTCATCAACACCCTTTTTGCATATCGAACATCTTCCGGATGCTGCATTGCAAAAAATACGGGGACAGCCTGAAAATCGGAAACAATTTTGTCTGCATAGGCTGCCAGTATTTTTTCTGAATGCTTCACTTTTTTCCACCTGCGTAAACATAACGCAAAAAGCTTTTCTGTGGTGGGCACGCCGGCCTCTTTCAGAATATCTGCCCCTTTTTGCGGGCCGCAGGGTTTCAGTGCCAAAGCCGGATCTGCTGTTACTCGGGTTACGGGCTTGGTGACCCCCAGTGATTTCAGCTCTTCAAAGGCGTTCGGATCTCGCAGGGTGATTGCTTCCAGCCGGTTTAATATCCGCGAAGCGACCTTGCGGTTCTTCTTCCGGGTTAGCGGCCCAAGACCGTTGGCCAGAAGCACCGCATGGGCACCCTTTTTGACAGCCAGATGAAGCATGTAAAGGTAATACCAAAGCGAACGGCTGCTGGTGTCATCCTGAATGAGCGTCCCTCCGCCTGCGATAAATACCCGTGTGCCGGCCAGCAGTGCAGGAATTTTAAAAAGGTTAAAACGATGAACGGACTGAACCCTGTATAGTCTGCGCGTTTCGGCGGGGTCGTTGGACATGACGACGGTGGAAAGTCCCTTATGGTTGGCTTGCAGGTGATCGATAAAAGATTTCAAAATGGCATCATCACCGCTGTTACGGAAACCATAGTAGCCCAGGATGACGATGTCATGTGTCTTGCCATCTTTCAGGTACCGCTCTTCCCGGGAAAGAATGGTGTGATAGATATTCAGCTGGGTTTGTGTCATGGATTTCAGCGAAAAATGATCCCGGGCGGTTTCAAAAAGTTTTTCCCCGATTTGTTTTCGGTGAACTGGATCCTTCAGCAGCGTAAGCAGGTGACCAGCCAATGCGTCACTGTCACCCGGGGTATAAAGATAACCGTTTTCACCCTGTACAAAAAGGTCTTCGAGGCCCCCGACCCGGCTGGAGACAGTGGCCTTTTTCATTCGGGCGCCTTCCAGAATGGCATAAGGAAAGCTTTCGCTGTAGGAGGCCATCACATTGATATCGATCACGTCCAGAAAAGAAAAGGGTTCGTCGACCATGCCGAGAAAGAATACATTCTTCCGGATACCCAGATGCTCTGCCCGTCTCTCAAGAGAATGCTTTAATTCATCACCATCCCCGGCAATCAGAAATTTTGTGTTTGGAAATACCCGGATGACCTTTGCAGCAGCGTCAAGAAACACCGTATGACCCTTGACCGGGTGAAGCCGGGCAAGAATACCAATGGAAACATCCTCTGGCTCCAGGTTTATACCGTACTTGCTTAAGAACTCGTCCCGCGGCAGCAGGCTGATGGTATCATCAAAAGGAATGCCATTGTATACGGGTTGAATGCGATCTGCCGGAAAGCCCCGTTTGATCAGCATATCCTTAAAGTTCTGGGAAACAGAGATGTAATAATCTACCATCCGCAGCGCGATGGTATTGATAAGACCAAAGGTATACATTTTCAGTACACTGTGCAGATAGTCCAGACGGTAATCACTGTGTACCGTTGTGACGACGGGGATTCCCGAACTCTTTTTGACAAAGATGCCGATCATATTCGCTTTCGCGCCGTGGGTATGGATAATGTTATATTCGCCGGCTAAAGCCATATCGGTGATCGTGCGTATATCTTTCATGATATTTCCCGAACGGACAACCTCCACATCGATGCCCATGTCCGCCGCATCATCGGAAAACTGACCTGCCCGCAGGCTGATAAGCTTGACATGGATATAATATCCCAATTGATTCACCAGTGAAAGAACATGGGTTTTGGCGCCTCCGCTGTCTCCGCCGCCGATGATATGCAATACCTTCATGTGTAACTCCTGAAACATCAAAATAATACCCGGCCTTTTTTGTCACCGGAACAATCCATTATACCGCATCCGAAATCAGGATTCAATTCGAAACATGGGGACGGTTCTTTTGTTTCGCCAGAAACATGGGGACGGTTCTTTTGTTTCGCCATGATTGGCACATCAAGCTGGTTGCTTCCCGAGCTCAATTATACTGAATAAGCGTTTACGACCGTTGATACGGTGTCCAGATTAAGGGGGGATACTCTTCAATTGCGGGAAAAGTTCCTTTTCTTCCGTGCCTGGTATAAATATAACAATGATAGTGCCAGGTGCAGCCTCTATCATTATTTTATTCTCTAACCGCCTGCTGGTTTCTTTCTCCCAAAAGCTCTTTTCTTTGTCATCAAAAGGCCAATAAATATAGATGACCGAAAAGGGACTGAAGTCTATATCGAAAAAATCTGCTTGAATGAAACGGATTTTATTCTTATCCACTTTACGACAATCTACTAAATCCTTAAGACAGTTCATGCTCTCTTCATACAATTCAGAATTCATTTCAACTCCGGTCACATGTTCCACCCTGTTTGAAATAATGAAGGTGGAGAAACCATTTCCACTGCCCAAATCCAATGCATTGATATTTTGCCGTTCCCCCAGTAGATAAACAAGGATTTGCACGATATCGCTTCCAGGAGATATCCCAAAAGCACCGTGCTCATCCAGGTTAAGGTACATACTTAGTTTTTTTGAAAGGACATTTCCACGATAGTATATTTCAATAAATGTTTGGCTGTCGGTCTTCATTAAAACGTCCTGGACTTTATTCATCAACTCTTCACTGCCTGTTTTCTTTAAATGGCTGATGCAATCAAGTATCGTATAGCATTTATCCATCATATCGTTATCAACATATTCCGATAAAGAGTCGGCTAAATCCACTAAATTTCCGAGCTCCATGGTATACCTTTCCTGCGGGAGTTCATCAATTTCGCTCAGCAGTGCCCACGCTTGCGATAAAAATTCGTAGGTATAGGTATTCCCTTTAAACACTTCGGATAATTCAGGCAAGGTGCTTTCAAGCAGTTCATAACTAAACGATTCACCGCTGCCCATTGGTTTGCGCATATAAAAACCCTCTTCCGGAAGTAATCATGAATTACTGTTTTACAGGCCGGCTTAACGAATAGCAGTTTCCAGTTCCCAAAACAAGGGATATCGATAACACGAGCTCACTCTTTATCATATCACATTTCCTCCAAAGGTTTAATGCCAAGGTTCAGCCAGTTTCTGTCAAGCCATTGACGGCAATTTTTTTGTAGTAATCAAAATCATCTATGGATTTTTACATATAAATCCAGTTTCGTGTATCTTTCCACTAATGAATTTATCAAGGTCAGGGCTTACGGGTCATTGCTTTGATAAATTCATTTCGCTA
>LSQX01104458.1_pt1 | contig 61883 bp, 40 predicted proteins | sample 654561 | NCBI WGS metagenome assembly LSQX01 (sample SAMN04489861, study PRJNA283612) | anaerobic digester metagenome | isolation source: 4 biogas reactors fed with cattle manure at either 37C or 55C with and... | place: Denmark: Kongens Lyngby | collected 2014
GACCCCGGCAACCGTCAAAAAAAAATAAGGAATCAACGCTCTCGATTCATTGTCGGTACTTGCTTGTACTTCCTTCAGCCTTTTCAATGAACTAGGTGAAAAATCCCGCCCGGAAAAAAAACAACGGACGGGAATGCAAAGATAACTAATTTTAGGGAAAAAACAAATTTTTTTGATTTTTATCAGAACTTCAAGCATCGAGATCCCAGACGCCGCCCGGCGCGAAGAGAGAGTCGACCATTTCGTCGTAAACCATCGCTCGCTTTGCGAGATCCAGTAGGTTGAAGCGAAAACGCATCAGTTGCACCTTCGGAAACATATCCTTCATCATCTTGCGATCTACGCCGATCATGGAAGGGTCGTAGGGGGCGCCAGCGGCTTTGAACAGGGCATGCATCTTTTTGAACGGATAGACTTGATCACGCAGTTTCCGTCTGAATTCAGGCCAGCATTTCTTGACCTTCGTCAGTTGGTCACGCACCACCTCAGCGGGGTTGTATTTCTTGGTGATTTCGGTGTAGCCGAGTTCAGGGACCGGGAAATCCCGGAAGAGCTCCAGCGCGCGCTTCTGCTCTTGCTCAAGAGTCGGCCATGCATGTACGCATTTATCGACGTCAAGTTTCGTGAGGTCATACGAGAGAAATGTATCAAAGGCCGCGCACATCGCCAGCGTGCCGATCGCAACTTGAAATCCGTGTGATTGAAGTTTGCCCTGAAAACGGAAATGGGTCATGTCAAGAATATGACTGAACAGGTGTTCGCAGCAAGAGGCGGGACGGCTGGACTGTGCCGCCTGCATGGCGAACCCGCTGAGCGTCAGGCCTTCAAAAAGATCTGCCACTGCCTGCGGTTCCGCATTGGCGACACCATCAGGGTTGGAAAGCATCTCGTCCAGCACATCCTGCAGCACATGCCATGCATCCGGGATAATAGGTTCTGTTCCCATCAAATCCGCGATCATCCACTCGGCTCCTGCAGGGACCTTCGCCGCAAGATCCGCATAGCCTGCAGCCGTCATTTCTTTCGGGGCGGCCGCGATCACATCAATGTCAGCGATGATGGCCACAGGGGCGGGACAAGAGAACGTCTGTTTTGCATTCTGATAAGAAATCGAGGCTCCGAAGGACGAATAACCGTCCACGGAAGCAGCCGTAGGCAAGGCTAGATATTGCTGATTGTGGTGATGCGCGCAAAGCTTGCAGAGGTCGTTGATGACACCCGACCCCACGGAAAGCGCGATGAAATCCCCGTCGAGTTCCCTATCCACAAGTTCAACATACTTCCACTCGGCATGAAACTCTTCTTCTTCGATGATGAACTTTTCCGTCGGAATCCCTGCCGCGGTAAACAGTTCGTACACTTTCTCTCCCAGAGCCGGCCAGGTGTTGATGTCGGCGATGACTTTCGCTTTCTTGCCCGGAAACAATTCCCGGAAAACCTCGGGCGCCATAGCAGAAACCCCGGGGCCCATTTCAAAGATTTTCGTGTCGGTAGCGATTTTCAACGCTTTCGCAATTCTTGCTTTTGAGTCCATAATTCTTTCGTATTTCAAATTTAAAACCGTTCGAAGGGATTGTCCGGAATGCCGGTCCAACGATAGAGGCGGGCATGCGTGTTTTGTTTTCCGTCAAGCGACCCGTTTTCCGAGATGTACCACAAACCATCGCCGGCCGGACATATTCCTGTAGCACCCCACTTGAAGTAGCTCCCCTGGATCGATCCGGTCCGAAAGTCGACCGTAAAGGTGGAATAGTTCGGCAGATGCGGCTTGCTCCCGGGATAGACCGCCAGGAAGAGGCAGCGAGAAGCGGGGTCGTAGGCCATGTTCTGCACACCGTAACGCGTATTCCCCGTGGGAATGAATATTTTTTCGGCAGGTTTTGCGGGTCCCGCTTCGCTGAACGTACCGAAACGGACCGTCCCGGCATATTTCCGAAGCTGGCAAAACCGGTATCGAAGCAGAATCTGGTTGTCATTGTCCGTCCGGGTCGTATCCCCGTAGATGCCGTAGGCGACATAGAGGAACTGCCTGCCGGACGCCTTGCCCAGCCGAGGCGCGATCGTGACCCCATCAATACCGGAGCAGCCGTACCGGTGATCCAGCATCTTGCCACCGACGTTCACTTTCGCCGCATAGTCCTTGCCGGCTTCGCGGATGCAGACTACCTGGAAGGCCTCGTTGTCCTCTGAGTCCATGCCGACCGAAAGGACCTTGTCCACGTCGATAATTGCCACATAGAACAAGGAGCGCCCCTTGGCGAAGCCTGAAAGTCCCGCGCCGATCGCATCGTCCTTACACTCAAGCGAAGCGTAAACCTTACGGTCTTCGGGGTTGAAGACCATGGCCCCGAGATGGCCTTGAATCTTGTCGATCGTCCCGAGAACCCTCCCGGCAAGATCGGTCTTGATGAACTGCGTCGTGAAGGAAAAGTACATGTAACCCTTCTCCCGGTCAAGCGCGATGCCCTGCACATGATGGTTTCCGCCCTCGGCATAAATATCCGTAGGCAGCCGGATTTCCGTGTCTGGCGTCTGCGCGAAAATTCCTGCCGAAAAAGACAGCGTCAACACCACGAAGAAGAGTTTTTTCATGTCGATCATTCGTGTCAAATATTATATATCTTCCCGGTCCGAGTGACCTGGGTATCGCGCCGTAAAAATAGTATTTTTCCATCAATCGAGGAAATCAACTTTCCCCGGCGAGCGAGTGAAGCATTGTTATTTGTGCCAGATCGCATATTTGGATTTGAAATTGAACCATTCGCCCCAGCCCATGATCACATAGGGCTTGGTTAACTTATAGACCTCGCCGAACTTGTAGTAGGTAAGCCAGAAGGCCTCGCGATGGTCGATCGTATGGCCGAGTTCGTTTTCATGCCCCGAGATGATCAGTTTCGGGTTGAAGCCCTTCACGTAGTCGTTGAAGTCATTGCTCCAGCAGTTTATGATCAAAACGTCCAGGTCTTTGACTTCCTTTCCTATTTCGCGGATCCAGACCATGTCCTCCTGATTGTGCTGGTCGCCTAAGTGGGCGACTGAAAATCCGTTAGGAAGATAGAAGACATAAATGTTGTTGATCAGTTCATCCTGATGCCCCGGAAATACCTTTACCTTGACCTCGTAATCAGTAAATTGTACCTTCATTTCCTTCGGCTTGTCCCAGCGGATAAGACTGACCCCCTCGTCAGTCGTGACATAGTTGGCAATGGCATAAACAGGCTTCTCATCGACAGTGAACATGCTGACGACATTGTCGTCGCAATGGTCGCTGTGGTTATGGGTGATGAAAAGGGCTTCGCAGTATGCAACCAGCCTCCTCATCTGCTCGTCAGCGATTAGAGTACCGGATTTGCCGCAGAGATCCACTGCTATGGTAACCTCGCGCGACCGGATGACGAATCCATCGTTGTAGATCTTGTAGATTTTGACGCGTTCGTTTTTGTTCATCGGCTTCTCAAGATCCGACAAGACTCTGTCAACCCTGGATGCGAGGAAGTCCTTGATCAGGTCGCTGCCGTCGTATCTGGTGTCATGCAGTACGGCGTCCAACATATAAAGAGCCTGCTTGCGTACAAGGTTTGGTTTTAGAGCCCGCTTGCCTGAAAGGTTTGGTTTTATTGAAGGAGGATTCTGGTCAAGAGCCTCATTCACAAGGTCCAGTATCACCATGCCCTGAGCGTTCAGATAATTCTCCGGGCTTCCCCAATAGTGAAGTTCTCTTTCCGCTGTTTGAGCGTATCCCATGATTGGCAGAAAAACCGCCATCTGCAGGATAATAAATGCTTTGTTCAGTTTGTTCATTACTTTTGCGTTTATGGTCTTGTCTCAACTTCTTTTTGTCCCGGTAGCCGCAATCATTTTGCCAATCGGATCCGCGTCAAATATAAGCAAAATCTCCTGGGCCATACCGTGGCCCAGGAAGATATTTGCCGGCAATTTCGTTGCCGAGATTCTTTATGACTGTTACCAGCCCTGTTTCTGATAAGCCTTCCATTCCGGTGTACGATCAAGCTCAACCTGTGGGACAGGCCATACATTATGCTTGGAAGGGTAGCTCATGGTGTAGATCTTGTTTCCCCAGATTGTCGTCGCATCGCCCTTCACGACCTCGGCACCGATGCCCCAGCGACGGATGTCGAAGAAGCGGTGTCCTTCAAAAGGAAGCTCGCGGGCGCGCTCGTCGCGGATGTACTTGCGAAGATCGTCGCCGCTCTTGCTGATTGCAGGCATGTTGACGCGCGCACGCACCTGATTGACATATCCACAAGCCTTGGAATCCTGTCCGAGTTCATTGCTGCACTCCGCAGCCATGAGCATCACGTCGGCGAGACGGATGACCGGCCATTCGAAAGGAGCGTTGTTATATTCACCTCCGAGATTGCCTTCAATGACGAACTTGCGCACGAAGTAGGAAGGTGTGAAACCACCGTTGTTGTTGCGGAGGCAACCATTTCCTTCGCTGGGTCCGAACTTGCTGACGTTTGTGTTCACCAAGTAGTAGTTGAACAACTGAGGGTTCGAACCGGCGTCAGTTCCAAGGTAGGTTGAATATGGAGTGATCGCGGTGACCATCAGGCGAGGGTCTCTTTCTCGATATGCCTTTGCCATTGCAGCAGTGTCTGACTGAAGGAGGTCTTCAACATAGGCCTTCCCATCCTTGACGTTGATCGTGACGGCAGTGAGGTCGCGACGCTTTGCAAGGTTTCCATTCGTCCATCCAGGGAGATATTCTTCCCAATTGAAAGCGCTTCCGTCCTTCTTTTCGTAGAGATCGATAAGTTTCGAAGAAGGATTCATGCGGTCAGTCGGAATCTGGCGAAGTGAACTCTTGTTACCCATCAGGGCGGTTGTCTGCGAACCGTAGGAGTTGGAGTACTGAATGCTGAATATCATCTCAGGACATCTTTTTCCGACATCCCAGGTCTTGAAGACATGTGCATAGTCCGGATCAAGTGCGAGCTTAGTAGAACCATAGGCAATACCATTGTTGATAACATTGTCAAAGTCAACCAAAGCTCCGGAATAGTCCTTGCCATAGAGCTTGACCTTTCCTCTGAGCGCTATTGCCGCCCATTTGGTCGCGCGGCCGTAGTTATTGGTGTCCCATGCTGAAGGTAAAGCTTTTTCCGCGTCATTCAGGTCAACGATGATTTTCTCGCGGACTTCCGCCGCCGATGAGAACTCGACATACATGTTGCTGAATTTGTCGGCAAGAATGCAAGTCTCGTCATAGTAAGGAATGTCCCCGAAGAGGCAGGTTAGCCTGAAATATCCGAGGGCGCGAAGGAACTTGGCCTCTGCGATTCCCTGATCCCTCATCGCTGCCGTAATCTCTCCGGCTCCAGTCCCTACTTCCGCATTGGAGAGCAGTCTGATTGTGGTATTCGCTCTCTGTACTACGTTGTAGGTCTGTGTCCAGCAACCGGAGAACCAACCGTCCGAATAGGATGAAATACCCATCGCATAGTTCTGGAAGTAGTCTCCGTTGGCAATGTCGGTGACACTGTCGAACAGGAAGTCATATCCGAAAGTCCAAGGATTCTTGATCTGGGTATAAGTTCCGGCCATGAGTTTGGTCACATCGCTGGCACGGTCCAGGAAGTTATTCTCACCGATCGCATCGTGCGGATAGTAGTCCAGCCCCCAGCATCCTGAGAGGAATATGGCCGCTATTGTTGCAGTAATCGTATTAAGTATCTTTTTCATGACTCTCAATTTTTATAAAGTTATCGTTACGCCAAAGGTCGTGACCTTGTTGATAGGGTGGTTCTGGACTGCACGTCCCTGAGCGAGTTCAGGGTCCATGCCGGGCCACTTCGTGATTGTGAGCGTATTGTCAAGGCTGAGGTAGAAGCGGAGCCTGCTGACAAAGAATTTGCGTGTAAGTGTCTCGGGAAGGGTGTAACCGAGTTGTACGTTTCTCAAACGCAGATATGAACGGTTGTACATCCAGAAGGTGCTGAGCTGCTCGTTCCTCCCGTCTCCCATGAGAAGCCTCGGGAATGTCGCCGTCTCAGCGTTTTCAGCCGTCCATGCACCCTGGGCTATCGTGCGATTGAGCGTGTAGCCCCATGCAGGAGTAGAACGCCAAACGACGTCACAGAGAACGTCCTTCCAGTTTGCGACACCATTGATGATCATGGACAAGTCAAAGCCCTTCCACTCTGCTCCGAGAGAAAGACCGTAACTCCAGGAAGGCTGGTTGCCGTTGCTTTTCTTGACACGGTCATCAGCATTCAGTACACCGTCGCCGTTCATGTCCTTGTAGAGGATGTCTCCGAGTTCCGGCTTCTGGAGAGAAGAAAACATATTCGGATTGGAAGCGATGATCCGGTCGCGGTAGGCGATGTCGTCCGGTGTCTTGAGAATGCGGTCGGCCTCGTAGATGTAAAGGTAGTTGATCGGCTCGCCTTCCTTGATAGAGTACGTCCCTACTGAAGGAGTAGCGAAGTCAATCACTTTATTCTTGTTGTAGGCTGCGTTGGCGCTTATCCAGTATGTAACGTCCTCGCCGATCATGTCGTTCCACCGCATCTGTACTTCAAATCCCCTGTTGTCAACCACCGCAGCATTCTGCTTCGGGACTCCTACGGTGCCGATTGTGAGAGATGCCGGGAGTGAGAGGAGGATTCCGTCCGTAAGTTTGTCATAAACTTCAGCGTTTCCGGTAAGCCTTCCATCAAACGCGCCGAAGTCAACACCGACGTTGGTGACAGTCGTCCTTTCCCATGTAATCTTATTGTTGGCGATGTTGTTCTGCGACATACCGCCGATTGTCGTTCCGTTGTTCAGGACGTAATTCGCAGCGCCGAATACCGTCTGCCATTCGTATAGACCGGACCAGTTCCAGCGGCCGTCATATCCTCCAAGGACGTTGTTCCCGAGTGAACCCCATGAAGCGCGGAGCTTAAGGAAGTTGAACAGGCCGCCCTTGTTGAAGAATGGCTCTTCGCTTATTAGCCATCCCGCAGAGAATGAAGGGAAATAGCCCCATCGGTGCTCAGGAGAGAACTTGGATGAACCATCGGCGCGGAAGTTTGCCTCGAACAGATACTTGTCTGCCCAGTTGAGATTGAGCCTTGCAAAGTATGAGCGCATCGCCCATTCCTGGCGATTACCTCGGATGTTGGCGTTGAAGTTCCTGGAGGTGTTCATCACATCCCATTCGATGAGACGGTAGTCGTTGTGCTCACCGGGAGCAAGACTCTCATCGTTGTACTTGCGGGCTGCATTGAAGCGATACTGCCAGAATTCACCGGATGTACCGGCAATGGCATTGAGCTTGAGGTTACCGATCTCCTTGTTGTAACGCGCGACAAGATCCGCGGTCTGGTAGGTGTATTTGTACCACCATTTCCGGTTATAAACTGCTACGGTCTTGAGCGTGCGGACAGGCTCCTCAGGGTAAAAGTTCCAAAGGTCCATGTCCTGAAGTACCTGTTCGATTTCGTTGTCCTTATAATTGTAGGTGTAAGTTCCTTCAATCTCGAATCCCTTGAAAGGGGTCACCTTGACGGAGAATCTCGGAATCGCGCTCATCGTGACGTCAGGAATATCGTGCTTGTAGAAGTTCATACGACGGAAAGCATTGGCATTGCGCTGTCCCGTGTTATCCTCAGGGTTATTGTACTCGCCGTAGCGTCCGTCGGGAGAGACCAAGACAATACCGGGGGAGCCGGCTGCCGCCCCCCAGCTGATGGCGTCTCCACCAGTCGATGCAGTGGAGGAGTTGGGATCCATCTCGCTGCGGAATGCGGAAATATTCAGACCCATGGTGAGGAACTTCGTCACGTCAACCTCAATGTTGGACCTGAAGCTGATTTTCTGGTAGTCTGTCCATTTGATGACGCCGGGGTTATCGTAGAAGTTTCCCGAGACGTAGTAGCGCACGTTGTCGGTGCCTCCTTGGAGGGAAATGGTGTGGTCCTGAACGCGGGCGGTGCGGAAGTAAACCTTCGTCCAGTCCGTATTCGGCCAGCGCAGCTTGCTCTTTGGGTCCGTATCCTTCTCATGGGAGCGCCATTCGTCAATCTTGCCCTGTGAGAAATAAGGAGAAAGACCGCGGTTTGCACGGGCATCGTTCATGTATTCCATGTAGGTGGCGTAGTTGGACTCGATGTTGAAGTAGTCGGCATCGGTGTTTGCGCGTTCCAATGAATACTTGCCGTTGTATGTTACGGTCGGGGCACCGGACTTTCCTTTCTTGGTCGTAATGAGGATGACTCCGTTTGCGGCACGGGAACCATAGATTGCTGATGAGGCGGCATCCTTAAGGATTGATATGTTCTCTACATCTGTCGGATTGACGTCGTCCATGCTGGAGACATTGCCGTCAACGACTACGAGAGGAGACGCGTCGTTGGTTGTACCGGTGCCACGAATCCTGAGGGAAGCGCTGTTCGCTCCCGGACGAGATCCTGAAGAATTGTTCGCCGTAGCGACAAGCCCGGGAGCCGCACCCGCGAGGAGGTTGGAGATCGTGTTGGTGGAACGCCTGTTGATGTCTTTCTCCACGTTGATGGTGGAAACGGCACCGGTCAGGTTAGCCTTTTTCTGGGTGGCGTAACCCACAACCACGGTTTCTTCAAGGGACATCGCATCTTCCGCAAGGGTGATGATGATGTTGTCCCTGTTGTTCACTACGACCGCTTGGGTCAAATAACCGATGCATGACACTTCGAGAGTGGCGTCGCCGTCAACAGCCAGGACGAAGTTGCCGTCAAAATCAGTAACGGTACCGGAGGTGGTACCTTTCTGAAGGACGCTTGCCTGGATAACAGGGGCGCCGTTCTGATCAATGACTTTACCTTTTACGGTGATTTTTCCTTGTTGAGATGTAGACTCGGCGATTGCAGAGCCTGCGGCAGGTTTAGTACCGGCGAACATGCTTGTCGAGCAGATGAATGCCCCTACGAGGGCAAGCGCGCTCATGCATATTCTTCTCGAAAGGAGATTAAACGATCTTTGTTGAGATTGTTTGTACATAATCCTTTGTCTTTAAAAATAGTGGTTAAAGTATTTATATTTAATTTATTAGTCGTGATCGTGAAAGGGCAAAACAATTAACAATTACATGATTTTCAAGTAAAGACAAAAATAGTCATCATACTGATTAAATATGTAAGAAAGGACATTAAAATTCTATTAAATTATTGCTACCGATGTATTAAAATTTTAACGCGATGGTTTATAAAACACTCTTCAGTACTTCCTGAACAAGGAATATAAATTCTTTGTCTTATTTAATCGGTTTGTTGAAGTAGCGATAGCCCTTTTTGACGGTCGTCTTGTAAATGTTGTAGGTCCATTCCGCATGAGAGTTCGGTTCGGCTTTAACATCGGGAGTCTCTTTGCTGACCGTAAAATAAACTGTAGGATTCTCCCAGTCCTTGATGTGACCGAAATTGTCTCTCATCAGGCCAGCGTTGTGATTGCGCGGGAATCCCGAGATATCGCTCGTAATTCTTCCAATAGAAGTCCATTTCCCTATTCCGTCCAGAAAACTGTCCAAATCCATATAATCGATTTCAATCATTGACGCGATATAGGCAGGATACTTGTTTGAGAACGGATGGACCGGTCTTGTCATCACGATCTTGTTGGTTTCCGGATTGATTGCGAAGTCGCAATTCGCGAGAATGTCAGAGGATTGCTCATCTATCATGAAGCATCCTGCGTCATTCACCTTTGTGCCCTTCTTCGTCTCAAACTTTGACATGTCCGAGAAATCGAAAATTGAATACTCTACTCTTGTCCCGGAAGAGTCTCCGACAGTGTAGGTCAGCAGCACTTTGCCTTTTTTGTCCAATGACACCGCGGCCGGCTGTCCTACACCCCAGGCTTTGTTGTTCCCTCCGAGAGAATAGTCGGCAAACTCGCCCGGCTTTCCCCACGTCTTGTACACGATCTGATTCGGGAACTTGTCCCAATGTTCCGCATCGAGGTCATTGCTGAACGCGACCCCGATTTCGTTGTAATAGAAATTCAAAGGGTTGCTGAGGAAAAACATAGCATATTTGTAGGTTTTCCCGTTAAAACCGAACTCCCCTTCAACAACACTTGGATCGCAAGTATGGTGGCTGTCCCAGTCAAGGCTCGGCTGCAGGACACTTTTTTCGGGTATTCTGCTACCGTCCGCTTTCTCAATAATGTGAAAAATATTGTCCACAATTATTCCCGGAGTCGGATTCCCGCAAAAAAAAATGTGCTTTTCTCCGCTGTCCTGCAGCAAGACCACCGGGCAGTAGGAATACTGTTTCTTGCTGGCAAACCCGAACACCAATTCCGCTTTGGAGAACGAATATTCCAACACCGAGTCTCTTTGGGTCTTTCGATTGTCCTTGTAATCGCTTTCCTTTGAGCAACTCAGGACTGAAAGACCCAAGAAAATCGTCAGTGGGAAAATCAGTCTTTTCATTTCCTCTTTTCAGGGATCGAAGTGATCATCCCGATGAAATGAGTCTTGATGGAGTCAGCCTGCGCGGCATCAACGGAGAGATAGCGTCTGGTACCGTTCTCGTTTTCGGTGAATAGGGTCGATCCCGCTTCCGTGACTTTGATTTCGCCGGCCGGGGAGACTTTGAACCAAGATTCTCCTTCGACAGCGTAGAGGACAGCGGTAAGATCCCAGGTAGGACGGTCATAAGGCATTGGCTGGTAAGCCTTGTAGCCCTCGACGACAGGATGCATGGGAGCCCATCCGAAATCGTTCTCGATGCTTGACCCAGGGTACTGGATCTTGATTCCGATCTCAAAAGGAGATGTCACGACGGGTGTAGGCCATTCTTCGAATATGACCTTTGCCGCAGGAATGTCCTTCACGACATTATATTCGTGGAAGTCAGGATCTTCGAAATTACCTGCCATCGTGACCAATAATTTGACTTTCTTAGCGACCAGTTCTTTGCCTGTGAGATCAGAATATTCGTCGGCTGGAGTTTCCAGAAGTCTGATCAAGTTGGTTGAAAAACCGACGGAGGTGATGACAACGGAATGGTCTTCAGCCTCGGAAAGCAGCTTCCTGTAAAGTATGTGGGCATCAGGAAGGCTATCATATTCCTGCAAAGTCCTCGCGAATGCAGGGGCGCCGGCGCTATCTTTCAGCATCACGACTGCCTTGGCGTAGTTGATGGCGTCGTCTTCGCAGTCGGCGCCGTCGCGTATGACTCCGATCGGAATCTCCGGATAACCGTACCAGGTGTTGAGTATGTCAACATATTCAGCGGGAGCCTGTCCCTCCTTGTTGATGTTGACCGCCAGAAGATTGATTTTCCCCTCGTCCAGGTACTTGTAGAGAAGGTCCATTGCGAGGGCGTCATCGACGTCGTTTCCGATGTCTGTCTCCATTATTATGTTGATGACATCGCTGTCTGAAGCAGCTTCTTTCTTGTCGTTCCTACATCCGGCCAACAAAGCCGCCAATAAGGCGATGGATAATGCTATTTTCTTCATAATCAATTATTTATTGTTAAGATTAAACGTGGCTGAATACAAGTCGTAAGACCATAACCAACTTTCCCCTGTCACGGCAGGTGTGAAGTATACGACAATTTGGTCATTATCCGGCATATAGCCTTTGCTGTCTGTCAGGAAACCGGGATTGTGGTTGCGCGGAAAGCCAGAATCTTCCGCGAACACATTCCCGATGACTTCCCACCGGTCTTCTTCGGAGTGAATATCGCCATCGATAGGCATCCTCGCAACCCTGCACCAGTCCCCGACCCAAGTCGGAATCATGCTGTTGTCATAGCCTTCTGTCCTCATTTCCGAGACCATATAGATGTACTTGTCCGAGTACATCGGATAGGAATTCCCGGAAAGATTCGGAATCTTTTCCTCTTCTCCCAATCGGATGTTGTCAAGGTCATTCAGCACGATTTCGCGTCGTGCATAGGGACCGTTCTCGGTTGTCGAGTGGTAGTACAGGACAATCGTGCTATCGTTCAAAACAATACTTGTACTCTGGCCTGTTCCCCATTTGTCCCGGCCTTCATAAGGGACGATGGGATTACCATCGTACTTGATGTAGGGGCCTTCAATGCATTTTGACACAGCAAGACCGATCTGGTTGTGGTTGCAGTCCCACTGGTCAACTCCGAGATATGTCATGATCCAATCGTAGGTCTCTCCCTTCCATTTTGTACGGAACTCCCTGACATCAGGGTCGCAGATATGGCAGTTGTCCCAACCATCGGATGAAGGTTCGATGATCTGGGTGCCTTTCTGCCAAACATAGCCGTCTTTGGTTGGAATTCCTTTGTAAAGATAGACGTAATCAACTATTTTGAAAGGGTCCCTATTTTCGCAGAGGAACCCGTAGATGATTCCATATTTGTCACGGATGAAACTAGGGGCATAGTCATAATGGCCGGCACCCCCGCTGAGTTCGTAACGGATTACCGGCTTTAAAAGCGCTTGTTCCCCATTCTTGCCGCTTTGACACGAGACTAAAATGGCAAGAATGGAAAACAACACTATAAAATGCGACTTCATAGGGCTAGTCCTCTATGGTTATCTTTTTTACGCAGCGAACCATTGCAGCTCTTTTCTTCTGACCATCCCCCCAACCCCAGCAATCCACATATCCGGTGTTGCCGAGCCACATTCCGCCCATATTGTCATTGAGTGAAGTGGCTGTACGTAAAGTAACAAGCCAAGCTCTGTCCAATACTCCCCCTTCAGTCAGCCATCCGCTCTGAGGAAGGAATATTCCACCCATTGACTTGATGTTGCCCTTCGTCACCGAAGATACAGCAGCCTTGTCAATGCCGGCGACGAAGCCGTTTCTGGCGAATCCGTTCTTTTCACTCTTCGAGACCCAAGAAGCTTTCAGCCCTGCTACGGATTCGCCCATGATTCCGTTGACTTCAGCTCCGGTAGGGACTCTCCACCCTTCGGGGCAAGGATCGTTTGTCCAAGCATTGTCTATCCAGCCGCTCTCACTTGGCGTGTATGATGAATAGACAGGTGCGAATTCGGGAACTGAATTCGCGAATGGGAATCCTTGCTTGCGATTGAACTGATAGCAGTAGCCCACTTCGTCGATATCATTGGTGAAGGTGCCCGGGGCAGCAACATTCTTTGTTGACCAAATGAGGCCGTTAATCATAACTTCATCCTCGCCGAGGGACAGGGTCGCCTGGACAACTTTGTGTTTCATCGTCTTCGTCTTGTCGGCATTGGTGAATTCCAGAATTAAGGATCTGTTCTTCACGAATGATGTTGATTGGGTAACTGTCACGGTCACTTCACCGGCACCGGATCCTGAGGTTTTGTCAACCGTGCACCAGTCTTTCGCGGAACTGTTTGATTCGGTAAGACTGATAGTCCAGCTCTCTCCTCCGTTGACCTTGATCTTGTAGGAACCACCGTCTGCCGGAACTGCTTGAGCTATAGGATAGACAGCGAATAGACTAGAATTCTGCTCAATTATGAAATCAGAATCCTCTATGTAGTTAGGATACTCCTCACAAGAAGCGATTGTCAGCAGCGCTAATGCTGTTAAAAAATATTTTATGGTTCTCATAATCTACTAATAATTAGGGTTCTGCTCAAGGTTTGGATTGTTGTCCACATCCCTCTGAGGAAGAGGCAGCCTCTCGTGCTTGCCAATGATGAAGTTGTTGAAGTCAGCATCTCTTTTCTGAATATCCCTAAGAGTGGTCTCATCAAAGCCCCATCTCTTGAGGTCAATCCATCTTACACATTCAAAAGCCAGTTCAAGTCCGCGTTCAATCTTAAGGTGCTCCTTGAATTCATTGTAATTTGAAGTGATGGAGGATCCATTGTAGTAGTTGCTGTTCTGAAGGGTAGGCAGTCCGACCCGGGTGCGTACTCTGTTGACGCATTCGACAGCTGTGGCGTTTGGTCCCTTGTTGATCTCATTAAGACACTCCGCATAGAGAAGCAGCATATCGGCAAGCCTTATTGAACGGAAGTTGTTGTCGTTCCAGTAGTAAAGAGGATAGACGTCCGTTGAATATTTCTTGATGAACACTCTGTTGTTATCATTGTCGGAATAATTGTACTGACTCCAAGTCTTGTTGTAGATGATTTGGTTAGGATGCTCGGGGAAGTCTGTTTCGGCATTGCTGTACCAACAAGAGTAGAAAAGACGAGGGTCATTCGTGCCGCTGGTCGTCTTCTCTCTCTTGAAGTATTCGACTATCCAACGGTTTGCCTCCACGTTGTTCCATCCTTCTCCTTTTGGTGACTGGTTGACCTCAATCTGGGTTCCAAGTTGGGCATTCGCATCACGGTAATTGTCGGTCTGGTCAAAGCCAACGTAGTTGCAGAGCGAGAACTGAATTTCGTAGAGAGATTCTGAATTGTCCTCCTTCTTGTTGCTGAAGTTGTCCTGCCAGTTCGGAACGAGAGAGTATATTCCCTTGCCCTCGCCCTCGATGATCCACCTCAGACACTCGGCAGCCTTCGTCCAGTTGTGATGCTGGGCATATATCTTCGCGAGAAGACCGTAGGCGGCGCCCTTCGTAGGACGTGCCTTGTCAGCGTCGCGCCTGAGCGGCAGATAGCCGATGGCTTCGGTAAGATCACTTTCAAGTTGCGTGAATACTTCGTCAGGTGTAGAATTACTTGGCTGGTCGGAGGCCGAAGATGTCTTGAGAAGGAGAGGAACGTTGTCCCACAACGCGACCATGTAGTAGTAATAGAATGAACGGAGCCAAAGAGCCTGTCCTTTCAAGTCATTGCGATTCGCTTCGCTGCTGAAGCTGATGTTCTCGTCGTCGATGTGGTCAAGTACCTGGTTGGCTCTGTTGATTGCCGTCCAATGCTCTCTCCACATCTTGACCTGTCCTTCTCCAAAGTTATAGTTCGTGTACTTGAACTTTGTCCATTCGTTGAGTTCTGTCCAGCCTGCGTAGCTGACACCATCGTCGGCCATGCCGTTGAGTTGAGTGTAGATGTTTCTTGTCCAGGTTCCCTGTCTGTAGAACATACCATAGACAGCATTCAGTCCTGCATTGATGTCATCCTCCGTTTTCCAGAACACACCGGTGCTCAAACCATTCTCGTTCTGGATGTCAAGATATTTTTCACCGCAGGCGCTCATTCCTGTCATTGCCGCTATTGCAATAGAAATGTAAACTATTATTCTTTTCATAATCATCTGCGTTTAGAAAGTAAGTGAAACTGAGAACTGAACTGACCTCGGGTTCGGGAATGAACATCCGTCGTAACCGATGGTGTAGATTCCACCATCAGCGAATTCAGGGTCAAGTCCTGTGTACTTGGTGAAAGTGATCAGATTCTTGCCTATTACGGACAAACGAAGTTGGTCGAGGCCGATTTGCTTGACGAGCTTGCTAGGGAAATTATATCCCAGAGCAATGTCGCTGAATCTGAAAAATGAGCCGTCTTCAAGCCATCTGTTCTGGTCGCCGCGAGAGTTCCTGGTGTCGCCATAGAGGACTCTTGGAGTTGTAGTGGAAGGATCCTCTTGTGTCCAAGGGCGATAGCCGTTGAAGTTGTTCTGATTTGTCGAGAAGTCGGCCGCAGTCGCTTTGGCACCGTTGAAGACAATCTGTTTGAAACGTCCGTAAGACGAGAAGCTGAAATCCCAGTTCTTGTAACCAAGATTGACGTTCAGGCCGGCATAAAGCTTTGCCCAAGGATCTCCGCAGAGTTGACGATCCTCTGATGAAATCTGTCCGTCGTCATTGTAGTCATCGTACTTGATGTCACCTGGTTTTGCCTTTGGCTGGATGATCTTGCCTTCAGAATTGCAGTATTCCTTTATTTCTTCCTCGCTCTGGAAGATTCCGAGCATCTTATAAAGATACCACTGTCCGAGAGGCTGTCCTATTTCGGATTTCGAAGTTCCTGTGTAGTAAACTGTCTGCGCATAGCCCAGGTCGAGAACGGTGTTCTTCACTGTTGAGAAATTGGCGTTGACAGCGTAGCTGAAGTCTGTCCCGATTTGGTCGTTCCACCCTAGCTCGATCTCAAAACCTGTATTGCGAAGTGAGCCGGCGTTGACAGTTGGCGCTCCGCCTTCGTTACCGGTTGTGAAGAGGATCGGAAGGGAGAGGAGGAGGTCCTTGCTGGTCGCATTGAAATATTCAGCGGACACCGTGAGTCTGTGCCTGAGAGCGGTGAGGTCAAAACCCACGTTCGCCGTTGTCTTCTTCTCCCATACCAGGTCGTTGTTCGTCAAATTGGACTGGGTTTTTCCAATTACCTTGGTGTTGCCGCTCATGATGGCTCTAGGTGCAGTGTTGATAACTGACTGATAGTCCCAAGCGCCGATGTTCGTGTTACCAAGGGTACCGTAATTTGCCCTGATCTTGAGATCGTCAATCCAGTCAACGTTGAAGAACGCTTCATTGCTGATTCGCCAGCCGACGGACACTGATCCGAAGTTAGCCCACCTGCGTCCGGCAGGAAGTCTCGACGTACCGTCGCGACGTGCGGTGAGCTGAAGGAGATACCTGTCGTAAAAAGAATAGTTCAGACGTCCGAAGTAAGAGATGAGGGCGTACTCGACGTAGCTTCCCGTACAGGTCTGGGTTCCTGTCGCAGAGTCGATCGAGCGAATATATTTGTCGCCTACTACGAGCGGATCAAGTTTGGTCTCGCTTCTGTACTCCTCATGGAAAGTGTCGTATGACAGACCGGCGACGGCATTGAAGACGTGTTTGCCGATCGTGTAGTCAAAATTCCATGTATTCTCAATGAGGACCTTGTCGTGCTGGGCGGTTGCGTATGAGAGGAATGCCGCGTCATCTCCCTGTCCCATCGTCCAGTTGCCTTTCTTTCTCAAGCCGTCCGTCGAACCGAAATAATTTTTATAGGAAAGGCTGAGTTTTGTGTAAAAGTGATCCTTCCAGATGTGCATGAGACCGAATATGTCTCCGTACATATACTGCTGGTTATTCGTTTTATGGTCTATCTCCTCCCTCGCGACAGGGTTGAGAGCATAGGTATTGGCCCTGTCAGGGTTTCCATATCCCCACCCTCCGGGATGTGTTTCGTCGTAAACGGGAATGGTCGGCGGCATCGCGATGAAATTCGACCAAGGATTGCCTGAAAGGTTCTCGGTGCGGGACTTCGTGAAGAAGAAGTTTTCTCCATATTCAAAGATGCCCTTCTTTCCTGTTGTGTTGATGCGGAATCCGTACTGTCTGTAACCAGTGTTGTAGAGAGCTCCGTCATCGTTTTTATAGTTCGCCGAGGTGTAGTAGCTCAACTTGTCAGTTCCTCCTGAGAATGAAAGATTGTAGTTCTGCAGGAAGCCTGTGCTCAGCATTTCGCTCTGCCAGTCGGTGTCTCCTTCGTAATGGTTCTGAGTCTGGGTGATTCCGCTTACGCCTTGCATCATTGCCTCTTGGTAGGCGCGGTCGTCGTAGATCTTGTAGGTCTCAGCATCCATGAGATCATAGCGTGGAAGCCAATAGAGCTGGCCGCTGGCATCAAATTTAACCTTCAGATCACCGGTCTTTCCTTTCTTCGTCGTGATGATGATAACACCACTGGCTGCCCTGGATCCGTAGATGGCAGCTGAGGATGCATCCTTGAGGATCTGAATCGACTCGATGTCTTCCACATTAAGGCCGAGCTCGCTTCCGCCGTATGAACCATCCACAATAAAGAGAGGGGAATTGCCTGTGAATGAACCGATACCCCTAATCTGGATTGACGCGTTCGTTCCAGGGCGGCCGCTTGACGTGATCTTGACTCCGGAAGTGAGGCCTCTCATCGATTCGACCACGTTGCCTGTCTTCTTGTTCTGAAGGGCTTGTTCACGCACTGTCGAGATTGATCCCAGGACATCCTTTTTCTTGACTGTTCCATAGCCGATAACAACTGACTCTTGAAGTACGTCCGGGACAAGTCTGACATTAATTTGGTCACCTTCTCCAACTGTGATCTGTTGAGGTTGGAAACCTACGAAACTGAATTCAAGGACCGTACCTTCAGGTACGTTGATGGTGAAAGTTCCATCCGTGTCGGTCAATGTCCCGGTAACTTTTCCCCCGACATTGGCCGTGATCCCGACTCCGGCGAGAATTTCCCCATTGTTGTCGATCACGGTACCATAGACGTTCCTCTGCGCAAAAGCAATCGAGCCAGTGCACAGAAAGAATAGGAGAGTTGGTAATAGACACCACTGTCTCCAATTGCTTCTGAATACTCCTTGATTTTCCATATTGTTGAAAATAAATTATAAATTCTTAACGAAATCTTAATGTAAAATTTAACAATTATCTTCCAGGACAAACGTTTGCGCAAAGCATCGCTTCTCTCCCATAAATTGATGTTCGCTCATTTTTTAATTTCCTGCCGCGACAATCAACGCAAGTCCCGCGATGAAGAAGGCGAACATGAAGGCGAGAAGACCGTAGACCTGCTTGCTGGAGCCCTTGAATTCCTTCCAGATGAAGATCCCCCAGAGCGCCGCGACCATGGGAGCGCCCTGCCCCAGCGCATAGGAAATGGCTGCCCCGGCTTTTTCTGCGGTGATGTAGCTGAGCGCGGTTCCCAGACACCAGATCGACCCGCCCAGCATGCCGACCAGATGGGTTTTGAAGGAGCCGGAGAAATACTGCTTGTAGGTGACAGGTTCGCCGACGAACGGTTTCTTCATCACGATCGTATTGAACAGTAAGTTGCTGAGCACGATCGCGCCCGTAAAGATCACGATCGCCGTGTACGGGGTCACCTTTCCGGCAGCGGGAGCGGCGAAATTCGTAAGATCCATCGCCCGCATCACGAAAGAAGAGAAGAAGGACATGATCAGTCCGGCCACCAGCGCCAGAATGATACCTTTCCGCTGATCCGTTTTGCTGATGTTCGAGATATTCGCCTTTTTGCCCGAAGCGATCCCGTTGCAGACGATGGCGACAACGACCAATGCGACGCCGAGAGCCAGCATGGCCGGATGACCGGTGTGCCCGCCCTGCAGCACCGCCACACGGTAGTTGTTGATCACGCCCAGCACCAAAGCAAGTCCAACTCCGAGCGGAAAAGCGACGGACATCCCTGCGATCGACACCGAAGCGGAAAGCAGAATGTTTGAAAGATTGAAGATGATACCTCCGAGCAGGAGCCATCCGATGCTGGAGGAGGAAGCCTGTCCCAGATCCTGAAGAAACGAACGGCCTTCGGAGCCAAAGCTTCCGAGCGTAAAGGCAAGAATCAATGCGAAGAGGAAAGTCCCGATCGCATAGTCCCAGTAAAAGAGTTCATACCTCCATGTTTTTGCGGCGAGTTTCTGGGTGTTGCCCCAGGAACCCCAGCAAAGCATGATGACAAAGCAGAGAATCACTGCGAGTCCGTAACTGTTGACGATAAACATATTGGTAGTAATTAATGATTATTGATTCATGAATGCTTCCGCCTCGACCCGCTTGGGCATCGCGGTCTGAGCCCCCATCTTTGTAACGGAAAGCGCGGAAACAGCAGAAGCGAACTCCGCTGCCTCAGGAAGCGTTTTTCCCTCGGCGATCGCCACGCAAAGGGCACCGCAATACGTGTCTCCGGCGCCTGTGGTATCGACCGCTTTGACGCGTCTGGCCTGAATGAAGCGAGGCTCCCCGCCGTCCAGAATTAAAGATCCCTTGCTGCCCATCGTTATGATCATCTTGCCGACCCCTTTCGCGAAGAGCACGTCGGCAGCCGCGACAGCAGTCGGGACATCGCGCACGGGCATTCCGGAGAAAGATGCAAGTTCAGTCTCGTTCGGAATGAACAGCGAAATGTATCGGAAGATTTCATCCGGGAGCGCGGCGAAAGGCGCCGGATTGAGGATGACCGTCGCACCGGACGCATTCGCGATCCTCGCAGCCTGCAGGACGGCCGGAACGGGGATCTCAAGCTGCAGGAGGAGGATGTCGCAGGAACGCAGCGCCGATTCGGACGCTTCGAGATCTGCCGCATGAATATCGAGGTTCGCGCCGGAAGCCACGACAATCGAGTTTTCCGCGCCATTGTCCACAATGATGAGCGCGATTCCGGAAGGCTTGTCAGAACGAAGGACACCGCTGACATCGATTCCCTCCTCACGGTAGTGACGCAGGGAATCTTCTCCGAACATGTCCCTCCCGATTTTGCAGATAAAGGAGACATTCCCGCCCAATCGCTTTGCTGCGACTGCCTGATTGGCACCCTTTCCGCCAGGACTCATCGTGAATTCGCCACCGAGCACCGTTTCACCGGGGAGCGGCAGCGAGGCAGCTTTTACCGTCATGTCGGTGTTGCTGCTGCCGAATACAAGGATTTTCTTCATATATCATTCAGTCATTCGTTTTCAAGTTTTTTGCGCAATCGTTTGCGCAAAATTCCGCGCTTTTAACTTCATTCCCAATAATTTCAAACTTTTTCTTACGATTTCCCCCTAACGGCTTTGGCTATTTCGATCCAAATCACTACATTTGCGCAAACGATTGCGCTAATATTCGGTTCAAATATAAAGATAAATCTGAGAAAAACAAGGGAATAATGAAAAAAAAATCTTTGCAATACATCGCCGACAAGACCGGAGTATCGGTCTCGACCGTTTCCCGGGTGCTTTCCGGGAACGGAGAAAAATACCGGATCAGCCAGAAAACGATCGCAATGGTCAAGCTTGAGGCAGACAAGATTGACTACATGCCGGACCTGATCGCGAAAGGGTTGCGGACAAACCGGACGGACACCATCGGACTGACTGTCCCGAACATCGACAATCCCTTCTTCGCGAACCTCTCCTGCATCGTGATCAGCGAATTGAAGCAGCGTGGCTACCACGTGTTGCTGGCGGATTCGATGGAATTGGACAGCGAAGAGCGGGACGCCCTCAATATGTTCGTTTCCCGAAAAGTGGACGGCATCATCGCCGTCCCCGTCAGCGCGTCCCCCAGTCTCTACGAAGAGATCGCGGTGCATACACCGGTGGTTCTGATCGACCGATATTTTGACGAGACCTCCCTCCCCTACATCTGCACGAACAACTACATCGGGAGCCGGATGGCAACCGACTATCTGATCCGGAAGGGTCACCGGGACCTGCTCGCCATCGAAGGGAACCGGAGGGCGCTCTCCAACCGGGATCGGACCGGCGGCTTTCTGGACGAAGTCAAATCCAAGAAAGGAATTTCCATCAGGACACGGATCGTCGGCAACGCCTTTTCCGTGGACAACGGCTACAACGAAACCATGGCTATCCTCAAAAGCGGTGACCTGCCTGACGCCATCTTCGCGTTCAGCACCACCATCTTGCTGGGATCCATCCGGGCGCTCCGGGAATACGGGATCCGGATTCCGGAAGAAATCAGCCTGATCTCCTTTGACAACAACGGCTTTCTCGACTTTCTGGATCCGGCCATTACACGGATCGAGCAGCCGCTTACGGAGATCGGCAGACGATCCACAGAAATCCTTTCCGAGCTTATCGAAAACAGACGAAAAGAGCTCCCGGATCCGAAACCGATCCAGGAGCTCCTCAAACCTTCCCTCATCGTGAGGGACAGTTGCTAGACTACATCATTCCGCCCTGGGGCATGGCAGGCATCGCAGGTTCCTTCTCGGGAATGTCCACGATACCGCACTCCGTGGTCAGGAACATAGCGGCGACGGAAGCGGCATACTCCAATGCTACGCGCGCCACCTTGGTAGGATCGATGACACCGGCCTCGAACATATTGACATATTCCTCGGTACGGGCGTCGTATCCGAAATCGCCCTTGCCTTCGCGGACTTTCTGGGCTACGACGGCACCATCGACACCTGCGTTCTCGACGATCTGGCGAAGCGGCTCTTCAATCGCGCGCTCGATGATCTTGACGCCCGTCGTTTCATCCTCGTTGTCACCCTTCAGATTCCTGATGTCAGCAGCAGCGCGGATGTAAGCCACACCGCCACCCGGCAGGTAGCCTTCCTCGACCGCGGCGCGGGTTGCGTTGAGCGCATCCTCCACCCGGTCCTTCTTTTCCTTCATCTCGATTTCGGAGCCGGCCCCCACATAGAGGACAGCCACACCTCCGGCGAGTTTTCCGAGCCGCTCCTGAAGCTTCTCCTTGTCGTAGTCCGAAGTCGTGGTCTCGATCTGCTTGCGGATCTGGGCGACGCGATCGGCAATGTCTTCTTTCACGCCCGCGCCTCCGACCAACGTGGTGTTGTCCTTGTTGATCGTGACTTTCTCCGCCTTGCCCAGCATTTCCAAGGTCGCGTTCTCAAGCGTGAAACCTCTCTCTTCAGAGATTACGGTCGCTCCGGTCAGGATCGCGATGTCCTGCAGCATCTCCTTGCGGCGATCCCCGAAACCGGGGGCTTTTACGGCAGCGATCTTCAACGTGCCGCGAAGCTTGTTGACAACCAGGGTCGTCAGCGCCTCGCCATCCACATCTTCCGCAATGATGAGCAGAGACTTGCCTTCCCGCGCGATCGGCTCGAGAATGGGAAGCAGATCCTTCATCGTGGAAATCTTCTTGTCCGTGATGAGAATCTTCGGCTCGTCCAGAACTGTTTCCATCTTATCCGAATTCGTCATAAAATAAGGAGAGATGTATCCTCTGTCGAACTGCATGCCTTCCACAACCTTGACTTCGGTCTCGGTCCCTTTGGCCTCCTCGACTGTGATCACGCCGTCTCCTTTCACCTTGGACATGGCGTCGGCGATCAGTTTCCCGATAGTCTGGTCGTTGTTGGCCGAAACCGTAGCGACCTGTTCGATCTTGGAATAGTCGGAGCCGACCTTCTTGCTCTGCTTGCGGAGGCTTTCCACAACAGCCGTCACTGCCTTGTCGATACCCCGTTTAAGATCCATCGGATTGGCACCGGCGGCCACGTTCTTCAGTCCTACGTTGATGATGGCCTGCGCAAGTAAGGTAGCGGTCGTGGTGCCGTCACCGGCCTCTTCGTTGGTTTTGGAAGCGACTTCCTTCACCATCTGGGCGCCCATGTTCTGGTACCTGTCTTCCAATTCGATCTCCTTGGCGACGGTAACGCCGTCCTTCGTAACCTGCGGAGCGCCGAATTTCTTGTCGATCACCACATTGCGTCCCTTGGGCCCCAAAGTGACCTTCACGGCATCCGCCAACGCATCAGCGCCTGCCTTCATTTTGGAACGCACCTCAACATCAAATTTTATCTCTTTTGCCATAATTGATTTCCTCCTAAAAATTTAAAGAATTGCCAAAATGTCCGACTGCTTGACGATCAGATACTTCTGATCATCGACGGTGATTTCTGTTCCTGCGTACTTCCCGTAAAGAACCTCATCCCCCTTTTTTACTTCCATGGGTTCGTCCTTTTTGCCCGGACCTACCGCTATAACCTTTCCCTGCTGGGGCTTTTCCTTGGCTGTGTCGGGAATGTAAAGACCAGCCGCCGTCTTGGTCTCGGCCTCTTTCGGCTCTATCAAGACTCTGTCTGCTAATGGTTTAATCATGATTGTTATTGTTTAAAAAGTTTTTTATACGCTCTGCCTCCCGCTCTCGGGACGGCACAGGGATGGAATCAAAGGATGTGCCACCTGAAAACGACTGACATTTTGTCACCAATGACAAAATTCCGAAAAACGGGATAGGAAATCACAAAACAATGGCTATATTTGAAAGAATATACCATTCTACTTTTTGAGAAAACCAACTAACAGACGATGAATATGATGAATATGAAGACAACCTTCAGGACTCTCCTTTCAGCAACGGCCATTTTGGTGCTTATTCCCGCATTTTCCCTCTGCAGCCGCTACGGCAAAAGCAAAGGTCAAAGCACGGAATTCGCCACCTTCATCAAGGCGTACACAGGCGGCATCATTTCGGACAAATCGACCATCCGGGTGGAATTGACCTCCGACATGCCGGATGTAACTCCGGGGCAGGACGTCAAGGACGGCATCCTGTCTTTCTCTCCGTCCATCAAGGGTACGACGCGCTGGCTGAATCAGCGCACCCTCGAATTCATTCCCGATCCGGGCGCGCTGAAATCCGGACAAGCCTACACCGGAAAACTCCGACTGGACAAGATCCAGAAAGTCAGCAGCCGGAAATTCCGGAAATTCTCTTTCAATTTCCTGGTAGCCATCAAGGAGGCCATACTCTCCCTGGAAAGCATCACCATCACCGCTTCCTCTCCGGACAAGGCGGCTGTAGAAGGACTGATTTCTCTCACGGAAGAGCTTCCGCTTGAGAAAGTCCAGAGCATGCTGGAATTCAACTACTCCGACAATTCCGCGGAACTGAACGTCACGGCTGCGGCAGATCCGCTCCATTTCCGTTTCGACGTGCTTAATCTTCAACGGGACGACAAGGACCATCTGCTCACAATCAGCATGAAGCCTCACGATACCGGATTCGTGACGGACTCCCGTTTGGAGATCACCATCCCCGCAATGAACGACTTCAAAGTCTTGAGCGCGGAACGGGTCGAAGCGGAGGATCCCTATATCGACATTTATTTTACGGAGGCGCTGGCGGACATCGACGATGCGTCCGGACTATTCACCTTGAGCGGCGTCGGACGTTTCTACAGCCAAATCGAAAACAGCCGCGTGAAGCTCTTCTACGAAAGCGCATCGGATGAGTTCCTCACACTGAACATCTCTGAAGCGGTCAAAAGTTATTTGGGAATCCGCCTGGGCGCTGAATTCACCAAAGAATTTCCGCCGACCGAAGAGAAGCCCGCCGTGGAGATTCCGATTTCAGGAACGATTCTCCCGAACGCCAAGGAGCTCCTGCTTCCCTTCAAGGCCGTCAACCTGAATGCGGTTGACATCCGGGTCATCCAGATCTACGAAGAAAATGTGCTGATGTTCTTGCAGGACAATGATCTCGGAGGCGATAACTCCCTTCGCAGAAGCGGAAGACTGGTGTACAAGCGGTGTCTGCGACTGGACTCCGATCCCTTCAAGAACCTGCACAAATGGCAGGACTTCTCCATCGATCTGTCCGGTCTTTTCAAACAGGAACCGGGCGCCATCTACCGCATCCGGATCTCTTTCAAGCCGGAGTATTCCCTCTATGGGAAAAGCGCGGAATTCAAGAGCGGCACTCCGTCCGACGAATTGGTCGATATCTCTTCGGAAGACCTCACCGAAGAAGACAAGGAGGCTTGGGACAGACCCTACCCTCATTTTTACGAGAGTTGGTATGACTGGGATGAATACGAATGGGAAGACCGGGACAACCCCCTCAAACCGACTTATTATATGGACGAGGACCGCTTCCCCGTTGTTAATCTGCTGACTTCCCATCTCGGAGTGATCGCGAAATATTCCGGCGGGGACAAGCTTTGGGTGAGCGTGAACGATATCTTAAGCACGGAACCCGTTTTCAATGCCGAGCTTTACGTCTATAGTTACCAGCTCAAGGACATCGGATTCGCGAAGACCGGCACCAACGGCATGGCGGAAATCCAGCTTGACGGCAAGCCCTTCATCGTGGTCGCCAAGCGCGGCGACGCCACCAGTTACCTGAAGGTAACCGAAGGCGATGAAAAGTCGCTCAGCCGCTTCGATGTAGGCGGCGAGGTGCTGGATAAAGGATTGAAAGCCTTTATCTACGGAGAAAGAGGCGTGTGGAGGCCGGGCGATACCCTGCACGTCACCATGATCCTCGAAGACAAAGAGGATAAGATCCCTGATTCGCATCCGGCCATCATGGAACTCTACACACCTGAAGGCCAATATTACACGAAAATGGTGAACGGGAACGCCTCCAACGGGTTCTATGTGTTCAACATCATCACGAAACCCGACGATCCGACCGGGACCTGGAACGCCTACTTCAAACTAGGCGGCGCCACCTTCCACAAGGCCCTGCGCATTGAAAGCGTCAAGCCGAACCGGCTCAAGATCGATCTGGCGCTGGGAGAAGGGGCGCTTGACGGCGGGACCACCGTTCCGATCACCCTCACTTCCAACTGGCTGACCGGCCCTCCCGCCTCCGGGCTCGCCGCGAAAGTGGACATGACATTGCGCAAAGGCGGTTCTTCATTCAAGGGATTCGAAGGATACCGCTTCACCGACCCCATCTCCAGTTTCAGCACCAGCGAGCACGTCCTTCTGGACACCCGGTTGAACGAAAACGGCCAAGTCCGCATCAACGTGAAGACGCCTGCCGCGGAAGGAGCCCCCGGCATGCTTACGGCAGACCTGGTCTGCACCGTGGAAGAACCGGGCGGAGACATCAGTTTCAGCACCCAGACGACGGGATATTCCCCGTATTCCGCATACGTCGGGGTGAAACTCCCTGAAGAAAAAGACAGTTATTATGTTGAGACCGACAAGGACTACGAGATCAAAGTCGCCCTGGTCGACAAAGACGGGGCGCGAGTTTCCGGACATTCGCTTTCTTACGCCATCTACAAGTTACAGTGGAGCTGGTGGTGGGAAAGCAGGGCGGAAAGTCTGGATTCCTATGTGAACGGTTACGAGTCCGCTCCGATTTCCTCCGGTACGATCCGGTCCGGAAACGGAGATGCTTCGATCGCCTTCCGGATCGATTACCCCGAATGGGGACGGTATCTGGTCTACGTGAAGGATGAAACCGGCGGCCATGCCTCCGGAGACATCCTCTATGTCGACTGGCCATCCTACCGGGGACGCTCTTCCAAGGCCGATCCCGACGCGCTGGCCATGCTCACCTTCTCGACTGACAAATCGTCGTATGAGGTCGGAGAAACGGTCAGGTTGTATATTCCTTCCGCCTCCAAGGGACAAGCGCTGGTGTCCATCGAGAATTCCAGGGCCGTCCTCTCAAGGGAATGGGTAAAGACGTCCGGAGAAGAGGATGCCACCTATAGCTTTAAGGTAACGCCCGAGATGGCTCCGAACTTCTATTTGCATGTGTCCCTCATCCAGCCGCATGAGCGTGCCGACAATGATCTTCCGATCCGGCTCTACGGCGTGCAGCCGATCCTCGTGAACGACAAGGCCTCCCATCTCACCCCGGAGATCACGATGCCGGACATCGTACGCCCTGAAGAGGAATTCACGGTGAAGATCAAGGAAAAGAATGGCAAGCCGATGACCTACACCCTTGCGGTCGTGGACGAAGGCTTGCTGGACTTGACGAATTTCAAGACCCCGGATCCCTGGAATGCCATGTACAAACGCGAAGCGCTCGGTGTCCGCACCTGGGATCTCTACGATGACATCATCGGAGCCTACAGCGGGAGATTCTCCCCGATGTTCAGCATCGGCGGCGATGAATCCGCGACGGTGAATGCAAAGAAAGACAACCGTTTCAACGCCATCGTGAAGTTCCTCGGTCCTTTCTCGTTGAACGGAGGTTCCGCCACCCACAAGATCAAACTTCCGATGTATGTCGGCAGTGTGCGGGTAATGGTGGTCGCCGCGCGGAACGCTGCCTATGGAAATGCCGAAAAAACGGTTCCGGTCCGCTCGCCGCTGATGGTGCTGTCCACCCTGCCGCGGGTTTTGGGGTCCGGAGAAAAGGTTTCCCTGCCGGTCAATGTGTTCGCGCTGGAAGACGCCATCAAGAACGCGACCGTTACTGTCAAGACCGAAGGCCCGTTGAAGATCGACGGAGCCTCCGAGACCTCGGTCTCCTTCAGCAAGCCGGGGGACCAGTTGGTCCGTTTCAATCTCGTCGCGGATGAGGCCGGTATCGCCAAGGTGACGGTAACGGCGAACGGAAGCGGGTACAAGGCGTCCGAGACCATCTCCATCGAGGTGCGGAATCCGAATCCGCCGACCATCGCCGTCAGCAGAGCCGTTCTCGCGAAGGGAGAGACCAAGCGTATGTCCTACACGCCGTTCACTTCCAGCGAAACGGAGTGGGCGACGCTGGAAATCGCGAGTTTCCCGTCCATCGACTACAACAGCATCTATTCCTTCCTGATCCGGTATCCCTACAACTGTTCCGAGCAGCTTGCCGCAAGAGGAATCAGCCTCCTCGCCATCAAGGACGTAATGAACGAAAAGCAGAAGGAGCTGATCGACAAAACCATTCCGGATATCTTGCAGCAACTCTACGTCAGACAGCGTCCCAACGGAGGATTCTCCTACTGGCCGGGCGCGTCCAATGACGACAACTGGGTCACTTCGATGGCCGGTCAATTCATGGTGGAAGCCTCCAACCAGGGTTATCCGGTGAGCAAAGGGGTGCTTGCAAGCTGGTCCCGGTACCAGAAGAAGGCCGTTCAAGATTACCGCCGCGCGAAGGATCTCTATCTCAATGATCTGGAGCAGGCCTACCGCCTCTACACCCTCGCCTTGAATGGAGAAACCGAAAGCGGGGCCATGAACCGGCTCAAGGAAAGCGAGGAACTATCCGCGCAAGCGGGCTGGATGCTCGCTTCCGCCTACGCCATCAGCGGAAAGAAGAACATTTCCAAGGAGATGATCGGAGCCTTGAAGACAGATTTCGTCGATTACGATGAGGTCAACTACACCTTCGGTTCTTCGACGCGGGATCAGGCGATCGCGCTCGAAACCCTGGCGCTGATCGACGAGATCCCCGCCGCGATGGAAGTCGCGCAGGAGATCTCCAAAGCCCTTTCCGATGAGTACTACTCCTCCCAGCAAGTGGCGTTTGCCACGCATGCGATGGGCATTCTCGCAGGAAAGGTGAATACGGGGGCGCTGGAGGCTGAACTTACCCAGGGTGGAGATTCACGTTCGGTCAAGAGCGCCAAATCCGTTTACTCGACGAATCTGGACACCCGGACGGGAAGCCTCGATGTCAAGAACAACTCCGAAGGAACGGTCTACCTCACCTTGATGACCGCGACACAGACTCCCTTCGGAGAACGGGTGGAGGCGAAGTCCAGCGGCATCAGTCTGTTCGTGGAATATCTTGCCGAGAACGGCAAGCCGCTCGATCCCGCCGAAATCCAGCAAGGATCGGATTTCAGCGTGAGGATCACGGTCGGCAACACCAGCGGGATGAGAGACTACACGAATCTCGCCCTGACACAGATGGTTCCGTCGGGCTGGGAGATTATGAACGATCGGCTGCTGGGCACTTCATCAAATAGTTCAAGCTACAGCTACCGCGACATTCGCGACGACCGCGTAAGCTGGCATTTTGACTTGTCCAAGGGTGCTAGCAAGACCTTCACCATGAAGTTGCACGCTGCTTACGAAGGAGAGTTCACGCTCCCGGCTGTCAAGTGCGAGGCACTGTACGATACCCGTGTCAATGCCAACACCGCTTCCGGCGTCGCTCGCGTCGTCCGATGACGAGAAAGGCAAAGATTGGAATGTGCGCCATCAGCATCGTGTTGGTGGCGTACATTTTCTGTCTGCCGCGGAACCTGTTCAAGGGGACGCCCTATTCGACGGTCGTGACGGACCGGAACGGGGAACTGCTGGGGGCGCGGATCGCGGAGGACGGACAATGGCGGTTCCCCCCGTCAGACACGCTGCCGCAAAAATATGAAACCGCGCTGATCCAGTTCGAGGACCGTTGGTTTCGCTGGCATCCGGGTGTAAACCCGGTATCCATCTTCCGAGCCGCCGCAGGAAACCTCCGGGCAGGCCGCGTGATCAGCGGCGGAAGCACGATAACCATGCAGGTGATCCGGATGTCCCGGGGAAAAGACCGGACACTCCTGCAGAAATGCATCGAAGCGATTCTGGCAACCCGGTTGGAACTGCGCTGCTCAAAGCAGGAAATTCTCGGATTGTATGCATCCCACGCCCCTTTCGGCGGCAATGTCGTGGGCTTGGAAGCCGCCTCGTGGCGGTATTTCGGGAGACCGCCGACGGAACTGTCCTGGGGCGAAGCGGCCACGTTGGCGGTTCTTCCGAACGCTCCTTCCGACATCCATCCCGGAAAAAACCGGGAAAAATTGATGGCCAAACGAAACCGGCTGCTGCGCGCGCTGCTGGAAACAGGCAAGTTGGATTCCCTGGACTTCGAGCTGGCCTGCGACGAACCCCTCCCGGGCAAACCGGTGGCGCTGCCGCAGGAGGCCCCCCATCTGACAGAATGGCATGGCAAGATGAATCCCAGAAAGAAGATCCGCACCACACTCGACTTCCATTTGCAGCGCCAGGTCGAGGCGGTCGCCGATCGGTGGAACGATGCGTTCAGCAGAGCCGGGATCCATGATCTCGCGGCCACCATTTTGGATGTGCGTACCGGGGATGTGCTCGCCTATGTCGGGAACGCCAATCCCGGTCGTGTCCGACCGGGAAGCCAAGTCGACATTCTGCGCGCCCCCCGCAGCACGGGAAGCATTCTGAAACCTTTTTTGTACTGCGCGCTCTTACAGGACGGGGACATCTTGCCCAACACCTTGCTTCCGGACATCCCGATCAACATCAACGGCTTCTCTCCCCAGAATTTCAACCGGGAATTTGCCGGGGCGGTCCCGGCGGCCGATGCGTTGGCAAGATCCCTCAACGTTCCCTCCGTCCACATGCTCCGGAAGTACGGCGTCCCGAAATTTCTGGACTTGCTTCGGAAATGCGGACTGAACACCCTCACCCGAAGCGCTTCCGACTACGGCCTGTCTCTCATCCTTGGAGGCGGGGAAGGCACCTTGCTGGACATCACGGAAGCCTATGCGAAACTATCCGCGCGGTATCAGGATGCCGATACGACAGACGACAAGCGATCGGATCGGATGTTCGGTTTCCCCTTGAAAGACAAGATGGCCATATGGTACACCTTCGACGCGCTGAAAGAGGTCAACCGTCCGGACGAAATCGATTGGAGATTGATCTCTTCCGTCAGGAAGGTGGCGTGGAAGACCGGCACAAGCTATGGGTTCCGGGATGCTTGGGCGGTGGGCGTCACTCCGGACTATGCCATCGGGGTCTGGACGGGAAACGCACAGGGACAAGGAGTGCCCGGACTGACCGGAGCCCGGACCGCAGGCCCGGTGATGTTCGACTTGTTCAATCTGCTTCCCCAGGACACCGGCACCTCAGGACCCTACGCCCGGAACGGCTGGTTCCTGGAACCCATGTACGGGGATTATATGGAAGCGGAAGTCTGTTCAAAATCCGGGCATCTGAAAGGGTTGTACTGCGAGGAGACCGACACCCTCCGGCTGTCCCGGAAGGCCATCAAAAGCGAGCCTTGCCCCTACCACCGGGTTATCGACGGAGAACGGGTGTTTCTCCTGCCGCCTTCGATGGAGTGGTATTATCGGCAGCTTCATCCGGAATACCAAGTACCGCGATCCGCTCGGAATGCCCGGATCGAATCGATGGAGTTCATCTATCCCGAGGGCGGGGCGACAATCTACATTCCGAGACAGCTGGACGGGAGTATTCGCGGCGTCACCTTTCAACTTGCGCACCGGAATCCGGGATCCGTCGTGTTCTGGCATCTGGACAACGAGTTTGTCGGACAAACGAGATTCATCCATCAGATGCGTCTGATACCCAAGCCGGGAAAACACACCGTCACCGTCGTCGACGAGGCCGGAAATTCCCGCTCCGTGGGCTTCAACATTGCGGAGAACCGTCTCTAAAGGCCTTCAAAATAGGGTTTTATGGCACAATTTATGCAGTAAATCTTGACATCTAGTTCTTGTTAGTAGTTTTAGTTGGTTATTAGTTATAAGTTTTCAGAATTCGTGAGAATTCATCTTTTTACTTAACAAGACTATTACCAGGCTCTGCAGAGATGCATGGCCTGGTTTTTCTTTCTAAAAAAGAAAACAACCGGGCTCCCGGAAAAGCAAAAATATCCCTATCTTTAACCCGATTATTGTGCAGACTGCACATTGTATTTAAGCCATATAACGATGAAAAAACTACTGTTCACCCTGCTCGCTGCCGTGCCTGTGCTCTTCGCCTCCTGCACAAACCAGTTCAATGCAACCTACCTCCTTTCGGGGGGCATGAAAGCCGCCCAGGCATTGTCGCTTTCCGATGAGCAGATCCAATCCTATGTGGGTCAGTACGTCCAGCAGCTGGACGCCCAGAATCCGGTGCTTCCGGAAACCAGCCCCTATGTCAAGCGTCTCCGCAACATGACCCGCGGCATCACGCAAGTCGACGGCATCCCCCTCAACTTCAAAGTATACAAGACGGATGACGTGAATGCCTTCGCCTGCGCGGACGGCAGCGTCCGGATCTATTCAGGGCTGATGGATGTCATGACGGATGATGAACTGCTCGGTGTCGTGGGCCATGAAATCGGCCACGTTGCCTTGAAGCACACGAAGAAGCAATTCAAGCAGGCGCTGCTCACTTCCGCGGTTCGGGACGCCCTCGTGTCCGCAGGAGGGTACGTGGCGACCTTGTCCGCTTCCGAGCTTGGCAGCTTGGGAGAAGCGCTGGCGGGAGCCTCTTTCTCCAGGAAGCAAGAGAACCAAGCCGATGACTTCGGCTACGATTTCCTCAAGGCGGCCGGCCGGAATCCGTGGGCGATGGCCATGGCATTCGAAAAACTCGAGCGGCTGTCCCGGGGTTCGGATACAGGTGACACCCCGGCGGCGCAAAGCAGCGCGGCCGCCGGGATTTTTTCTTCCCATCCCGACACTGCGACTCGCATCCAACGGATGTCAGACCGCGCCACTGCGGACGGCTACAAGAAACCCGTGAAATAAAAACCCTGCCCCGTAACTGGATGGCTATGGGATCATAGGATTAAAGGTGAAGTTCCCGCCGAAAGCGCCGTTTGCGCGATAGTGGGGGGCATATAGCGATTCGATCATGACGACCGGAGCCCGGAACACGCCTTCCTGCGTAACGAAGAAGGTTTCCGTGACCGTGGTCTTCTCTTCGGGATACACATCGAAGAAGTACTCGGTACGATCCGTTTTCACATTCCGGTATCCCTGCGGGGTCACGGAATAAGATCCCCGGACCGAAAGCGGACGCAACCACCACCCGTAATAGCCGGAAAGTTGGTCCATCGGCCGGAAGCCGGCCTCGCGCGGGGCAGTCAGTTTGACGAAACTGCGGTTTTCCTGATTCCAGATCCGGTATTCGGCAACCAGTTTGTCACCGACCCGCAGCAGATCGCCCGGACGTACCTCAAGGAGGTTGATTTCCGCAGCCCCTTTCACTTCTTTGAAAAAGCGACGCTCGATGGTAAATCCGTTTCCGGCGGCGACGATCTCCTCGAAAGGCTTTTCATAGGTCTTGCTCATGGTGATCACCGAAGTGGCCAGCGCGGCTTCCGACCCGCTCATCACGGAATGGATGGCTTCCAGATAGGCAGGATCCGTGTCCCAGTGCTGGGTCTCCTTCTGCAGCATGATCCAGATACGGATGCCGTCCGCAATACGCAGCGCTGCGTCTGTTTCTTCTTCGCTGAGGATGGCCAGGGTCTTCGGATCGGAAAGCAGGTCGCAGAGCAGGGAATGCGCGTACAGTTCGCTCTCGAGCAGTCCCCTCCAGGGCATGACCGCGTTCGGATAATACCAGCCGCCGTCCCGGTGCGTGACGGCATATTCCAGCAGCGACTGGAGATCGGCCCGGGTGGATCGGTTCATCCTCGCCGACGCGCTGAATCGGATGCCCCAATCCGACGCAAGCCGGATGCCTCCCGGATGGTTCAGCAGTTGCAGCAAAGTTTGAATGCGACGGGACTTGTCGAGAATGCGACCGCTCAAGCCGCGTCCGTCCTTTGCCTTCGGCAGCAGATAATCTTTCAGATATTCCTTGAACTCCTTGAAATTCTCGGCATAGGCGCTCCTTTCATCCCGGTTGGTCCGGTCCACGTCGAACGGAACCGAAGCGAACATCGAACGAACATAGACATACTGTGTCATGGAAAGTACTCCGGACCAGTAAGGCCAGTCGCGGTCGTGGACGAATTGCTGCCGATCGAGGTACTTCACCGCTTCCGAAGCGCGGTCGGCCGGAAACAGCGGAACCGGAGCATCCTGCATTTTGAAATACCGTTCAAGCAATGCGGCCGTGATGACCGGGGAGGATTTCATGCCTTCGAACCAGCCGAAGCCGCCGTCAGCATTTTGGCAGACCGCGATTTTGGCCGAGAGTTCGGAATCCGGCATCGTTCCTTCAGACAGGACTGCAGCCGAATCCGGCAGCAGCCTCGCTGCCAGGTTGCGGGCATAGAGGGCTTCCGACAAGGACAGGACGTCCACCCCGTCCGGCGTGATTTTGGACGGAACAGCATCCTGCAGCATCCGGCGGATGTCAATCTCCCGCGTCACGGCGCCGAAAGCGGTGGTGCCCGTAAAGCGGGCGGAAATCTCGCGGAGCAGGGAATCTTTGTCCATTCCGGCAAGGAAGACAGCTGAGTGAGCCTCCGTCAAGGTCTGCCGGGCCTCGTACACCGGAAGGGCGAGCAAAACTCCATCCGAAAAGGTCTTGGCATCGTCGGCGAAAACAACCTTGCAGCGGAGGGAATCCGTCCCCACGGGCACTTCGAATGAGGCAGGCAGTACGCCGCCCGCCGGCACGGTCACCTGCTTCGCCATCGTTTGAATCGTCTCTCCTCCCTTGCCCAGGACGAGCAGACCGAGGGTCCCGGAAACCGGTTCCGCGGAACTGCTGGAGACCGTGGCATGCAGGACATACCGATCACCTTGATACAAATATTTCGGTTCGACTACGGCCACCTTCACCGGGAGCGAGACCACCATTTCCTTCCGGAGTACCGCATTCCGTAAAGAAGGATCGTGGGCGAAAAGCTGCACGAAATAGGTGGATAGTTTGTCGGAAGTCTTGAATTTCAGCGTCATTCTTCCGTCCGGACCGGATCGCAGAAAGGGCTCGAAGGCGAGCGAGGCGGAGAAGTCAGACCGGACGGTCACTTCGGCAAGGCCGGCATTATCATCGGCAGCAACTTCTTCGACCGCTTCAGCCGAAAGCGCTACCCCAGGCATGACCGCTTCCTGGTCCATGACCGCCCGCGAGAGGACCTTGCTCTCGGATCGGCGGGCAGTACCGTAACCGGTCACCACCATTTCGAGAAACATATCGCTATCGCTGGAAACGCTTCCGGTCGTCGCGCCGATCGTAACGTCCCGGCACCAAACCTCATTCAAACGTACAGTACTCCAACGATTCGGAGAGATGGTTTCGGTGCTCTTGTCGAACACGGAAGCGACCGCCTCGACCCCGGGGAGGGTCTTGAGCGTCAAGGAATATTCCGTCGCGGGCAGGGTCCTGTCCTCGAAGGTCTCGAAAGCAAGCGGCAGGTCCAGGGAGGGCCGTTCTCGCCGGAACTCACGGCTGTATTGATAAGAGGTTTCGTCTTTGAAATAGAACACCTTCAGCAGCACCGCGTCCGGCCAGTCCGCCTGGTAGGCATATTCGATCCGGGCGAGCGACCCTTCCCTCCCCGCCTCTCCGCTGAGATGGAGGGCCTTCCGTTTGAGCGGTTGCCGCCGGTCGCCGAAGAGTTCCACCAGGGCCCATACGTCGCCCCGTCCGGCTCCGAACTGGATGCCGAAGGCCTCGCCTGTCTTCAACGGACCGGCGGTTCCAAGCACTTTGAAGACATTCTCGATTGGGGACGTCAGCACCTTGTCGGAATCGGAAAGCCGCAGGATTTCCATTTTTCTCCGGTTCTCGATCGGGTCTCCACGCTTCGATTCCATCCGGACCGTACATGAGACTTGGTAAAGGCCGGACTCCTTCAGCACGAAATCCTGCTGCGTTCCGGAAGGAACGGAACCTTTGTAAAGTTCTTCTCCGGAAGCCGCAAGGATGACATAGTCGATTTCGGCAGGAACGGCTTTCCCTTCGGAATTCCGCGCCTCGAAACGAATCGTAGCGGTGTCTCCGGACAAGATTGACGCAATAGCGTAAGGGTCGGAGTCCTGCAGAATCTCAGGCAGCGCATAGTGCGGCCGGGGATGGGATCCGGGATTCGGTTTCAGCTGCAGGGTCCCTTCACTTTTGTTCAACAGACTGATAAAGAGGTTAATACGGTCCAGGATGTAGACACGCCGGATGAACTCCCGGGTTTCCCCGGTGCGGTCGGTAATTTTGACCTTTACTTCGTAGGCATGGCGATCCCTGTCGGAACCGAACCGGATCAGGAAGGACCCATCCTCCGTCAGGTCCACCGCCCCCTCGTCGATCCGATCCCCCCAAGAATCCACTGTATAGGTTACCTTGGCAGCCGTGAGGGGATGCCCGCTGTAGCTGGACACGCAGCCCCGGACTTCGACCGAGTCCCCCGGAAAATACAGCGAATCCAGGTCTCCGAACTGCAGATCATAGGTCGGGAGGATGAATTCATCCACCGTCAGTGAAAGGCTGGTCACGGTCTTGCGGTCGTGCTCCACCTGCATCCGGAAGCGTCCGTTCCGCTCGGTTTTCGGCAGGACGAAGTTCCCGGCCACGGAACCGAACGCATTGGTCTTCAGTTCCCGGGAATCGACGCGTTTGGATTCGGAATTGTACAGGGTCACCGTCACCGGCTCGCCGGGATCCAGGACGTGTAGAGCACGGCGCCGGTCTCCCTGGAAGAGCACCGCCTTGAACTGCACCGTTTCACCGGGATTGTACGCCGTCCGATCTGCAAACAACTCACCGAAGACCTGTGAGGTCTCCGGGACTTCCGGATAGGTCCCCGGATTCCCGATCCAGTGTTCAGGGGTCATGCGCAGCAGGCCGTCCGCGTCGCGTGCGGAAACTACGAGTCCTGCCCACACATTGTCCCGCAGCGTCTTCGCGATTTCATCGGGCAGCGGCGTGAATCCATCCACCGCCACATCATTCACCTTGGCAACGCTTTTCCCGGACCGGAAGAGTTCCAGATCCACTCGTTCCACGGGCTTGCCCGTCCGGAACCCCGCCACATAAAATTTCTGGCCTTCCCGGTCGGAACGTACGGCGATGGACAACGTATGCGGCCGGTAAGCGCAATTGCCGGAGATTTTCCCGTTCGTGGCAACGAGGGTGTAATCCCCGTCGTCCACCTTCGGGAGCGGGACTTTCATCTCGTCCAGGGCGTAGAAGCTCCGGGTCGGATTCTCTACCGTTGTCCGCAAGAACACCTTGTCGTCGCTCACGCGCTTCAGCACGAGATTCGCCTGATTCAGGTTGCGCAGGCGGATGATGGCGGTGTCCTCGCTGCAGGACACGTAGATGTCCTTTCTCTGCAACGTGGTCATGAGGATAAAGGCCTCGGCGCAATTCTTCGCGATCTTCCCTTCCGGGTCCCCGGAATATCTGCTCCTCTCCTTCTCGACCCACTCACAGGCGGCAAACAGGTCCTGATAATCCTTGGAAGATCCCTTCTCTCCCAGTTCACGCATGCGATCGGTCAGAAGCAACTCCCTGGCCAGCAGGGAAACCGCTTTACCGGCATATTTCGCCGCGTACGCCTGGAACGCTTTTTCCCGCTCCTCCTTCCGGCTCCCGTCCGAGGCGGACATTCCGTAACCCCAACCGTACTTGTTCAGCAAAAGACGGAACTCCAGATACGGAGCGTCCGGATACCGGCCCCCAAGAGTTTCCTCCAAGACCGGAACCACCCAATCGTTCCCGAAGGAAAGTTCATTCCAGAGGACGAATTCGAAATCATCCTTGAAAAAGCCGGGCAGCAAGCCCTTCAGATAGCCTCTGACCGAACTGTTCTCGTAGAAGGCCGCGTTCCTGCCGGCTTCTAGGCGTTTCCGCGAAGAAAGGATGAAGTCCCTCCAGGCGCCCTGCCCGCGTCCCCGACCATAGACATAGGTTACGACCGGCTCCGCATAGTCCGCGATCTCCTCCGACAGCTTCGTTTCCAGGGAATCGCGAAGTTTCCAATTCCTTTGCGCAGCGTCCTGCACATAACGCGTGGCGGCATCATAAAAATCCCAGTGCAGTTTTTTCGCGCGCGCCTCCCGCTTGATTTCGTCCAGCACGGCGATTCTTTTAGCGGGACGGTCTGCGCGAACCGCCGCATCGTAATTCTTCCAAAGGGCGGTGAGCGCATGGCCCGCCTCGTCCGGATTCAAGTTCTTGTTTTTTCTCATAAAGGTATGCGCGAAAAGCACCGTCCCTGCCACGACCAAGGCGATGGCGGTCATCCATTTGATGTAAGTTTTCATAATTTCGATCTTTGCAAGTTATAGGACAAGGATTTATCTATCAAATATCCGGCCAGATATTTTCCGACGCGGCCATGGCCTGAAATTCCGGCGGAGAACAGGAAGGGCGTCCGAAATCAAGTAAGCGCTGCCTCCGATGTAGACAAGCGGACGGTCTGCCCCGGAAGCGAGCTTCAAGGCAAGCTCGATTGCTTCCGGGACGGTCGCGGCGCTGTGGATCCGCGCGAGGCTGCGTCCCGTTTGCCTGCAGAAAGATTCATAGCGGGCGGTCAGCTGCTCGACGGACAGGGCACGGCGGGTAGAAGGGCTCGTGAACACATAGGTGGATTCTTCCGGCATTAAGGGCAGGATTCCGTCCAAGTCCTTATCCGCCATGACCGCATAAACGATGATCAGGGAAGCATAGTCCCCGCCGGCAAGCATCTGCTTCAACTGCGCGAAATTTTCCGCCAGCGCCTGGGGGTTGTGGCCGATGTCCGCCAAGATCATCGGCCGGCTCGAAATCCGCTCCCACCGCCCGTGGAACCCCGTCCGAACAGCAGTTTTCTCAACAGCGTCCGCGACGCGGTCGCCGTTTTCCAGCGCGGCGAAGGCCGGACGGGCTTTCAATAAATCGACGGCGGCAAGGACGGTACGCAAGTTTTTCGCCTGGTATCTTCCCTGCAGGTCCATATTCCGCAAGATCTCGTCACGGCGGTGCCAGAGAGAGGGCTCCGCATCCTGGGCGAAGGTAAGCGGACAAAGCCCGGCAGCCTTCGCCTCGAAGACCGGACGGGTTTCGGGGAGCGCCTCCCCCACCAGCGCAGGTACATTTTTCTTGAATATGCCCGCTTTTTCCGCGGCGATGGTCGCCAGAGTGTTCCCGAGCTGTTCACAGTGATCCAGACCGATGGTGGTCACGATGGAGAGTTCGGGCCGGATGACGTTGGTGCTGTCCAGCCGCCCGCCGAGCCCGGCCTCAATAACGGCAACATCGACATTCGCGTCCGCGAACCACTTGAAAGCCATTCCGGTGGTAATCTCGAAGAAAGAAAAGTTCAGTCTTTCCAACTCCGCGTCGTGGCGGCAGAGAAAGTCATATACATATTCCTTCGGGATCAAACCCGATAATTCAGCCGCGTCATCCCCGAGACCTCCGACGATGCGCATCCGTTCGCGAAAATCGATGAGATGGGGGGAGGTGTAGAGTCCGACCCTCCATCCGGATGCGGCCAGAATGGAGGCGAGCATCGATGAAACCGAACCTTTGCCGTTGGTCCCCGCCACATGGAGGGTCGGATAGGCTTTGTGAGGATCTCCGAGGAGGGACTCGAAAGCCAGCATGCGATCCAGGCCAGGCTTGTAAGCCGTTTCGAAACCGGTCTTTTGCACGGAAGGAAACCGGTTGAAGATGGCGTTGATTTTATCTTGATAGGCTTTTTCCGTATCGTTGTCCATGATTTTTTCTTTTCGCTCGGCAGCTGTTTTGAACTGAATTCAAAATTACTTAATTTTACAGACATTATCGACCATGATGAAAGGAAAAACATCGGCATTGTACTCCGCGTACATCATTGACGGCCATCGGCGGCAGTTTACTCCGGCCGAACTTCTGAACGGCTGTCTGGCTGAAGGCGCATCCGCTCCCTCTCATGAAAAAAATGCGGATACGATCGTGGACGAAACCTTGGATTTGTCTCCTTCCTCACTGCAGTTCGACGAGCGTGAGATTCAAGACTATCTCGCGCGGACCATTGCCGTGCGTGACAAGCCCCGTTCCTGTCCCCTTGCGTTTTCCGGTTATTTTACCAAGAGCCGGATCGCGAAGGCGCTCCTGGACACCCTCTGGATGAAAGGACATTTCCGCCTGAGCGACCTGGCGCTCCAGGCGCGGTGGCGATGGAACGACAGAAAACTCGGGAACATGGCGGCGTTCTACACCTCAGTGGAAGATGCTGTCGACTACATCGACGGCTTGGGGATCGGATTGAGCGCATATTCCTTCAACGAGAGCGTAAACGACTGCCAGGTAGCCTTTAAAGCCGGCATTTCCGGAAAATCCCAGGATTCCGACGAAAACGGTGCCGAGGAACAGGACACCTATTTTACCGGAAATTCCCCTTTCGGGACGGAGCAGCCGACCCTGAGCAAGAGAAGGGCACAGGCCGACCTGTTGTCGCCGGACAAGGACAGTTGGATCATCTATGTTCCCTTCGAAAGTTGCAGGTACCGTCTGGGTGGTTCCATATTGGAAGAAACCCTCGGACAAGCGGGCAATACCTTTCCGGAAATCGGAGATGCCGATTACTTCATCGACTGCTACGAAGTGGTCCGCGAACTGATCGAAGACGGGATCGTTACCGCCGGCAGGACGGTCGGGGACGGTGGTCTGCTCACCGCTCTGAAATCGATGTGCACCGACCGGATCGGCGCCTCTGTCGACGTGAGCGGCATCATGAACGCCAACCGCGAAGACAAGAGCGTACGCATCCTGTTCGGAGAAGTTCCGGGGGCGCTGATCCAGATCAAGGACATCGACTACGACTACATCGATGCCGAATTCTTGCTGCAGGATGTCGCCTACTTCCCGATCGGCCATCCCGTACCCGGATCCGGTGATGTAAATGTCAAAGCCGGGGGCGACTCCGGCATTGCCGGCATTCTCCAATCACTGCTGAACAGCCAAGCCTCCGAAGGAGAAGACTGATTGATTCATGACCCAATGACTAAATACGCGAATGTGCTCTCGAAGAGCAGAAAAAACAGGAGTCCTAAGATTTTCGTGCTCGACACGAACATCATCCTGCATGACTACAAGGCGATCCGAAAATTCCAGGACAACGACCTGGTGATCCCGATCTCGGTCGTGGAAGAACTGGACAAGTTCAAGAAAGGAAACGACGCCCTTGCCTACAACGCCCGGGGTTTCATGCGAGAAATCGACCGGATCTCGGAGGGGAAATTGTTCGGCAGGGACGGGCTTCCGATCGGGAAAGGACTGGGGAACATCAAGGTCGAACCGAACCACGCTTTCCCCGAGGACATGAGAGGCATGTTCTACGATGACATTCCGGATCATAGAATTCTATCGACTGCTATCTGGGTGCGGGACACCCATCCGGATCGGTTTGTCGCCCTTGTAACCAAGGATATCAACCTTCGAATAAAATCCAAGGCGGCCGGGATGGAGGTTCAGGACTACCTCACCGACCGGATCGAAGACGAGAACGTGGAGAATGCCAACCGGGAAGTCCAAATTCTTGACCGAATCTCCGCTGATCTGGTGCAGAAACTGGCTTACGGCCCGGAAAACGCGATTCCGTGGGAGAAGGTGGCGAAGGAGAAGCCGCGTCCGAACCAGTTGTACAAATTCAAATGGGACAAGGAGATTGTCTGCGGCCGTTACGATGAGGCGCGTAAGAAAATCGTACTCGTCAAGAGCCACAACGTTTACGGAATCAAGCCCCGCAACGACGAACAGAAATTCGCGATCGACGCCTGCCTGAATCCCGAGATTCTGCTCGTCTCCATGACTGGCGGAGCCGGAACGGGAAAAACATTGATCGCGCTTGCCTCCGCCCTGGAACAAGCCCGTGATTACGACCAGATCATCCTGACCCGTCCGACCGTCATTTTGGGAAATCAGGAAATCGGATTCCTGCCGGGAGACGAAAAGGCGAAGATGAGTCCGTTCATCCAGCCGCTGATGGACAACTTCAACGTGATCAAGTCACAATTCCGCCCTTCCAGCAAAGAGGCGCTGAGACTGGATGCGATGCTCAGGGAGGAAAAACTGATCATTTCTCCGCTCGCGTACATACGCGGACGCAGTCTCGGACGGGTGTTCCTGATCTGCGACGAGGCGCAGAATCTAACCCCGCACGAGGTCAAGACCATTATCACACGGGCAGGCGAAGGAACCAAAATGGTGTTCAACGGAGACATTTTCCAGATCGACCAGCCTTATTTGGACCAATGGTCCAACGGGTTGTCGCACCTGAACGAGAAGATGGAAGGACAGCGGCTCTTCGAACACATCTTCCTGCGAGTCGGCGAACGAAGCGAACTGTCCGACATCGCTGCGAAACTTCTTTAAGCAATCTCAAATGAACAACTTGATATAATGGAAGATTTGTAATAAATTTGTATATGAAATTTTAAATCAATTATTATTTCTATAAACTATGTTTGAAACCAAGAAAAGAGTTTACAGCTTCGGCGGCGAAACCGCGGAAGGCAATGGACAAATGCGCGAGCTCCTGGGAGGAAAGGGAGCCAATCTCGCGGAAATGAGCAAGCTGGGCATACCGGTGCCGGCAGGATTTACCATCACGACAGAGTGTTGCACGGAGTACTACGCCCTCGGGGGTGGATTCACGCCGGGACTCGAGCAGGAAGTGGCTGCCGCCATGGAAGGCATCGAAAAGATCATGGGCAAGAAATTCGGAGATCCCGTGGATCCGCTCCTCATAAGCTGCCGTTCCGGAGCCCGGAGTTCCATGCCGGGCATGATGGACACGATCCTCAACATCGGACTCTGCTCCGAAACGATTCCCGGCATGATCGAAAAAACGGGCAATCCCCGTTTTGTCTACGATGCTTACCGCCGTCTCATCATGATGTATTCCGACGTTGTCATGGAAAAGGCCGAAGGGATCGAGCCTGCTGACGGGCAGGGAATCCGCCAGCAACTGGACCGGATGATGTTCGAGCTCAAAGAGCGGAAAGGCTACAAGTCCGACACGGACATCACTGCCGAGGAGTTGAAGGATCTGAGCGAGAAATTCAAAGAGAAGGTCAAGGAGGTGCTCGGGGTGGATTTTCCCGATTCTGCCGAAGAACAACTCTGGGGCTCCATTGGAGGCGTGTTCAAGTCCTGGAACGGCAAGCGCGCCATCGCATATCGTCGCATCGAGAAGATTCCGGATGACTGGGGTACTGCCGTTAATGTCCAGGCCATGGTGTTCGGCAACATGGGCGATTCCTCCGCGACCGGAGTGGCATTCTCACGCAACCCGGCCACGGGCGAGAACGTGTTCTACGGCGAATGGCTCGTCAATGCTCAAGGAGAGGATGTCGTCGCCGGCACCCGAACCCCCAATCCGTTGAACGAGGCCACGAAGACAACGCACAACAAGGATCTCCTATCGCTTGAGAAAGCGATGCCCGAAGTGTACAAGCAGTTGGACGACATCCAACTCAAGCTTGAAGAGCATTTCCATGACATGCAGGACATCGAATTCACGATCCAGGAAGGCAAACTCTGGATGCTCCAGTGCCGGATCGGCAAACGGACCGGGGTCGCCGCTCTCAAGATGGCCATGGACATGATCGAGGAAAAAATGATCGACGAAAAGACCGCCGTCATGCGGGTCTCTCCTTCCCAATTGGACGAGTTTCTCCATCCGATCCTCGACCCTGACTCCGAGAAGAAAGCGAAGCGGCTTGCAATCGGTCTCCCGGCCTCCCCGGGCGGAGCCGTCGGCCAGATCGTCTTCACGCAGGAAGACGCCGTGGAAGCCGCGAACCGCGGCGAGATGGTCATCCTCGTCCGCGAAGAAACTTCCCCGGAAGACATCGAAGGCATGCGGGCATCCAAGGGCATCCTTACGAGTCGAGGCGGCATGACTTCCCATGCGGCGTTGGTCGCTCGCGGATGGGGCAAATGCTGCATCGTCGGCTGCGAATCCATGACCATCGACGTGGAGAATAAAACCCTCACATTCGCGAACAAGGAGCAATACAAGGAGGGCGACTGGTTGAGCCTCAACGGATCCAAGGGAATTGTCTACGGTACGAAGATCGACACCATGGACGCAACCGAGAACCCGTTGTTCCTCGATTTCATGCGCATCTGCGACAAGTTCCGCAAATTGGGCATCCGCACGAACGCCGACACACCGGAAGACGCGATAAAAGCGCTCAGTTTCGGGGCGGAAGGCATTGGATTGTTCCGTGTGGAGCACATGTTCTACGGCTCCAACTCCGAACAGCCGCTGACCAAGTTGCGCAAGATGATCTTATCCGACACCGATGACGAACGGAGGGACGCTCTGCTGGAACTGGAGCCCTTCATCAAGGCCTCCGTGAAGGCGACCTTGAAGATTATGGACGGAAAACCGGTCACGTTCCGGCTGCTCGATCCGCCGCTCCACGAGTTCGTTCCCAAGACTGAACAGAAAAAGGAGGAACTCGCCAACGAACTGGGGGTTTCCGTCGAGGAAATAAACAAGAGAGGGGATGCCCTCCACGAGGTCAATCCGATGATGGGCCACCGCGGAGTCCGGCTGCACATGTCCTATCCGCTCATCGCTGAAACGCAGTACAGAGCGATTTTCACCGCGACTGCGGAACTCCAGCATGAAGGCTTTAACCCGCAACCGGAAATCATGATCCCCGTGACGATATCCGCGCGGGAACTGAGTTTCCAGCGCGCGATCTGTGACAAGGTGAAAGCCGAGGTGGAAGGAAAAACGGGACAGTACATCCTCTATAGCTTCGGAACGATGATCGAGACCCCCCGCGCCACCCTCACGGCCGACCGGATGGCTCGCACCGCGGATTTTTTCTCCTTCGGAACAAATGATTTGACGCAGATGGCCCTCGGGTTCTCGCGCGACGATGTAGGCACTTTCATGGGCGACTATCTCGGGAACAAGATCCTCGATGCGGACCCGTTCCAGACGATCGATCAGAAAGCCGTCGGCAAACTGGTTGAAATCGGAGTCCAGGGCGGACGATCCCAACGACCCGACCTGAAGTGCGGCGTATGCGGCGAGCACGGCGGTGACCCGGAATCCATCCGGTTCTTCAATAAGATCGGTATCGACTACGTGTCCTGTTCTCCGTTCCGCTTGCCGATCGCCCGGCTATCATCCGCACAGGCTGCCATCGAGCAGAACATGCGCTGATCAAGGCCACGATAGCGTGCCTGAAACGGCCGCCAACGCGACTAAAACGCTGAAAGCGACCAGCGCGATCAGCCAGATCACAAAGATCACAAGCCCCGGATGCCAATTCGGGGCTTTTAAGTCGAACAACAGCATGATGCCCCCATAGATCATGCCGATAGCCGGAAGTCCGACCACCAGAAGGAGGAGAATCCAGGAAAGGGGTTTGGAAAGGAAATCGGCCACCATCGGCCACTCTTCATTGATCTGTGACCAGAGATAGCTTCTGGACATGCCCAAATCGAAAACTCCCTCGTAATAACCGAGTCCTCCGATGACCAGGGCTACCCCGATGACCAGCAGCAAGGTCCCGACGCAAATCACGAAGATCCTGCCGAGCACGCGCCCGATCGGCGAAGAACCCGCCTCGCGAATCACCTCACCGGTCTGGTGGCCGAGCTTGCCCACGGCCGCGCCGATTTCTTGAAAACCGTTCCCGACTTTCCGTTCAATGTCGTCAACCGATCCGGTCTCTCCGCGCATCGCCCAACGGTGTTCGGCGGTCCGGGCGGCCGGGATGACAATCCAAAGAATCAGGTAAATCAAAGGGAAGAGCAGGTTGAGGTGGACTGAAGCCCATCCCCAGGGTCTGGGAAGGACGCGGAAGATGTGAATGAAATCGAAAAGCGTGAAAACCACGAATATCAAACGATACACGATCGGATCCACCTTCGTGTACACGCCCAGGCCGCTGCAGACGCCTCCGAGCATCTTGTGTTCCAGATCCCTGTACAGACGTCGTTTCACCTTCGGGTTGTCCCGTCTGCCTGAAGTTTCTTCCGATGAAGATTCCGGTTTCGGGGATGCATCCGCCGGGTTCTGATTCCCGTTTCCTTCCACATCTGATTCCTCCTCGATCGCTTCCGGCCTGCCCAGCACGCCGATTATCCGGTGTACCGTCTCCAGATCCACGACCCCGGCGGATCCTTGCTTTTCAAGGAGCAGCTCGGCCATCCGCTCTTCGATTCCTTCCATGATCTCGGATCCGCCTTGACGGGAAGCGTAGTAGCCGCCGAGCTCATCCAGATAGTCCGAGATCGTCTTGTACGCATCTTCTTCGAGGGTGAAGGCATAGCCGCCGATGCTCACTTTTTGTACAGGCTTCATTTCGTAAGGGTTTGAATAGTTTCTACGAGTTCGTTCCAAGCAGCCTTCATTTCTTCCAGCTGCATCTTCCCCTTCGGGGTGATCTCATAATATTTCCGAGGAGGTCCCTGTGTGGATTCCTCCCAGCGGTAGCTGAGCATACCCTGGTTCTTCAAACGGATAAGCAAGGGGTACAAGGTTCCTTCCACCACGATCATGTTCGCCGCCTTCAGCTCGTCGATGATCGACGAAGCATAGGCTTCCTTCTTCGCGAGGATGCTGAGGGTGCAGTATTCCAGCAAACCCTTCCGCATCTGCGCGCGGATGTTTTCTTGGTTCAAATCCATCACTTACCCCCCTTTTGAAACCTGGCCATATTTTCCGCGGTGACCGGCCATCCTCGCATTTCGCATTTCTGCGCGGGGGTCACCGCCTTGGGCGCGACAATCCAAAGAATGAGGTATGCCCAAAATCCGAAACCGAAACAGATGAGGGCGACGACGGCCAGGACGCGAATCAACGTAATGTCCACGTCGAAATAGGCAGCGAGACCGCTGCAGACTCCTCCGATCATCTTGTCGTCGGGATCCCGATACAGCCGACGAGTCCGGGAATATCTCCATTTCTGTTCGCCGGAAGACTGCTTCGCATCCTCCTCTCTCGGTTCTTCGGAGCCATCGGGCATGCCCAGCTGCGCGGTGATCCGCCGGACAACCTCCAAATTCACCACCCGGGCAGCCTCTCCTTCCGGGGTGCTGACAAATCCCTCGCGCTGGAAGAGTTCGGCGATCCGGCTTTCGAGGTCGGACATCACCTCTTTCTGATCCAGCGCCCCTTCCTTGATGTAGAGCAGTCTCGCTCGAAAATGTTTGAGATAATCGGAGAGCCGCTGGAATGCGTCATCATCCAATAAGAAATTCCTGCCTCCGATGCTTGCGTTTACGATTTTTTTCATTTTTACAAATTATTATCAGGTTGAATAAACATCTTTCTTTTGCAAAGATATATAATATTTTTAATACCTTGCAATACAAAGTACTATTTTGTTGATTTTTTTGCCGAAATATTCCCGACACAGGTCGTTTCTTACATCAGTAGAATCAAGCGAGGTCGATACCGGCGGCGTGGCAGGCCCGGATCATGTCATCGGGCCAAAGTGAACTTTGGATTTCTCCGATGTGCGCCTTCTTGAGCAGATACATGCAGAGACGGGACTGGCCGATTCCCCCGCCGATCGTGCAAGGCAACTCTCCCGCAAGCAATTTTCGGTGGAAATAGAGTTCCGATTTTTCTTCCTCATTCCGGATTTCGAGTTGACGCCGCAGGGCTTCTTCGTCCACCCGGATCCCCATGCTGGAGATTTCGAACGCATGCTCCAAGATGTCGTTCCAGAGCAGGATATCTCCGTTGAGTCCTTCGTAGCCGTCCCCGGTGGGCGTGCTCCAGTCATCATAGTCCGCAGCGCGGCCGTCGTGGATGGTTCCGTCCGTCAGCCGTCCGCCGATGCCGATGATGAAGACCGCTTTGTGTGTGCGTGTGATTTCGTCTTCCCGCTGTTTGGGAGAAAGATCCGGATACATCTGAAGCAATTGTTCGGAATGAATGAAGAAGATCTCTTCCGGCAAGTCGGGCACAAGCTGCGGGAACTCCACATAGATCCGGTTCTGGGTAACTTTAATGGCTTCATAGATCCGCCGGACGGTCTGCTTCAGGAAAGTCAGGTTGCGGTCTTCCCGCGTGATGACTTTTTCCCAGTCCCATTGATCCACGTAAATGGAATGAATATTGTCAAGTTCTTCATCGGGACGGAGCGCGTTCATGTCGGTATAGATACCCCGGCCGGGAAGAATTTTCAATTCGGCCAGTTTCAACCGCTTCCATTTCGCCAGGGAGTGCACGACTTCCGCCCTCCGATCTTCCAAGGATTTGACCGGAAAGCGGACGGGACGCTCGACCCCGTTCAAATCGTCGTTGATTCCGGTTCCGGTCAGCACGACCATCGGAGCCGTGACGCGCAGCAAAGCAAGCTGAGCGGACAAATTCAACTGGAACATGTCCTTGACGGACTTGATCGCTTTTTCCGTTCTTTCCGTACTTCCCAGAAGATTCCGGTAATTCTTGGGGATGAAAAGTGACATCTTCGTTCGTTTACAATCCAAGTTGCTTGAAAAAGTCGTTGCCTTTGTCGTCAATGAGGATGAAGGCCGGGAAGTTCTCGACGCGGATTTTCCAGATCGCCTCCATGCCCAGGTCGGGATATTCCACGCACTCGATGCTCTTGATGCTCTCGAAAGACAGGATGGCCGCAGGTCCGCCGACGGTTCCGAGGTAGAATCCGCCGTATTTCCGGCAGGCATCCGTCACGACCTGCGCGCGGTTACCCTTCGCGATCATGACCAAACTGCCGCCGTGACGCTGGAACAAGTCCACATACGGATCCATACGGCTGGAAGTGGTCGGTCCCATGGAACCGCAGGCCATTCCCTCCGGGGTCTTGGCAGGACCGGCGTAGAACACCGGATGATCCTTGAAGTACTGCGGCAGGTCTTCGCCCTTGTCCAGACGCTCCTTCAGCCGGGCATGCGCGATGTCGCGGGCCACGATGACGGTTCCGTTGAGACTCAGGCGGGTGGACACGGGATACTCCGACAGCCGGGCGCGGATCTCTCGCATCGGACGGTCCAGATCCACCTCAACACCGGAGCCCTCGCCTGCTTCACGCATCGAAGCGGGAATCCACTGCGTCGGGTTGTCATCCAGTTTTTCAATGAAAATACCGTCTTTTGTGATCTTGGCCTTGATGTTCCGATCAGCCGAACAACTGACGCCCATCCCGATCGGGCAGCTCGCCCCGTGGCGGGGCAGCCGGACAATGCGCACGTCGTGGGCGAAATACTTGCCGCCGAACTGCGCCCCGAGTCCGATCTTGTATGCCTCTGCCAGAACTTCCTTTTCCAGTTCCACATCCCGGAAGGCGCGTCCCGTCTCGTCGCCCGTCGTCGGCAGGGAATCGTAGAAATGCGCGGACGCCAGTTTCACCGTCAGCAGGGTCTTCTCGGCGGAGGTGCCGCCGATCACGAACGCGATGTGGTATGGCGGGCACGCCGCCGTGCCGAGAGTCTTCATCTTCTCGACCAGGAACGGAACCAGGGTGTCCGGATTGAGGACCGCCTTGGTCATCTGATAGAGGTAACTCTTGTTCGCCGAGCCTCCCCCTTTTACGACGCAAAGGAAGCGGTACTCCATGCCCTCGCCGGCCTCGATATCGATCTGGGCCGGCAGGTTGCATTTCGTATTAACCTCTTGGTACATCGTCAGCGGGGCGTTCTGGCTGTAGCGAAGACTCTCTTCGGTGTAGGTCTTGAACACACCCTTGGAGAGAGCTTCCGCATCGTCGAAACCAGTCCAGACCTGCTGGCCCTTCTCGGCGTGGATGATCGCGGTGCCGGTGTCCTGGCAGAACGGGAGCTTCCCTTTCGCGGACACCTCGGCATTGCGAAGGAAGCGCAGGGCCACGTATTTGTCGTTGTCGGAGGCGTCCGGATCGCTCAAGATCTCAGCAACTTGCCGGTTGTGCGCAGGCCGCAGCAGGAAGTTGACATCGCGGAACGCAACGTTCGCCAGCAGCGTCAGTCCCTCCGGATCCACCCTCAAGATGGGTTTCCCTTCGAATTCGCCGACGGACACATATTCGCCCGTGAGCTTGTAGTATTCAGTCTCATCCGGTCCCAGTTGGAACATCGGCGCGTATTTGAATTCCACCATATTGTAGGAATAAGTTATATTGTTTCAACGGAATCGCTTCGGCTCCCCGCAGCATGTCCATCTTACAAATATACGCATATTTCCCGAAAACGCTCGGTGGAAAATGCGGGTGATTGTGTATCTTTGCCCTAACAAAAAATGGAGAGCTATGATTCTTAAAGATCAGATCGAGACTCTGCATCAGCGCTTAGACACGCTGGGGAGGTGTCTTTGACATCCCCGGGAAACGGGATCAAGTCGCTGCGCTGCAGAAAAAGACGGAAGCGCCGGACTTCTGGAACGACCCGAAGGCCGCGCAACTATTCACGAAAAATCTCAACAGCATCAAGTCTTGGGTGACGGACTTCGATCAGACGTTCACGGCGGTGGAGGATCTGGACGTCCTGTACGAGTTCGCCAAGGAGAGTCTGGAAGGCGCGACCGACGATACGGCCTCGACGCCGGAGTCCGAAGAACTCGACGCTTCCTATGCTTCCGCGCTGGAACGGGTCGAAGCGCTGGAACTCCGGAATATGCTGGGCGGCGAAGGGGACAGCCTGGGTGCCGTCCTGACCATCAATTCGGGCGCCGGAGGCACCGAGGCGAACGACTGGAGCGCGATGCTGATGCGTATGTACCTGCGATGGGGCGAGCGGAACGGCTACCGGACCGCCATCACCGACTTGCAGGAAGGAGAAGAAGCCGGAATCAAGTCGGTCACCATCGAGTTCGACGGGGAGTATGCCTACGGCTACTTGAAGGCCGAGAACGGAGTGCACCGCCTGGTGCGGATTTCCCCGTTCAACGCGCAAGGAAAACGACAGACGACCTTCTCCTCGGTTTTTGTCTACCCTCTGGTGGATGACACGATCGAGGTGAACGTGGACAATTCGAAGATTTCCTGGGATACTTTCCGCGCAGGCGGGCATGGCGGACAGAACGTAAACAAGGTGGAGTCCGGGGTACGCCTGCGGTACTCGTACATCGACCCGGATTCGGGGAAGGAAGAGGAAATCCTGATCGAAAACACGGAGACGCGCGACCAGCCCAAGAACCGGGCGAAGGCCCTCCTGCTCCTGAAGTCGCGGTTGTACGACATCGAGATGCGCAAGCGGGACGCGAAGAGGGCGGAGATCGAAGGACAGAAAAAGCGGATCGAGTGGGGTTCACAGATCCGTTCCTACGTCCTGCATCCCTACAAGATGGTCAACGACCTGCGGACCGGCTACAAGACGGCCGACACCCAGGGCGTGCTGGACGGCGACCTGAACGAGTTCATGCGGCGCTTCCTCATGCAGGAAGGCTCGGGCGGCCCTGCCGATCCCGTCGAGGATCTCGAATAAGCGACCGAATTATCCGCAGTAGAAATATTTGTCGACCAGCTGCTTCATAAGGTTCGGATCGGCATCGGCATCCTTGTGCAGGTTGTGGTCGGCAAAAGACTTGAGTCCGGCAATAATGCCGTCGATCATCTTCGGCATGAACACGCCCCTTTCTTCATAGATGCTCCGGGCATTCTCCAGACACACGGCCGATTCGGCGCAGCAGGTCGGCAATTGCGCCAAACCTGCAAGACGGGCGGAATTCTCCGATTTGTGGATGTCCACATCCACATATTTCTCGTCGGCGATTTTCAACGCTTCCTCCGGATCCATCTCGAGACCGTAGCGACAGGCCACGCAAAGCCCCGCCATCAGCTGGTAGATGTCGGCAGATCCATCGGGTGAGCGCATCTCAACGGTCTGCTTGGAGGAAGTATCGCGCTCCTCCTCGTCCTCGAGCGGATTGGCGATCGCGCACATGTCCCGGCCGCTGGTCCATCCGAGCGGAACCCGCACGAGCGCGGAACGGTTGCAGTCGCCCCAGCAGACATTGGTCGGAGCCTCCTGGTGCGGCACGAGGCGGAAGAAAGAGATCGGGTTCTTGTTGCCGAAGGCGGTGATGGAAGGAGCCAGCACCATCATCCCCGCAATCGCGCGCCGCGCGATCCCGGAAAGCTGTCCGCCGTCCAGCATCATATTCACGCTGTCGTTCATGATGCGGATGTGGACATGCATACCGCTGCCTGCCTCTCCTACGATGATCTTCGGAGCAAAGGTCACATCCAGGCCGTACCGGTAGCCCAGATTGCGGATGACCCATTTTGCCAGCAGGATCTGGTCGGCTGCCGTCTCGATCGGGTTCGGAAGGAACTCGATTTCATTTTGCTCGTACACCTTGCCGTCCAGGGTGAAGTTGCCCACTTCCGCATGGCCGTACTTGATCTGGCCGCCGGTCCTGGAAACATATTCCAGACACTGCATCCGGAATTCGTTCAGTTTGGCGAAGGGCTGGCTTTCATGGTAGCCTTTCTGATCGATGCCCGGGAAGAGGGTTTCTTCCTCGGCGATCACGTAGTACTCCAACTCGGCCATGGCCTCGAAAGTCATACCGGTAGAGGCGTAGAAGGCCTGCCCGGCCCGAAGAAGGGCTTCATAGGGGGCGCAATCGAAGGGGCTTCCGTCTTTGTCGAAAAAGCTGCACAACAGGCAGAGGGTCGGGATCTCGGAGAAGGGATCCACGAACGCCGTCCTGAAACGGGGAACGACATACAGATCGCTGCTTCCCGTCTGCACGAAGGAGGGGAATAGGCTGGAACCATCCACCCGCTCTCCTTCCGTCAGGATCATCTCGAGGTAGGCCCCGTTGTTGATAACGAAATTCAAGGTCTTGACCCGGCCGTCCTCGGCGGGATACATGAAGCTCACCATCTTGATGCCTTGTTTTTCGACAAAATCAATGATATCGGCCTTGGTAAGTTCTTCCGGCAATTTCCCGAGTGTCGCTACAACGATGTTGGGATTCAGTTCAATTTCTTTGTTCATGGTTGCTTGAATTCAACAGGTTTCCTGCTATGGATCAAGATATTCGGTTTATGATGCAATCGTTCCGTTCGGACGTACACCGGACGGGAAGATCCGTCCGCCCGGGTGTATGTCTTGCCGGCCGCAGTGAGCGCAGCCTTCAACAACGTCTCGTTCTCATCGCCCAGCGGATAGCCGTCAAAGGGATTGTCCGTCACGACAATATCCGGCAAGATCCCGTCCGGTTCCGCGGCGTTCTTTCCGTCCCGGTCGGCGAACTTGCTCACCATTACATAGATGCCCCATTTCTCGATGAGCGAGAACTTGGAGAGGTTCTGTTGATAGTAGTCCTTCGTATAAAATTCATCCGGCGCCAGCAGGTATCCTCCGCAATACTTGCCATGGGTGCGAGTGCCGATGGTCACGATGTCCAGATAGGGCGCGAGTCCGACCAGCAGCCCTTCCGAGGCGGAAGCGGAGCCTTCGCTCACCAGCGCGTAGAGTTTGCGGATGCCGGGGTTTGCGGCGGAAACATCCACCGTAAAAAGCAGGGATTCTTTTTCATAGTAGGGATGCGTAGTCGAAAAACGGGAAACCAGGGACTGCGGGTCAATCTGGGCGGTCAAGGCTTTGTTGAAAATCTCGACCTGGAACACATCCTCTGCTTCCACGTTCGCCATCGGGGCCAGCAAGGAAGCCAGCACATTTGTCGTGTACATGAAGCCGCCCCCGTTGTACCGCAGATCCAGTATCAGTTCCTCGATCCCGGCGGACTTGAGTTTCTGACAGGAATCCACCAGCGCCAGCGCGGATCTGACGCCGAATCCGTTATAGACCAAGTAACCGACCCGCTTCCCGCCCGCATCGAAAGTCCGGGTGAGCAGGATGGGATCCTCGTACATGTCCACAGCCGTCATGCTGACGCTTTTCCTGTCGCTGCTGATGACATAGCCGCCGCTCGACGGATCCCGGACAAGCTCGGTGACCTCCAGCGTGATGGACCGGCTGGAAAAGGCTTCATTCATATTGTCTTTCGTGATCACGTCTCCGTTGATGGAGATGAGGATGTCCCCGCGTTTCAGACCTGCCTTCTCCGCGGGGGTGTCCTTCGCGACGTAGGTGACCAGCAAGAAATAGGCTCCCGCCTGGTTGGCAATCTTTCCATACTGCAGATCATAACCGTAGGTAACACCCAATCCTTGAATCGACTGGGAAAAAGCCTCGAGGTCTTCCATGAGCGAGGTCCAGTGGTCCACTTCTTTACCGTTCTCGTGGTAGCGGATTTCCCGTACCACAGCGATGGGAGTGGTGCAGGTGTCCGGCGTGAGCCGACCCAGACTACCGGCGATTTCGTCGCTCCACAGATACCAAGATCCGAGCACGTCGGCGGCGAACTCGTCCGCCGCAGCCGCCTGCGGGGAGACAACTTTCGCGGGGTTGCCCCGATCCTTCCTGCATGCGTTCAATACCGAAAGAAGACAAACTGCGATATAAATGATCCTTTTCATAAAATTCGTTTGTAGCGATGCCCTTTCTCAAAAAAAGGCATTTTGGTTCTTCTCCTTGTGAATTACAAATTTAACAATTCTTCAGGAATATATTATCTTTGTGAGCATGATAGGCATCTTTGATTCCGGTTCGGGCGGACTGTCCGTACTTTGGGAGATCCGCAAGCTTCTCCCGGAACAGGCCTATTCCTATTACGCCGACAACGCCTTCTGCCCGTACGGAGAAAAGACGCCCGCATTCATCCAAGAGCGTGCCCGCCATATCACGGACTACCTGCTCGGCCGCGGGGCGCAGATTATCGTCGTGGCCTGCAACACAGCTACGACAGCCGCCATCTCGACGCTGCGGTCGGAATATTCCCACATCCGTTTCATCGGTATGGAACCCGCCGTGAAGCCTGCCGCCCTGAACACCCGGACCGGGGTGATCGGCGTGCTGGCCACCGCCGGCACCTTGAATGGATCCAAATATTTGACCACCAAAGGGATCTACGAAGACAACGTGAAAATCGTCGAGCAGGTCGGCCAGGGTTTCGTGGAGCTGGTGGAACGCGGCGTGCTGGACGGCCCCGAGGCCGAAGAGACTGTCGGCAGGAGTCTGCAGCCTCTGCTGGACGTGAACGCGGACCGGATCGTGCTGGGCTGTACCCACTACCCCTTCTTGCGTCCCGTCATCGAAAAAATCGCCGGCCCTGCGGTGGAAATCATCGACCCCGCTCCGGCAGTCGCCCGGCATCTTGTGGAAGTGATGCGGGAAGAAGGAATCCCATTTCGGACGGAGCGGACCGGCATCGAACTGACGTCCTCCGGAGACCCCGCTTCTGCAGAAAGAATCTTACAAATGATCCAATACCATGCTTAATTATTCGTATTGTTCCGACAAATACCATTATACGATGGGAAAATCTTTCCTGGAAACGGGCAAAAAAGATGTCATCGCCATCTTCAACATGTTCTACCGTGTCGCGCCCGAACACAACAACTGGGCGGTCGTGAGCGGGATCCAGGAAGTCATCGACTGCATCCTGAACCTGGGGAAGGAAACGCCGGAATTCTATGAAAGATTCCTGCCGGGCGAGGACTACGCCGAATTCCGCAAGTACCTCTGTACCATGAAGTTCACAGGGAATGTGTATGCGATGCGTGAAGGCGAGATCGTGTTCCCGAAGCAACCGATCATCACGGTGGAAGCCCCCCTCATCGAGGCTCAGGTGCTGGAGACCCCGATGCTCTGCATCATGAACCACCAGATGGCGGTGGCCACAAAGGCATCCCGGGTCTGCCGTTCAACGAACCATCCGGTGAGCGAGTTCGGTTCCCGTCGGGCCCACGGTCCCTGGGCGGCGACCTACGGGGCGAAAGCCGCGATGATCGCCGGCTGCGCCAGTACTTCCAACATCCTGGCGGGCATAATGAACGGGGTTCCGTCAACCGGGACGATGGCCCACAGTTTCATCACCGCCTACGGAAGCACGGTCGAGGGCGAGTACCATGCGTTCCGGGACTACATCAAGACGCACATGGGCGAGAATCTGATTCTCTTGATCGACACCTACGACACCCTCAAATGCGGCATCCTCAACGCCATCCGGGCCTTCCGGGAGTACGGGATCAACGACAACTATCCGGGCGGCTACGGCATCCGCCTGGACAGCGGCGACTTGGCCTACCTGTCCATCAAAGTGCGGAAGATCCTGGACGAGCACGGAATGACACAATGCAAAATCTTCGCGACCAGCTCCTTGGATGAATATCTCATCAGCGACCTGGAACGCCAGGGGGCGCGCATCGATTCCTACGGAGTCGGCGACGCGATCGCGACTTCCAAGGCCGCGCCCTGTTTCGGGAATGTATATAAATTGGTGCAGGTCGACGGAGAGCCCGTCCTGAAGCGTTCGGAGGATACAATCAAGCTGATCAATCCCGGCTTCCAGATCACTTATCGAATTATCAAACATGATCCCGAACTCGGGGACGTCTACAAGGCAGACGTGACCTGTCTGCGAGGAGATTCGCTGGCGATGAAGATCGAAGGAGGAGAAACATTCACGATCTACGATGAGCAAGACCGCTACAAGTTCAAGACCTTCGAGGCGAATTCCTATACCTGGCGGCGGCTGCAGGATCAGATCATCCGGGACGGCGAGCGGTGCTGCCCGATCCACACCCTGCGGGAAAAGAAGGCGTTCTACAAAGACACCCTCGCCCACTTCAGCCCCTCGGAACGGCGTCTCATCAACCCGCACTACTATAAGGTGGACATCTCCGACGACCTCTGGAAAACCAAACTCGGCATTCTCGAGCGCCTCAACGCCCAGATCGCCAATCTCCGGATCGACTGATCCCGGCAGGGTGGCCTACCGAAAAACCGGGAATCCGGGCTTGAGTAGGGTGCCGGAAGGACAAATCGCCGACAGGCTCAAGCGCTACTGCTGCGTACTGTCCTCGATGGATTCACGAACGGTGCGCAGGTACTGCCGGCACTGTTCGATGAGTTCCTTGGAGCGCTTCACAAGGGCACCGATGTCGTCGAGACTCGTTTCGGGATTCTCGACTTTCGCCGCGATCTGATCCAGCTCGGCGACTGCTTTGGTATAATCAAATTTCACTGCTGCCATAACGCAAATATAAATATAACGAATATTAGTCGTACTTTCCGTCCATCACGTCGCGGACGGCCTCAAGATAACCGAATCCGTAGAGCTTGTCGGGAAGCAGATAACTGCCTTCGACCCATTCGTTCCATGCGTTGATCATCAAGAATCCAGGCTGGTCCGGATGGTTCTCGACATATTTCTTGGCCTCTGAAAGGTAAGTCGCAAAGCTCTGCGGTGTGTTGTGGAAGCGGGTGCAGTCGTTCGCGCCCTTGGCAGGGAAGCGGGGCGTGTCGTCCCAACCGATGGAGACGCACGGAAAGACAGGAATGTCGAACACGCTGTCCATCTGTTCGCGAATCGATATCGCATTGGCTCCATGCACGAGATAATCGGTGTCGAATCCGCCCATGTTGTAAAGCGCCTCGCTGTTGATTCCGAGTTTGTCGATGCGGCTCTTCATCCGCGTGATCTTCTCTTCGTCCATCATCGATCCTCCGCCTTGGATCTCCTGAAGGTGCATTCCAGGGAAACCGGCCTTCTTCACTTCCTCGCGCATGTAATCCATGGCTTTTGCTGCCTCTTCCTCGGAGCCGAAACTTCTGATGAAATTGCTCATCGAGAACATGGCGAAGACAGGGCAGCCCTCAATCTTGACATAGTTAGGCTGCGTGAAGTACTGCTGGATGACCCTTTCGACGATCCTCCTGAATTTTTCCCAGTCAACGTCAGGGTTGAAGAGGAGATCCTTCTTGTCGCCCCACTTATGGTAGTTCCAATAGTTGTAGGCCACATCGTGGTTCGCCCACATAATATAGAAGTACATCTTCTTGTGGCTTGGGGCCTTGAGAAAACCGTCGTTAAGAGCGCTCTCAAGATAGGGTCCTGAATATTCTTCATCCTTGGTGAACCAGTACCAGTCGTAGATGAAGGTATTGATACCGTACTTGAGGGCGGTTTGGATCCATCTTTCAACGACCTGCGGGTCATTGTCCATCTCGTAGCCCCACAGCGGTTGGCGCGGCTGATAATGGTCGGGAAAACGCTTGTCCCCTTGTTTGATGACTTCCCATTCACCTATTCCTTCTTCCCAGAGCCACTTACGGGCGAGAGGGTCGTCATGGCATGACGGCCAGATGTAGGCGCAAACATAGATGTGGTTGTCGGACTTTTCCGGTGCCTGGGTTGTGTTTTTTGTCCCGCATGACGCGAGGGTCGCTAGAGCGACGGCAATGGTCAGAATTACTCGGTTATTCATATTCTCAGGTTTCGCAAGTGAGAAACAAAAGGTTTGGGTTCATCAACCGGATTCCCGGGCAGAGAACACGGCTTCCCCATCGTCAAGATTGCTGCGGCGGTCGACTTCTACGACGCCGCATTTGAGGGTACCGTCGGCGAACATCATCTGCACACGGTCACCGACGCGGCTGTGCAAAGCCGTGTGCATCTTAATGCCGTCGCGGTCCAGGGCCAGGACGAAGCCTTTGCGCAGGATGCCGCGGGGATCCGTGGTGGCGATCTTGGACTCCAGCACGAGCAACCGGGAAGTCTGTGCAGAAAGGATCTTGTTGACTTTCAAAGATATTCCCGCATCCGTCCGTGCCAGCCGGTTCTCTGCCTTGTCGAGTCGGGACGTCACAGTCCGCGGAAGCCGATCCGCCAGCAATGCCAGCCGGTTCTCCGCCGCCGTAATTCGCGAACGAGCGCCGCGGAAAATACCTGCCGCATGCATGTCCACGCGATGCGATGCCTCGGCCAAGCGGGTTTTGAAATTTTGGAATATTCCGACGGCAAGCAGATTGATCCGGTGCTCCGCGCGGGAGAGACGGGACTCAAGTGTGCGGGCGATACGGGCGTCCAGCAGATCCAGCCGCGACGAAAGCGTGGCGAGCCGGCCGGTGAAGGCCATCCGCAACCGAGATTCATAGGCGCCCAGCCGCTGATCCTCCGACACATAGCAATCCAGGAACAGGTCGGCCAGGGCGGTCGGTGTCTTGACGGACACACAGGCCACCCGGTCGGCCACATGAAAGTCCCGGTCGTGTCCGATCGCCGTAAACACCGGCACGGGACAGCGCGCGATCGCCACCGCGAGATCGTAGTCATCGAAGCAGGAAAGATCCAGTTCCGATCCCCCGCCCCGCAGAATCAAGATGGCGTCGAAGCGAATCTTCTCGGAAAGCGCCTCACCGATCGCGGACACGATGGAAGCCGGGGCGGTCTCTCCCTGCATCGTCGCCTCGAACAAGACCGGATGCAGCACGAAACCATATTCATTCTCCAGCAGATGGCGGCGGAAGTCTCCGTAACCCGCAGCCCCGGAAGCGGAAACCACGGCGAGGTGATACGGCAGCAACGGAAGCCGGAGCTGTTTCTGCAGATCCAGCAACCCTTCCCGGCCCAACCGTTCGAGAGTCCGCTTCTTCTGCAGCTCCTTTTCGCCCAGGGTAAACTCCGGATCCACTTCGTCGATGGTAAGGGTCAGACCGTACAGCACATGATAGGAGACCTGCACCCTGGCCAGAATTTCCATTCCCACATCAAGGGAAGCGCCGGTCACGGACTTGAAATAGGCGTCGACGTAGCCGATGCGGGACGCCCAGATCACGGCGCGCGACTTGGCGACAAGGCCGCCCGGCCCGGACTGGGACAGCTCCAGGTAACAGTGACCGTTCGGCTTGCGACTCAGGCCGGCGATTTCCGCCTTGACCCAGATGCGATCCGGGAACAGGGCTTCCATGCCGGTCTTGACCCGGGTCTGCAAGGTGTATAAATCGATGTAAGAACGGTCCATGGGGTAAGAGGTTGCAGTTCGTGTGTCCAGACCATAGTCTGCAATTTAAAGAACATTCAAAGTTACATCAATTTTCCTGTCCTGCAAGGAGGCTGGCCCCTTTTTGCGTCGTTTCGGAAGGCAAGAGATCCCTGTCTTCCCTGATCCTCGGGATCACTCGGTTGTCGCTGTCTTTCCCATTCGGACGATGACCGTGTCCTCATCCGGCAGCGCACCGCGCATCCGCGTCACCTGCCGGAAGTCCTTCCGGAGACGCTCGATCCGGTTCGTGGCATAGATTAAGAGACAGACATGCTTCTGCCCGCAGGGAATAATCGCAAATGGCGTCCATCGGATTGGAAGGCCGCCTGTTCGCCGAAATTTACAAAAGTCGGACACACCGACCGGCCCTGCAGTGTGGTACAAGGCCACCTTGCGTGTAAGATGGGGCCGAAATCAAGGCGATCTTTCACGCGGATCGGCCCCTCAGGAGCCTCTATCGGGGTTCCGCGTTCCCGCGATTTGTAAATCCTCGCCATGGAGCGTCAGTGCCGCCCGCCCGGTGCCTTGGAATATATCAAAGAGCCTCTGTATGCGAACCCGCTCCCGTCTGCCCGCTCAGACCCCAGTTTCGTGCCGTCCGAAAGATAGGAATATTTCGCGTCGGTTCGACCAAAATCCTGCTGACAAGGTCACAAAGAGGTAATTTGACGTTTCACGATTGTCCCTTGTTTTGTAGATTGCATGATGCAGTTCATCGAAAGTTTACCTTTTTGCGGGAACGAATTTTACTCTAAGATCAAGTTCTCAGGAACTTGATACTCTTTTTTATACTTTTGGAAGCCGATAGAATCGAAAGGGCCGAAAACTTTGTGTTCTTCTTTGATAATCAGCCAATAACAGAATCCAATAGTGTCGGTTCTATCGGCATATTCTTCTGCTGTTTCATAACCATATTGAAACGGCATCGGTTTTTGTTTAACAACAATAAAATGTTTATCGTAGTCATACGAAATAACATTTGGCGGTATTTCTCCACCTTGTTGGGGAAATTCGTGAAATATAAAATTATTATTACCTCCTTCATGCATGTATGTATATCCGTTACCTAATTTTTCAGAATAATCACTGCAACGACAAAATACGCCAGCAAATAATAATATGCTAATTTTTAAATAATATATTATTTTAGCCACGGTAGAATAGGTTTTAATGTTTTACTTCCATAGATATTCATTTCATATTTTGTTCCCTTGCCTACTACTCTTTCCCCTATTTTTGTCTCAATGTTTCGTCCCCGATTTAAAGGATTTGACCACGGTTTCATATCAAAATCATATTTATCAGATTTCGCGTTTGTTCGACCAAAATCCTGCTGACATGGCCACAAGATCGATTGACCGCAATTTACAGCACAGGAAAATTGATGGAACCTTGAACATCCTTTAAATTGCAGACTACGGTCTAAACACACTTTTCGAAACACTACCTATTTAAATAACTCCAGATATAGAGCATGACTATTACCACAATTTGTTGATATCTTTAAATACATGTAGCTTGTTAGATTTTAAGTCTAGAAATAATATCTTTTCATAGCTTCTTTCTTTCTTACCTTCTCTGTTCTCCATATAGTGATAAGAACCTGAATAGTAAATTTCTTCTCCTTTCATTATATGCATATATAACTCAATATTATCATCACATTGTTCAAGAACCTTATTCATGCCGGACCAAATCAAAGTATCTGAATCATCATATTTCTTCCAATCCGAATCATCATATTTCTTCCAAGTTGAGATATTGTACTTTGTATTATTGCCAAAATACTGTTTTAATGGATAGGTGTAAAATAACGAGTCAATTTTAATATTCTTCACAGAATAAACAGTCACATCGTATGGCCAACAATGATATTTTTCAAGATGATTTATTTTGGCTTTAGGCAGGATACTATTTGAATTATAACAACCCAATAAATTTATTATTAAGAGAAATAATATTATCCTTGGTTTTTTCATGTCAAATTAGAAGTTAATTGTGATTATGTTTTCAACTTAATATAGCCTGTTCCTATTCCCAAAAAATCAAATGGTTTAGGATTCCCATAACTTCTTTGTGTTGCAGCAACTATACCCGCCAATACACCAAAATCATATGTATCGAATGAACCATTGTCTCTTGTTACAACTCCATCAATATCTAGACGCTCCTTTGTACTAGAAGTAATTGATTTATCTGGATGATAAATAACATCATTATAAGTTTTATCGCCTATATTTTCAAAACGCCTATATATCTTGCCTCTATATGTTTCACCTTTTTGTAAGCCTACAACATAAGAGTAATCCCCACTAATTTGCAAATATACATCATCTCGCCATTTAACTGTTCCATCTTTGGATTCCACCCAGTCTCTCCCATCCGGGTCAATGAAGTTCGCCGGATTGTTTCCGCAGAAGACATACGGGCTGATCCCGTAGTACTTCTCGGCCAGCGGGTCGGGGCTGAGCCAG
>LSQX01172382.1_pt1 | contig 61686 bp, 63 predicted proteins | sample 654561 | NCBI WGS metagenome assembly LSQX01 (sample SAMN04489861, study PRJNA283612) | anaerobic digester metagenome | isolation source: 4 biogas reactors fed with cattle manure at either 37C or 55C with and... | place: Denmark: Kongens Lyngby | collected 2014
GTTCCTATTTCAGGTTTTGGTTATGCCCTGGCTAAAGGAGCAGTCAAAGGAGTCAAAGAGGATGGTATTTTGGGGGCCTTTACGGGCGGAATATCATCAACTGCAGGAGGAATTACTGCCGCTATTGTTTTCGGTTATCTGATGGCATTGCTTTTCAACCCAAAGACCAAGCCATAGCGTGCGGGGAACGGATGTAGGAACATAAAACATTCCTCAGGAATATAGTATACTGATGAACAAAATTAACAAGGGAAAAAATCACAGGGTGCGAAACCGGTATGTCAACTGGACATGTTACTTATTATCTCCACCAGTTCGCCTAAGGTTTTTTCCCTGTTTTCTTTTGTAACCTCAATTAGCAACACATCATCCCTTTTTTTAATGTTATTTAAAAATTCACAGTCGTAATCCTTGATGGTTCCCAGAATTATTTTATCACTATCCAGTAGTTCGTATATCTTACATTTAAATTTTTCACTGTCGTTTTCGAAAAAACCTAATTCATCCAATACAATTATATCTTTGTCCTTAAGATCTCTTTCCAGCATAGAAACAATGCCGGTATCAAAAGAATCTATAAATACTTCCCTGGAATAGTCCGTAGCATCTACATTGGCTATGAGGTAAGATTCAGAGTTATCATACAACGATTTCACTATATAAATTCTATCATTGTCTTTAATTATTCTTTCCGTAACATATCCACCCACGGAAAGGTTCAATCTACTTAAAGTGTTTTGTATCAGGGTTGATTTACCTATATATTTTTCGCCGGTTAAAAGTATATTTTTCAAAATATCACATCCTCAGTATTATATTTAATATTTTAACATAACAACATTACAGTGTATATATTTATTTCAAGGGCTTAGGGCTATTTCAAGGTTAGAAATACCAACATTAATTGTAAAAAAACTATTTGCAAATATTGTCGAAAAGGCAGGAAAGCTTGACACAGGGTAAGGGGCATGGTATTATATAAATGACTATATATATGTACAAAATCATATAATATAAAACCAATTGTTTTTTTTAACCCGGTTGACCTTTCGGCTTGGCAGTTACGCCCTTGGGGGCCCCAGTCAAACTAGGTATAATAATCATAACTATTTAATTCATTTTGTTTATTTGATAGTAAAGCGTGGGTCCTAAAGGTGTTTAAAAAATAACACTATACTATAAACATAACAAAGAAGCCGAGGTTTGCTGGGATTTAAAAAGCAACTTTTTGGCTCCTTCTTTGACAACCGGGAATCAGGGTGAATTTGACGGTAAGGAATTGAGAAGGGGAAGGAGGGGGGTGCAACCTGAAAAAGCGGTTAAACAATTCAGCATCGCTTGTTGTTTCTTAAAGCAACAAGGGCTTTGAGAAAGCGAGGTGACTAGACAGGGGGTTATATATTGTATAAAGTTTTTCAACAAAAAGTATTGGATGAGAATAAAAGATGCCGCAAACTATATCCAGGATCAGGAAATCTAGATACTTTATTGTTAGTATTCTCCCAAGCCAGAGAACTCCTGGAAGAACAAAATGGGGACATTTTTAAACAGGTGGATTGCAAACTGGACTTGGAAGAATCGGAAGAAAAAATGAAAAAATCAGAAAGGCTTTTTCCGGACGCTTATATTAAAGGAGAGCCTATGCGGATTTTTTTGGCTAGTTTATGTGAAGAGCTTGTAAAAAACAATAAAGATTTTGAAAAGCCTTTAGAACATCTGCAAGCTTCAGTAAAGGATTTTTTGGCTGAAAAAAATGATATTTTTCCGCAGTCCCAGCTGCCTGTTTTAGTGGAAAGGGTTATTGATGAAACACTTTTAGAAAGGGACTTTGTAACTTTTCTCTTAGTATTTATTTTCTCCTCTCTTTACTACATGCCTAGGGAGAATTTTTTAAAGGAATTAGACACACATTTTTGGGATGAAAGCTTTTGTCCCGTTTGTGGCGAAAATTCCCATTATGGTTTTTTGAGGGAGGAAGACGGAGCAAAATTTTTGGAATGCTGGCTTTGTGGGACCAGTTGGAGGTATCCACGTATAAAGTGTCCTTATTGTGAGAATGAGGATCAAGAAAAGCTGGGATTTTTTACAGTAGAGGAAAATAAAGTGTGCCGTATATATTTTTGCCGAGAATGCCGAAAATACTACAAGGTTTTCGATTGGAGGGAATATACGGAAGAAGGGGCTCTAGCGGCTATGCATCATTTGCACACCCTGCACTTTGACAAGTTGGCCCTGAAGGAAGGTTTTTCTCCGGGTTCCGGGCTAAAATGGGTTGAAAAAGAGGACGATGGATTAGTAAACTAGGAGGTGAGGCTTTTTATGAAGCTATCAAGACGTGGTTTTTTAAAACTAACAGGAACAGCTACCGCAGCTGCCACCTTGACGAGTTTAAGTTTGCAAGGTGATAGTAAGGTAGAGGCGGCTAGTTACCCTGTAAGGTTACATTACGCTAAAGAAATCCCTACCCTTTGTACTTTCTGCGGTGTAGGTTGCGGAATTTTGGCCTATGTTAGGGATGGCGTTATTGTTAACACGGAGGGCGATCCTGATAACCCTATTAACGAAGGATCACTTTGCAGTAAGGGCAGTTCTATATTTAACGTTTCTTATATTTATGATGAAAAAGGCAAGCCAATACCTAATCCTAACAGATTAACTAAGCCTCTTTATCGGGCACCGGGTAGCGATCGTTGGGAAGAAAAAGAATGGGATTGGATGATGGACACAATTGTTAAACGGATTAAAGATACCCGTGACAAGACCTTTGAAGAAAAAGATTCCAATGGGGTAACGGTAAACCGTACCCAAGCGATCAGTTGGTTGGGTAGTGCATTTTGTACAAATGAAGAAAATTATCTCTTTCATAAGATAGCAAGAGCGATAGGTATTATTAATATCGATCACTGTGCACGTCTCTGACACTCTTCCACAGTCGCCGGTCTTGGCGCTTCGTTTGGAAGAGGATGTATGACTAATCACTGGATTGATTATAAGAATTCTGATGTGCTCATGAATATTGGTGGTAATACGGCAGAAAATCACCCTATTTCCATGAAATGGGTCGATGAGGCCCGCAGGACTAGGGGAGCCAAACTTATTGTTGTAGACCCACGTGTAACTCGTACCGCCGCTGTTGCTGACTTATTCGTGCCTATCAGACCCGGTACAAATATAGCCTATTTGGGCGGATTGATAAATTATATTTTACAAAACAAACGTTATCAAGAAAAATACGTAATAGATTATACCAACGCAACTTACCTAATCAATGAGGAATTCAGTTTTGATAAAAATGAGGGTCTTTTCTCCGGCATTCAAGATGATCCTGCTCGTGATGCAAAGAAATATGATACATCCACCTGGCAGTATCAAAGGGATGGAGAAGGAAACGTAATTAGGGACCTCACCATGGAAAACCCTAACTGCGTATTGCAATTGATGAAAGAAATTTATGCGGATTATACATTAGATAATGTAAGCAAAACAACCGGATGTCCTAGGGATATTTTGGAAGAGTCCTATGAACTTTATTCTTCTACCGGGGCTCCCGAAAAAGCAGGCAATATTATGTATGCTATGGGTATAACTCAATTTACTCATGGTTCTCAAAACGTGCGGGCTACAGCTGTTGTACAGCTACTTTTGGGTAATATGGGTATACCTGGTGGTGGAGTAAATGCCCAGCGTGGTCAGTCTAACGTACAAGGTTCTACCGACCAAGCGATTTTATTCCATATAATGCCCGGTTATTTGGCTGCACCAAAGGCTGCGGTGCATCCGACACTGGATGCTTATCTCAAAAAGGAAACACCGGCTACCAGTTGGTGGGCCAATAAACCCAAATATTTGATCAGTATGTTAAAAGAATTCTGGGGCGATAATGCTACTCCGCAAAACGATTTCCGCTATGATTATTATCCCAAGCTGGATGCTCGTGACCACTCCCACATTGCTGCATATAAGTATATGGGAGAAGGCGAAGTAGAAGGCATGATATGTTGGGCAGATAATCCGGCTGTTACCGGTCCTACTGCCGGTGCTAAGCGTAGTTATCAGGCTAACCTAAAATGGTTGGTTGCTGTGGATATTTTTGAAAATGAAACAGCTGCTTTCTGGAAAGCACCCGGAACTAATCCGAAGGATATCCAGACAGAAGTATTTATGTTACCTGCCACAGCGTCCATGGAACGTGATGGAACTAAGGCTAACAGTGGTCGTTGGATTCAGTGGCAGTGGAAAGCACAGGATCCGCCTGGAGAAGCCAAGTCGGATCTGCAGATTGCATACGATCTACTCAGGAAGCTAAAGGAAGCTTATGCTGATAATTCCGGAGCTCTACCGGGTCCTATTACGGAAATGCTTTGGGATTATGGTATGGATGACGATGAAAGTACGGTTGACATAGTTAAGGTATGTAAGGCACTGAACGGATATAATGTTGCCGACGGATCCTTTGTCACCAACTTTGTCGGCTTAAAGGATGACGGATCTACCGCTTGTGGCGACTGGCTATACAGTGGCTATTATAATAACCTGAAGAATCCCGCTTGCCAAAGCCGTATAAGGGAAAAAGAGGGTATCGGATCTCATCTTGGATGGTCATTTGCTTGGCCGCTTAACCGTCGTATTGTTTACAATCGCTGTGCGGCTGATAGAGACGGAAATCCTTGGAATCCTGAACTGCAAATGTTTTGGTGGGATGATGAAGGCAAGTTGATAAAACAGTATGACATCAATGACTGGCCGGGAGGCTGGACATACGAATATGTGCAAGATTTCCCATATATAATGTTACCGGAAGGCCGTGCTCGACTCTTTGCTGTTGCTGGGGTAAACGATGCTCCGGTGCCTGTGCATTATGAACCGGCGGAAAGCTTGGTGCCAAACCTATTTTATCCTAAAGCAACCTTTAACCCGATAACCCAACGTTTCTATAAGGATCACGTAGTAGAAACAGACGAAGAACGGGCAAGGTATCCTTATATTTTGAGCACCTATAGAGTTACGGAACATTATCAATCCGGTATTATGACTCGTAATATGCCTTGGTTGAACGAGTTAATGCCTGAACTCTTTATAGAGATTGACGAAGAATTGGCTGATAAATTAGGTATCAAAAATGGAGATTTTGTTGAAGTTGAAAGTAAGCGTCTCCTCAAAGATGGCAAGCAAGGCCACGTCGATGCTAAGGCTTGTGTTACTAAACGTTTGAAACCTATGGAGATACACGGACAGAAAAGACATATGGTAGGAATGCCCTTCCATTGGGGCTTCGCTGGAATGTCTACGGGTCATATAACAAATGACCTATGTCCTTCGATAGGATGCGCTAATACTAATATTCCTGAATCTAAAGCATCTCTATGCAATATCAGGAAGAAGGGGGTGTAAGGTATGAAGAAAGCTATCCTTATAGATACTAGTAAATGTATTGGCTGCCGCGCCTGTCAAGCAGCTTGTAAACAATGGAACCAGCTACCAGCGGAAGAAACCACCTTCAACGGTAATTACGAAAATCCACCTCAATTATCACCTGACACCTGGATGCGCATTACCTTTAAAGAAGCAGAGGAAAACGGCAAGTTAGACTGGTACTTTGGAAACAACAGATGTATGCATTGTACCGATGCGGCCTGTATGATTGTTTGCCCCGTGGGAGCAATTTATCGTACGGAAACAGGATCTGTTGCAATCAATAACGACAAATGCATTGGTTGTAACTACTGTGTTGCCAACTGTCCTTTCCAAGCGATGAGCTTTGATCGACAGTCTAACCATCCCGTAAAGTGCACCATGTGCATTGACCGTACTGCTAACGACTTTATACCTGCTTGTGCCAAAGCTTGTCCCACCGGCGCTATTGAATATGGTGATCGGACTGCGCTGGTTAACAAGGCCACCAAAAAGGTAGCCGAGTTGAAAGCTAAAGGTAAGAGTAAGGCCAGAGTATATGGCCTCGAGGAGGTATCGGGAACCGGTACCATGTTTGTTCTACAAAATGATCCGGAATATTATGGCCTACCTGCAGATCCTTATGTTCCTGTCAAGGCAAGGGTTTGGAGTATTATTTTCAAGCCTCTTAGGGTGCTGGTAGTCATAGCTGTAGCTCTCGGATTATGGGGCAACCGTTCCGAGTCCAAAGGAATTCAGGATGCTACCACAGCGGCTAAAGGTAAGTAATCTTAATTTTGCGGATTATATATTGTTAATTTGGGGGTGAGGAAGTGGAAGTTAAGACCTTTAAAGACGGTGGGGCCCATGTACCCCACTATAAAAGCTTTACAGAAGATAAACCTATTACCAGGATGGATGCTCCGGAGGAGGTAATAATACCTTTATCACAACATTTAGGTGCACCCAACGAGCCTCTTGTTAAAGTCGGGGATAAGGTAGAGGTAGGGCAAAAGATTGGGGAGGTAGATGAATTTATTTCAGCCCCGGTACATGCCAGTATCTCCGGAACAGTAACGGCCATAGAACCTCGTCCTGCCTACACGGGTGGCGAGATAATGAGCATAGTAATTAAGAACGATGGCGGACCTCAAGAATTTGTATCCAAGGAAAAACGCGATCCCGATAAAATGACGATTGAAGAATTAAGGGAAGCAATTCGGGATGCCGGTATTGTAGGTATGGGGGGAGCTGCATTTCCTACTCATGCTAATATCAGTGTAAAAAAACCTGTTGAATACCTTGTTCTCAATGGTGCCGAATGTGAACCGTTTCTAACATGTGACCACCGCCAGATGTTGGAGCGACCATATGAGTTGGTAGAAGGTGCCAGGATTCTTATGCGTACTATTGAATCAAAGAAATGTCGTATAGGTATAGAGGAAAACAAACCTGATGCTATTGCGGCTGTTGCCGAAAAGGCCAGGGGTTATGACGGAATCGAAGTGGTTCCTCTTGCCGTAAAATATCCTCAGGGAAATAAGGACCAGCTTATTGAAGCTACCACAGGCAAATATTCAATACGTGGTGTTCGTTCAGCTGATGTAGGTTGCCTTGTTCGTAATGTAGGTACCACTATTGCCTGTTATGATGCTGTTGTACATGGAAAACCTTCCATGGAGAGGGTAGTTACCGTCAGCGGCCCTACAGTGCCCAGATGTGGTAATTATATAATAAAGATTGGTACCAAGATAGGTCATGTACTCAAGGAATGCGGTGTGGATGACTTGGATGGTTATAAAGTAGTATTGGGTGGACCTATGACCGGTATGGCTGTATCAGATCTGGAATCAGGTGTTGTAAAAGGCACCACCGGCATTCTTGTATTGCCGCCTGATATGGTACGGGAAGAAGTTGCATATTCTAGCTGTGTACGTTGTGGTAAGTGCGTTGACCACTGTCCTATGCTATTATATCCCAATCAACTGAGCATATATGCCGAAGCGGAAATGTATGACGAATTGATGGAATGGGATGTTATGGATTGCATGGAATGTGGTATTTGCTCGTATATTTGTCCTGCCCAGCGTCCCATCGTGCATTTGATTCGTATGGTAAAACCTACTATCAGAAAGATGCAACGTGCGGCAGCAGGAAAATAGATAGAAAAGGAGGAGATACCTAGTGGATAATCAAAAACTAGTTTTTACGCCGGCACCACATTTAAAAGATGATTTAACAGTAAACCAGGCAATGCGGGATGTAATAATTGCTCTTATTCCCGTCAGTTTGGTGGCAGTTTACTTTTTCAAGTTTTATGCCGTGTTTATGATAGCAGTCTGTATGGTTACGGCGGCTATTACCGAGTTGGTTTTCCGTAAGGTTATGAAGAAGGAATCGAGCCTTGGTGACTACAGCGCCCTCCTAACGGGGCTTCTGGTGGCCTTATGTTTTCCCGCTACTGCTAAATGGTGGATGGGAGCATTAGCTACTTTTATAGCTGTAGGAATCGCTAAGGAATCAATGGGCGGGTTAGGTTGGAATCGTTTTAACCCGGCTTTGTTCGGAAGGGTAGCTGTTATTGTTTTGGCTCCGATTATCATGCTGATAGGAACCAACTTTCTGCTTGTGCCTGCTAATTTCGGTGCGGTAGATGTTGTGACCAGGGCTACTCCGTTAGCCATGTTGAAGCAAGGTATGGAAATGCCGAGCATAATAAAGCTTTTTGTTGCTTACCCTGGTGGCGCTATGTCGGAAGTTTCACCCCTTGCACTTCTGTTGGGGGCTGCATACTTGTTCTATCGTGGTCATATTAAATGGCATATTCCGGTTTCTATTCTAGCTACAGTGGCTGTATTAGCACTTGTAACTGGTCAGAATCCATTGTATCATCTCTTTACCGGAGGAATGTTCTTAGGTGCCTTCTTTATGGCTACTGATTGGGTCACTTGCCCTATTACCAGTAAGGGTAGATTGATTTTTGGTGTTGCTATCGGAGTTTTAATTATTATTTTCCGTGTAGGACTCGCTCCTACTGAGGGGGTAGCTTTTTCCATACTTATTATGAATGCCTTTGTACCCCTAATCGATCGAGTTACAAAGCGGATTTCCTATGTTGATCCTAGACTTAGGGGAGCGGTAGCACCCGGTCGGGAACGTGCAACAGCCAAAAGTTAATAAAAAGATCGAGTTTTGCAACAAATGATATCTCACTTATAGTGAAGTAAAAAAACATAAAATTATGACAAAAATATAAAAAGTTTAGCTCCGAGCCTGTTAACCTAAATAATTTAATGACATGGTTTTCAGGCCGATAGGGTGTAATTGGAAACGATTATGCCTCCCATTGCGGAAAGGAGAAATTTTAAGTGGTTTTTCATGAATTAACATGCTCTCCTTACGGTGGATGGTATAAAAATTGACACCGGAAGGGGAGCATTTTTATGTTAAAATAGGAGATGACAGTATCATAGTAACAATGCCGGTCTGTCCGGTGTTGGATTATGCAAGAAAAATCAGTCGACACAACAGGTCAATAAGTGATAAAATTAAAGTAGCAAATAATTGGGGGAGACTTAATGTTTAAAAAGTTTATAAGAAAATTTTCCGCATTTGAACTTATTTTAATGGCCTTGATGGCTACCTTGGGCATAGCTACAAAACCTGTCATAGTTCCTTTGGTTCATATTATTACGGGACCCCTGTATATTCCCGGGGGGGCCATTGCAGGTGGGTTTTATATGATATGGATTGTATTAGGGGTGGGATTGATTAATAAAATAGGTGTAGCTACCATTATAGCCTCAGTGCAGGCTATAATGATAGTCAGCTTAGGTATATTCGGGACCCATGGTATCATGAGTTTTTTAACCTATATAATTCCGGGATTGGCGGTAGATATACTTCTTATATTGGTAAGATATCGCAATCCCAGTTTAGGCAATTTCTTTCTATGTGGAATGATGGCAAATCTTAGCGGAACCTTTCTCGTAAATGTAATTTTCTTTAGATTGCCCTTTGTGCCTTTGATTTTAATTTTATCCAGCGCTGCTCTGTCCGGAGGAGTAGGGGGTATAATAGCCTATACAATGATTAATAAATTAGGACAGCAAGGTATTTTGACAAGTCTAATGTCGAGGGGTGAAACGGTTGAATAAATTGAATAGATCGAATAGAAGAAACGCGGTTTTATTGGTGTTTCTAATAATTATAATTCTTATAGCGGTAGGTGTATCCATAGGCAAAATTAATAAAAAGACAGGATATACGCCTCCCTTTGGCCAAAGACAGGCTGAGTATGTTTTGGGGATAGAATTGTAATGATTTATCCTATAGAAGTTAATGATCTATACTATAAGTACGAGGGAAATCTTAGAGAGATATTAAACGGTGTAAATCTAAAGGTAGTGGAGGGGGAAGCGGTAGCAATAGTGGGACTGAGCGGTTGCGGGAAGAGCACATTGCTATACAATATATGCGGTATAATTCCCCATATTTATAAGGGGGAGGCAAGAGGCCAAGTTAAAATTTGGGGTAAGAATATATTGGATATGAAATTACCTGAAATAGCCACAAAGGTGGGAATAGTATTCCAGGATCCGGATACACAGCTTTTTTCGCCTACAGTTGAAAATGAAATAGCATTCGGTCCGGAAAATTTATGTGTTGCGAGAGAAGAGATAGGATTAAGGATCGAGAGGGTATTGAAGATAGTTAATATGGAAAAGTATAGACTGGAAAACCCCAACAGTTTATCAGGAGGGCAGAAGCAGCTGATAGCTATAGCTTCTGTCCTTGCTATGGAAACAGAAATATTGTTATTTGATGAAATATTGTCCCAAATAGACCATGAGGGTAAAATAAAAATCAGAGAGGTTATAAAGGAATTAAAGGGAGAGGGAAAGACAATAGTTTTAATAGAACATGATTTAGACAATCTTCAAATTGCCGATAGAGTCCTACAACTAAAGGATGGCAAATTAGAAGAGTTCAAGGATGGTGAAACTGTTGGACTCAATAGGGCTTAAAAGTGTGAATTTTGGGTATATAAAGGGTAAAAAAATTATAAAAAATATAGATATAGATATAAATATTAAAGATATAACCTGTATAATAGGACCTAACGGAAGCGGAAAAACCACCTTGGGTAAGTTGATGATGGGAATATTGAGACCTGACTCGGGTGAAATATATCTGGTTGGCGAAGACATAGCCGAGATGTCCTTAGGCCAAATTGGAAGAAAGATAGGCTACCTGTTTCAAAACCCGGAAAAACAATTTTTTTCTAATACGGTGGAAGATGAAATCAAATTTATTCCTGAGATTAAAGGCCTTGACAAAAAATATATAGAGGAAAAAACAGCGTTGTTGCTTGATTTGTTCCAACTAAACCATATAAAAAATTCATTTCCCCTCAAGTTAAGCCAGGGGGAAAAACAACGCCTCGCCTTAGCCGCCATATTGGTAAACGAACCGGGGTATTTAATATTGGACGAACCCACTAAAGGACTGGATGTCGAGCGGCGGAAAGTCTTGGTTCAAGTACTGAAAAAACTTCATGGTGAGGGAATAGGGATGACAGTTATAACTCATGATTATGCTTTCATTGATCAGATTTCCGACCGCATTTTAAAAATGCATGAGGGTGAAATAGTTGAGGACAAGAGAAATGAACGTTGATCCCAGAACAAAATTAGTGATTGTATTGTGCCTGTCCACACTGGCCATATTCATTAAAGATGTATTGTTTTTGAACGGAGTATTGCTGATAACCATAATAATTTCCCTGATTTTTAAAACAAATATGCTGCAAATTTTGAGAAAGATAAAAAGACTTTTGTATGTGCTCCTGGCTATAGCAGTAATACAAAGTGTGTTTTCTGCAGGTGGCCGAACCCTTATTGAAGTGGGGGAATTGGTTATCTTAACCACAGTTGGACTTCAAAAAGGTTTGGAATTTGTTATCAGGATTATGATAATAATCTTGTCTGCAACCATAATTACAACCTCAAATTCGAGGGAAATAGTACAGGGACTTGTTCAGTGGAAACTACCTTACGAAATTGCTTTTATGGTATCAATAGGCATCAGGTTTTTGCCGATATTGATAGAGGAGATAAAGGATTCCGTGATTGCAATTCAGCTCAGGGGTATAGAAATAGAAAAAATACCTTTGAGGGAAAGGTTTCGTGTATATTCCTATCTCTTTACACCGGTTTTTGTAAGCACTATAATAAGGGCGCAAAAACTGTCTATGTCCATAGAAATGCGCGGATTCAGGGCATATGAAACGAGGACAAGCTACACGGTTTTGGAAATGTCTTATACTGACTACCTGGTTATATTTTCAAGCCTGTTATGTACATCTGCATTGATGTATTTATATGTGAGTTAGTTTGTCGGGATATATAGTCCCCGAGGCATTTTCCTTATCAAAATCTGATACTTAAATTGTTCATTTATAATTAAAATTATTACAAATGGGGAGGCAAACGTGATGAAAGTTCTGTCGGTAATAGGTACATCTAAAACAGGAAAGACCACGATTATAGAAAATATAATAAGGGAATTGAGGAGAAGAAGATACACAGTAGGTTCTGTTAAAGATATTCATTTTGAAAAATTTGCTATGGACACGGAGGGGACAAATACGGACAGACATAAAAAGGCCGGTTCACAGCTGGTAACCGCTAGGGGGATGTATGAAACGGATGTGCTGTTTCAAGAGAGGATCAGCATGGATAAGTTATTGAGATTCTATGACCACGATTTTGTAATTTTGGAGGGTGTTACAGATATTAATGCACCTAGAATAGTGGCGGCTATCGACAAGGAAGGCATAGAAGCAAAATATGATGAATTAACTTTCTGTATATCAGGGGTGATATCCAATACCGAGACGGAATATAAGGGTTTGCCGGTGATCAATTCTATAGATAACATAGAAAGATTAGTGGATTTAATAGAGGAAAAGGTATATGACAGATTGCCGGACTTTCCAACCGAGTGTTGTGATGCCTGTGGTTTCAATTGCAGGGAATTAGGCTCTAAAATATTAAAAGGGGAAGCAAAAAGGGAAAACTGTAGAATATTAAATACAGAGGTGGAACTTTTGGTAGATGGCAATAAAATTCAAATTGTACCCTTTGTAGAGGATATACTTGCAAATGCAGTATTGGGGGTTGTTAAGGAACTGGAGGGTTATAAAAAAGGCAAAGAGATAAAAGTGACAATAAATCGATAACATAACAGGACGGTTTTAAGTGATTTGCTGTGTTAATTGGTTTCAGCTCGATGGGAATACCCAGCAAACAAATTTCATAAATAACAAAAAGGTTATATATCTGAAATTTTAGAAATATAACCTTTTTATTTAATCAGCAGTTATTTAATCAATAGTTATTTTCAGATTCCACAATATTGTCGTCTTCATATTCATTATAACTGTTGCCTGTCTCTTCACCGTTCGCCGGCCAACTTGGAAAGGAGTCCCCGAACCCGTCTACCAGTGGATCATAGTATTCATACGGTATTTCGTAAATATAATCCAACGGGGTTATGCCGCCATTTTCGGACGGATAATAAGGCACAGGCCTTTTTACGAAAACCCTGGATTCCGTCAGCCAAAGCGGTGTCAGAGCTGTAGCCAATTTGCCCGATGGCGTATGGATATCCGCAAATACGTGACAGTTGCATTCTTCCTTAGGTTCGGTGCCTTTTATGAATATCTCACTTCTTACAGTACTGCCCCTTGGATCCAGGGCACAAGCTTCTGTAGGAAGCTTACCGGAAATAGTACATACATTGACCCTGACTATGTCACTCGGCATTCCAAAATCTTTAAAGGTAAGGCCCTCGTGGACCCTTTTCATCACCTTGCCCCACAAAGTTGCTGCGGCCGAGCTGCCTGTAGCCAGGCTTACAGGCTGATCGGAACCAATCCATACGGAAGCTGAATAATAGGGTGTATAGCCTATAAACCAGGCGTCCTTCCGATCATCTGTTGTGCCTGTTTTACCGGCCACAGGTATATTGCCGATACTTGCGCCCCCCCCTGTGCCCCTGGAAGATGTAACTACACCGCGGAGCATATCGGTTACAACATATGCGACCTGGGGAGTTACTACCCGGTGCCGTTCGGGTGTGTTTTCTAAAATGAGGTTATCGTGTCTATCATATATTGAGGTGAATGTAATTGGTTTAGTATATGTTCCGTTGTTGGCCAATACGTTGAAGGCAGCGTCCATTTCCAATGGACTGACCCCTCTTGTCATACCGCCTAAAGCGGTAGGCAGGCTTTCGTCTGTGTATTTTTTACCATTGACAACCAAGGGATTATCTTTGGTATAGACGGTGGTTATGCCCATTTTTTTCATATAGTCCAGCATGGTACTTATTGAGCTGTTTTCGCTTCCGGTCAGCATGCTTCCCAGCTTAACGGCAACCAAGTTGCTGGAACGCTCCAGAGCTTCGCGGAGTGTAATAAGGCCTCGGTATCCCCCGCTTAAATATAGGTTTCTGGGCCAGGGCTTGCCGGGAGTTGATTTGTTGAAGTAGCCCGGTATATCGTCAATCACATTTGACGTGGTAAAGCCATGATCAATGGCCGGTGTATAGACAGCTATGGGTTTAATAGAAGAACCCGGTTGTCGTGGGCTTAGGGCCCTGTTAAATATTTTTTGCCCCGATGTCATGCGTCCGCCTATTATAGCCTTGATTTCACCGGTTTGGGGATCACTAATTACCATGGCTGACTGTGGTTGGATCTGCCCCTTATCGTCCACCAGGTTTTTTTGCTCATCTTCGGAAAAGCCTTTTTTCTTTAATAAGGTAGCCTTATCAGAACCCTTTATTTTGGGAAAATTATTTGGGTCGGCATATTCCTCTTCCAGTATTTTTTGAATTTTTGTATCCAACGTACTGTTGATTCTAAGACCACCCGAATAAAGCATACTGTTTGCCTCATCATTAGAATATCCGTGGTTTTCAAGGGTTTTTATAACATCTCTTTTTACCAAATCCCCAAAATATGAAGAAATATCCCTGGCCACCAAACGGTTGGGTTTTAAACTGGATTTAACATCCTCCTGTAATGCTTGGTTGTATTGGGTGTCTGTAATAAAACCCAATCGTTTCATTGAATTGAGCACCAGTTTTTGTCTTTTGATAACATGTTCATCGATTTTTTCATTCATTACCACAGTATATACGGGATCAGAGTCGTCCAGTATAATATGATGTTCGTTAACGTCCGCTTTTTCCAACGTTATAATCGGTGAATTTTTAGAAGGATGTCTCGTAATACCCGCGATTAATGCTGATTCCGCGATGGTAAGGTCCTTGGCGTCTTTAGAAAAGTATACCTGTGACGCGGCCTGTACCCCATACGAGTTACTTCCTAAATAAATTGTATTTAAATATGCCTCCAAAATTTGTTCTTTCGATAGTTGTTTGTCCAACATTATGCCATAATAAGCGTCCTTTATTTTTCTGGTATATGTCTTATCTGACCGATTCAAATATAAATTGATAGCCAACTGTTGATTGATTGTACTGGCTCCTTGTTTAGAACCGGTACGTATATTTGCCCAAAATGCGCCAAAAATACGTTTAATATCTACACCCTTATGAGTCCAAAATCGTTCGTCTTCTATAGCCACGAAAGCATCCCTTAAATGTTTAGGCATTTCGGCATAATCTATTACAACCCTGAAATTGTTAGATTGAATTTGTTCAATTACTTGACCCTCAGAATCCAAAATAAAGGAACTCTGGTCTAACATTTCATATATGTTCGAAGCATCAATAGGTTCCGCTGTTTTTATAACACTCATGACTATGCCTGCGGTGGCGCCTGCTGCAATGAAGCCGATCAGTATAATTGCAACCAATAATACCCTGATAACACTCACTTTTCTTTTTTTATTATTTTTACTGTTTTGTTTTTGAGATTTTTTTTCCGACATCATGTAACACCTCCGTTAATACAGAAACTTGCAGGCCAGTGAAAAAATTAATTCATAATATTTTAACTTCAAAACAACATTATAAATATAACACAAACGTATTAACATTACAATTATATCATAGTTTATGCAAACTATACATTATGTTTTAATCCCATTAATACTATATAAATAAGCAATATATTCAATCACAATAGACATACATGCACTGTATAATAATAAAAAGGGTGGTATATTTGGATGCTATTAAAGTCAGGAAAAGGAGCAATATAAAATTTAGGATTATATCGATAATAGTTATGGTTACCCTAATTTTAGGTGGCTATTTTGTATACCTGGATAGGAAAATAGTGCCTATGGTATTAGCTATCGGGGAACTGAAGGCGCAAGAGATGATCACGAGAGTTATAAATGAATCCATACGCAAGGTATTGAGACAGGATATAGGATATAAAGACTTGATTTCCATAAAAGAGGATTCCGAAGGAAATATAGTCATGATGCAAGCCGATACATTTATGATGAATAGCATAGCATCAGATGTTGCGCTGACCATTCAGGATCACCTTGGGCAAACCGGAGAGGCTACCGAAAGGATACCCCTGGGTAATATTATAGGAAGCCAATTTTTTGCACAATGCGGACCCAGAATAAAATTAACCATAACCCCAATGGGCATGGTTGATGTAAATTTTGGGACAGAATTTGAACATGCCGGTATAAACCAGACAAGACATAGGGTATATTTGATTGTCAATACGGAAGCCAAGGTAATAGTGCCCTTTAACTCGAGCAATATGCATGTGACAACATACCTTCCGGTGGCAGAGACAATTATTGTCGGTAAAATTCCCGAAAATTATATCTGCGTGCCGTTTATTACCCCCAACTAGGTTAGGTGCCGGTTGTGAGTACGTATAGGGTATGTTATATTAGAAACAGGGATCATCAGGGAAAACCGCAAACAACAATAGGTTGTTTTATACAAAAGGAGAAGAATTTATATGGGAACAGAAACCATGCAAGATGAAAAACAAAGGGTAATATTAGTAGGATTGAATAATACCGGGGAAAAGGAAAGTGTTGATATAGAAGCTTCCATGGAGGAATTAGGTGAACTGGCCAAGGCTGCAAATGCCGAGGTCTTAGCTATAGCGATTCAAAATAGGCCATCCATAGATGCTGCCTACTATATAGGTAAAGGAAAGGCGGAGGAAATAAAACAGCTATGTGAAACTTTAGGGGTAAATATGGTCATATTCAACGATGAACTGTCCGGTTCCCAGATACGAAATCTGGAGGATATCCTGAATGTTAACGTTATTGATCGTACTGTCCTTATTTTGGATATTTTCGCCCAAAGGGCAAATACAAAGGAAGGCAGGCTCCAGGTGGAATTGGCACAATTAAAATATAGATTGCCGAGACTTATAGGGTTGGGCAGACAATTGTCCCAGCTGGGTGCAGGAATAGGCACCAGAGGACCCGGTGAACAAAAATTAGAAACCGACCGTAGACATATATTAAGAAGAATCGATGATATACAACATGAATTAAAGGAAGTCAGAAAAAACAGACGGGTCCAGAGGGGAAGAAGGATCAAGTCGGGACTTCCGATTGTTGCCTTGGTAGGCTATACGAATTCGGGAAAATCCACGCTCATGAACTCGCTATTAAAAATGAGTGAAGGATATGATTATGCCAGGGAAGTTTATGTCAAGGATGTGCTGTTTGCCACATTGGATACATCCATGCGCAAGTTGTCTTTTCCGGATAAATTGGAATTTATACTTACGGATACAGTCGGATTTGTAAGCAAATTGCCCCATGCCTTAATAGATGCTTTTAAGGCAACCCTGGAGGAAGTGAAATATGCGGATTTGCTTATACATGTTATAGACGCTTCAAATGAGGAATACAATCTACAAAGAGAAACTACGTTTAATGTATTGCGCGAACTGGGTGTTGAAAATAAAAATATAATAAACGTTTATAATAAAATTGATAAAATATCGGATACAACATTAATTCCCAGGCAGGATAAGACATTAACCGTTTCTGCAAAAACAGGTGAAAATTTGGAACTGTTGATACAATATATAAGGGACAGGATAAGTCCACAGATTATTGGGGTTGATCTATTGATTCCTTACGATAGGGCCGGTCTTATATCGGATCTGCATGATGACGGCGTGGTAGCCGAATTAGAATACGCGGAAAAAGGAATCAGGGCAAAAGCAGGTGTTGAGAAAACGCATTATCACAAATACGAGCCTTTTTTGATTTGATAAACATTCCTACAAATGGTTGTAAAAAGGTGTGATTTAATATATTATAATATATAAGATAAAGAGAAGGAGGATTAGTCCGATGCTTTTTAGAAATTGTGCAGGTGGGGTTGTGTTCTATGCAAATCAGGTGTTTATCTTCAAAAACGAAAAAAACGAATGGGTTTTGCCAAAGGGAATAATTCGTAACAAGGACCTCTCGAGGGACGTGGCATTGGAACGGGTCAAAATTGAGACCGGTATTGATGCCGAAATTCTTTCAACTGCAGGAGGAACCAGTTACGAATTTTATTCTGTCACAAGAAAGCAGCCTGTATGCAATCAAATTACGTGGTATATTATGAACGCAAAGACAAAACAGTTTGAAATCAACAGACAGTTAGGGTTTAAGGAAGGCGGTTTTTATACCGTGGATGAGGCCCTAGAAATGATTACCTATAGCCAGGATAAATCCTTAGTTAATTTATCTTACAAGAAATATAAAAAAATGATGAGGCAGAAGGCCGTAGCGACAATAAAAGCAACAGAAGCAGTGATATAAACTTTATTAAATATGCACATATAAATAGCGTGTAGTAAAGAGAAGCAGGTTATTATCACCGCTTCTTTTTACTGTGTGCTATTATATGATATAATATATTGGCCGGTTTGCTGTGCCGGCCGGCTTTTTATTAAACATTTGTTACCTGTTATGTGCAATAGATCGACTATAGTATAAAAAGGATTGGTAGTGCATGTTAAAGGAATATAAAACCTTATTATCATACGGTAAGAGTGAGGTTGTTATCGAAAGATCGAAATTTATAGGACACGCAACTCCTGTTGAAAGCGAGGAGGAGGCCGTGGCTTTTATAGAAAAAATAAAAACCGAGTATTGGAATGCCACGCATAATGTTCCGGCCTACATGGTCGGTGAAAACAACGAAATACAGCGATATAGTGATGATAAGGAACCTTCCGGAACGGCAGGGGTTCCGGTGTTGGAAGTGATCAAGAGGGAAGATTTAAAAAATGTTGCGGTAGTTGTAACGAGATATTTTGGCGGGATTAAGCTCGGTACGGGCGGTTTAGTAAGGGCCTATACAAGAGGGGCAAAGATCGCCTTAGAAGCGGCAAAAATAATAACTAAAAAATTGCACAAACTTGTTATTGTGACAACGGAGTATACTATATCGGGGAAGGTTCAAAACGAAATTTTACAAAATGGATATTTAATAAAAGAGACAAAATATGATGATGCGGTTCATTTCTATATATATGTAGGAATAAATTTTCTCGAGCGTTTTGAGGGCCAAATTACGGAGTGGACAAGCGGGAGATGTAATTTGAATTTCATGGGAATGGAATACTTGACCGAAATAGATGGAAAAATAACTGTTATATAAAACAATCTATTCTTTTTCATCGGCCTTGAAACAAAACCCGTGGATCCCCATAATTAACAGAAATATCCCAAAATATGTTCTCAGTAATTTAGAAGGAATAATCAGGGCTAACTTTGAACCCATATAGGCACCGAAAATTCCGAAAAGTATGAGGGAGAAACTTAATTTCAACAATATGTTTTTATTGCGAAAATGGGTAATTAACGCAACTATTGCAACGGGTATAAATGAGAACAGGTTGATACTCTGAATAGTCTGTTGTCTGAAGTCTGTTAAAAATGTTAAACCGGGGATCAAAATGGTACCACCGCCTATTCCCATGCCACCTATTGCACCGATTGCCAGGCCTAACAGAAAAAATATCATTGAAATATCATCCTTATAGCAGCAATAACCATAAAGAAACTGAATATCTTCCTAAGACGGTTTGCTGAAATTTTGTTTAAAATATTAGAGCCTATATAACTCCCGATAATTCCCCCGACTGCTACCTGTAATGTGACATTTACTGCAGTAAAACCGTTTTTATAGTAAACATAACTGCTTATTATGGAAAGGGGAAGGATTATAGATATTGCTGTAGCTTGGGCTTTATGTTGACTGATTCCTAAAATGAATGTAAGCGCTAGAACGAGAATCGTTCCACCGCCGCCACCAAATAGCCCGTTGATAATGCCCGACACAAAACCAATTGCGCTGATTTTAATCCAGTATATAAATTTAGACACTGTGTCTCCCCCGATAAATATTTATATGAATTTGTGGGGATGGACGCTCCTGTCCATCCTAGGGGTTATTTTATCCAAATTGAGCAAAACTATGCCGGATGGTAGATTTTAAAAACAAAAGGGGTGTCCTGATGGATCGAAATATATATAATAAGATTGATGAGGTTGTAACATGGCTCAGGGAACAGGTAAACAGCTGTGGTGCCAAGGGACTTGTGGTGGGGATTTCAGGAGGCGTAGATTCTGCGGTTGTTGCCTGTCTGATCAAAAGGGCCTTCCCCGACAACTCACTGGGCGTGGTATTACCTATAAAAAGTGATGCAAGAGACATAGAGGATGGAATTTCAAGTGTAAAGGCCTGTAATATAGAACATTTGGAGATTGATCTGGAAAAAGAACATGACAGTATTATGAAAAAGGTTACAACACAGTTAAATGATAAAGGCAAGCTAAACAATAATACAGTGAGAATAGCAGATGCCAATTTAAGGGCAAGACTGAGGATGTGTGTTCTTTATGCAATTGCCAACAACCTGGATTACCTGGTAGTAGGCACGGACAATAAGGCGGAAATGTATACCGGGTATTTTACCAAATACGGCGATGGCGGTGTAGACCTCCAACCCATAGCTGAACTAAAAAAACATGAGGTATATGAGTGGGCAAGGGTATTGGGTGTGCCTAGTGAGGTTATCGATAAGGAACCGTCCGCGGGATTATGGAAAGGCCAAACCGATGAAGAGGAAATGGGCACGACCTACGAGAAGATCGATTTATATTTGGACGGTGAATTTATACCAAAAGAAGATCTCGAAATTATACAAAAAATGCATAGAAATTCCGCCCACAAGAGGACAGTCCCGCCTTCGCCCAAATTAACTCGTTGTTCTGATTGATAACACTGGCCTGTCTGTAGTGAGATTATAAATTGAATAAGAATAAAGGGGGGTAATACATTATGAAATCTAAGGCGATATCGGTGATATTGTCAATGATATTAGCGGGGAGTCTCGGGGTTGGACAGAATATAACAATAATAGAGGACCATACAACTGAGGACCATACAATAGCGGAAGACCGGGAGGCAGGGTGTGTAACAATAGAAGCGTTATTTTTAGGGGACATTTGTTTGGGAACGGGCTTTGGAAGTAAGCATAGGTTTCAGGATGTATATAATGAAAAGGGGGCCGAGTATTTTTTTAGTGGGGTAAGGGAGGAATTCAGGGATAAGGACCTGATAGTAGCAAATTTAGAGAATGTATTTACAGACAACAAAGATTATCAAAAAGGAAAGATATATACCTATAGGGCGGATCCTAAATACATAGATATAATAAAAAAGAGCGGGATAACATATTTAGGAGTAGTAAATAACCATATGGGGGATTATTTACAATCGGGTTTTGATGACAGCATAAAAAATCTTGACGCCGAGGGGATAAAATGGTTCGGGACAAACGAAATTAAATCAAACAGCGTCGAGTTGGGGGATATAATAGTTGACAAAAAAGAGGTATATGAAAAAGACGGATTTAAAATAGGTCTATTAGCCTACAATGGATTTTATGAAAGCTATGCGACTGATAGTATGATAAAAAGGGACATAGAATACTTCAGGAATATAGGAGTAGATTACATAGTAGCATTAGTACATTGGGGTGGGCAAAACACCCATGATATTACACCGAGACAGAAATCATACGGACGTCATTTAATAGATATGGGGGTAGATTTAATAATAGGCGGACATCCGCATGCGGTGCAGGAAATAGAGACATATAAAGGGAAAAGGATATATTATAGTTTGGGGGATTTTCTATTTGTAGAAAGAAAAGTACCGAAATGTGCAGATAGTTTAATGGTGCAGTTAAAATTAACTAAAACGTTGGACGGGGTTATAACAGAAGAATTTAAGAACATACCGGCATTCTGGGGTGGAAACAAGATAGAAAACACATTCAGGCCGGTAGCAAACAAGGATAAGGAAGATATAGAAAGAGTACATAAATTAATAAAGCAGTAAAAATCAATAAAAACATAAAGACGTATTTATAGTTATTATTTGTACTTTAATTGATTGTTGAATTGAAATCAATCGGGATTAAGAATTTTAGTCCCGATTGGTTTTTTTGTTGCGCGTGATAGTAGTGCTTATCGTTATTGATAAAACAACCTTAAGCAGAAGATAAAAAAATCCTGTAAAAAAAATGACAAAAAAGCAGGACAATTTGGATATAAGTCGAATAATTTATGGTATGAAGAAAAAATTACTATTTCAGATGGGGGGAATGATGCATATTTTAAAAAACAAGGGCAAATATGCCATTTGTATTGGCTTGATAACTATATTGTCTACCTCTATAGCATTTGGGTTGGATTACGAGGCTATAGTAATTGCACCCGGGACAACCATAAGGCAAGAGAAGGCTTTTGATAGCAAACAGCTGGACAAGCTGAGTGTGGGGGCTAAAATTGTTGTAAAGGAGATATCAGATGATTGGTATCATATAAAAGTCTCAGAGGGTTCATGCGAAGGGTGGATTTGTTCGGAGGATGCGGTAATTAACGACAATTTATTCAAGAAAAACAGCCTCAAGAGAGGCGAAGTGACAACGGATGTTCTCAATGTAAGGACAGGACCGTCCACCGATTATACCAGGAGTACCCAAATTCGTCGTGGAGATACGGTTACTATCATCAATACATCCGATACGCCTGAAAAATGGTACGAAGTTGTTTTAAGTAACAGTATCAAAGGATGGGTACATTCAGATTATATTAAAATTACTTATAATTTTCCGAAAGGAAGTATAAATATCGATTCTGTCATATTAAAGGAGCAACCGAACGATAATGCGGCCCGGATTGCAAAATTGGAAAAAGACGAAATGATTTATATCAAAAACTATGTTAATGATTGGTATAACATAATAACACCGGCAGATGCGGAAGGCTGGGTAAAGAGCGAACATGTCACAGCTTTACCTGTCAGTACCTCCGGTGTCAGCAGGTCAGGGACAGGCAGGGAGGTCTTTAGCAACATAGAGGCTGTTGCAACAAAATATCTGGGCAAAAAATACGTATATGGCGGAAATGGACCAAACAGCTTTGATTGTTCCGGTTTTACATCATACATATTAAAGACATACTATGGAGAATATTTAAGGTCTAAGGGGATTAACAGTTTTCCAAGGACAGCCAGTGCACAGGCCACAATTGGAACACCTGTAAGCAGGGGAAATTTAGAAAAGGGTGATCTTGTATTTTTTGACACATCAGGCAGAATAGGTGATAATATAAGCCATGTGGGGATATACATAGGCAGTGGAAAGATAGTTCATGCATCTTCATCCAGATGTAGAATTGTAACAGATAATTTGTCGGACCGATACTATAGCACTAGGTTTATGAAAGCAGTCAGACTGTAAACATAAAAGGGATATTTTTGGTTGGCTAAAAATATCTCTTTTAGTTTGGCCACATATTTTTCCCTCCAAGGAATAATTCTATAATTTTACTATATATATATTAAGACAAGTATTGGCGAAAAGAGCTCGTCCGTTTAGCCGGAACAAGGAATATATATAATAAGTATGATTATAGATAGAGTGTTGATTTACTATGTCAGGAGGGATTATTTTGAAGAGGCCCAGAATCGGAATACGAAAAAAACGGAAAAAGACTAATATAATAATGGTTTTATTGTTTTTATTTATATTACCTGTGATGGCTTTAATAATAGGATCAAAGATCACCGAATGGTGGGTCATACCTACGATTAACACTGATGATATATTGGGGCTTAGAGACGAAACCATTTTCGAAGAGGACGGCAAGGCGGCAGGGGGTGCACAGGAGGAAATAAATGGTGCCGAACATACGACCGGAGGGAAGGGAACGGACGGGGAAACAGCTAATTTAAATTCTATATCAATATATATGATACAGGTAGCCAGTGTATCCGATAACAAAAATACGGAGTCATTAATTGAAGAGTTAAGTAGCTGCAACTTGCCCCATTTTGTATACAAATCGGGTGATACATATAAAATTTATACATTTGTTTCAACCAATAGGGGGGATATAGAAGACAAAATAGACAGAGTAAGGGAAATTTATAAAGATGCATATATAGGGCAGATGCATATACCACAAAAACAAGTACAATATCTATGTGAAGAAAACAAAGGCACAAAGGAATTTATAGAGGACATGAATTCACTGTTAGAATTGTTAAAACAATCTTCCGATAATTTATATAGCCTTGACGGTGAGGAAACAAAATTAAATGAATATAAAGGGATACTGGAGAAACATCAAAAACTCCTAGGTCAGATGCTCGAAAGGGTTGACAGGACAAATTTACCCAAGGATTTTACCAATGTGGATGATATAAAAAATATGATCGAGTATCAAACAAAGAATATTACGGAATCATTGAAAATAATCGAAAAAAAGCAAGAACCCTATAAACTCCAAGGTTATCTTTCTGATAATTTGTTCAGTGCTATAGAGGTAATTAAAAAGTAGATGCGGCAGGGGGAAGTTTAAAAAATATGCAAAAGATAGACTATAATGCTTGTTTAATGTCAGGTTTTGTACTAATATAGTAGTGTAGGGCAATTATTTTATAACAATAAATTAATGATTATAGACTTTAAATAATTCTAAATGTGTTTAAACAAGGAATATTGATACTGTATGTGCTGTGCTATATATGTTTTTTTAAATATTCAGTAGATTTAGTATACAATATTCTGTTTGTTTATATATCCATATATATTAATTGATGATTAACATATATAGATATGCCGATCCGGATGCACAGTATAAATTTTTAAAACTATAATCAAATAATATTTAAGGGGTGAAACATGCAATGAAGTCTTTAACCTTTAGGGGTGGTATTCATCCCCCCGGCTATAAGGAAACAACAGCTCATCTGGAGGTAGAAAAGGCTGTTGAACCGAGTGTTGTATTTATACCATTAAAACAGCATGCAGGGGCACCTTGCCAGCCTTTGGTAAAGGTTGGGGATCGTGTCACTGTAGGAGAGCGAATAGGGGAATCTGATGCTTTTATTTCAGCTTTAGTGCATTCAAGCGTATCCGGAACAGTCAAGGAAATCACTAAAATACCGGATGCTACCGGCGGGGAAGTTCAGGCTGTAGTTATTGAATCTGACGGTTTAAATGAAGTACATCCTTCTGTAAAACCGGCAGGAGGCATTGAATCATTAAAACCTGAAGAAATTGTGGCAGCTGTCAGGAATGCAGGAATAGTTGGTATGGGAGGCGCCACTTTTCCTACCCATGTCAAAATAACGGAGTTAAAAGACAAAAAAGTTGACAATTTCATACTGAACGGGGCGGAATGTGAGCCTTATTTGACGGCAGATCATCGTCTGATGCTGGAAAATCCTGAAGATATCATATATGGATTGAGGGCTATGATGAAGGCAAAAAACTCAAAGAACGGCTTTATAGGTATTGAGGATAATAAGCCGGATGCTATCAAAGCCATGAAAAAAGCTGCAGAACATTATCCCAACATTAAGATTGTTGCACTTCATACAAAATATCCACAAGGTGCAAGCGATCAATTAGTTTATGCCTGCATAGGCAAAGAGGTGCCTGCGGGTGGAAGTTCATCGGACGCAGGGGTAGTCGTGCACAACGTTGCAACAGCAGCACAGGTTGCTAAGGTGTTAAAAACAGGTATGCCATCAATTGATAGAATAACTACTGTTGCAGGTAATGCTATAGCAAACCCTAAAAATCTATTAATAAAGGTAGGGGTCCCTATCAAAGAGGTAATTGAGCAATGCGGGGGCTATTCTAAAACCCCGGGTAAAATCATCATGGGCGGGCCTATGATGGGGATTGCTCAATATACGGACGATGTTGTAATAACAAAAGGTTCCTCCGGGTTGTTGATATTTGATGAGGAGGAAGCAAAAATTCCGGAACCGGAGCAATGTATACGCTGCGGTAAGTGCGTTGAAATTTGTCCTGTTAATTTACAACCGTTACTAATCAGCGCATATTCCTTAAATAATATGATGGAACATGCAGAAAAATACAGAGCGGCGGATTGTATCGAATGTGGTTCATGCTCATTTATCTGTCCATCGAAAAGACCTTTATTACAGTCCATTAGGGTAGCAAAAGCTGCAATTGCTGAGAAGAAGAGAAAGCAAAGTAATTAATTGATGGGAGGGAAAATTGATGGAAGAAAGACTGTTTGTATCTTCTTCACCCCATATAAGGGATGAAAATACGATACAAAAAATGATGTTGGATGTGGTAATTGCATTATTACCTGCAACATTAGGGGCATTATATTATTTTAGAATAAACGGAGCAAAGATCATACTTTTATCGGTACTCACGGCTGTTGCTTCGGAAGCCGTGTTCCAAAAATTAAGAAAACAACCTATAACTATTAACGATTTGAGTGCGGTAGTAACAGGGTTGTTATTGGCTTTTAATATACCGGCCTCCGCTCCATGGTGGATTCCGGTTTTGGGAGCCGTTTTTGCTATAGTGGTTGTAAAACAATTTTTCGGGGGGATAGGTCATAACTTTATGAACCCTGCGTTGGCGGCCAGGATTATGTTGATGATTTCGTATACCGGGCATATGACGAGCTGGGTTAAACCGGGTGCGGATGCTGTATCTACCGCAACACCACTGAGTTTTGTAAAAGGGCTCACCGAGGTTCCGGGCAAAGCACCTAAATTATTCGACATGTTCATGGGAAATACGGGGGGCTGCTTGGGTGAAACATCGGCAATATTGTTGATATTAGGCGGGATTTATCTTGTATATAGGGGCATTATTTCTATACAGGTACCTGCGATATATATTGCTACGGTAGCAGTTTTCACCTTGATCTTCGGACAATTTGATGTTTATTTTATGGTATATCACCTATTGGCGGGTGGCTTGATGCTGGGAGCGATTTACATGGCTACCGATTACGCATCTGCACCGGTAACGCCGAAAGGAAGGATAATTTTTGCGCTTGGCTGTGGTATTTTAACTTCCGTATTCAGGCTTTACGGCGGTTACCCGGAAGGGGTAGGTTTTTCTATCCTCTTAATGAATATTGCAGCACCTTTGATTGAAAAATATACAAGCCCTAGAGTGTTCGGGGAGGTGAGGTAAATGCAAAAAGTAGTCAAATTAGGTTTAATATTATTGATAGTAACTGCTGTATCGGCAGGCGCGCTCAGTGTTACAAATAATTTCACAAAAGATATTATTGAACAAAAAGCTATTGAAGCAAACCTCGCATATATGAGGGAGATACTGCCCGATGCTGATGATTTCAAAGTGGTGGAGAGCTCCGCAATTGCCGATATAATTGAGGTTGAAGAAGCTTATGAGGCTATAAAAGGCGGGGATACCTCCGGTTATGTAATTAAAACCAAGACATCAGGATATGGCGGCGATGTTTTAATATTAACGGGTATTAATGTTGATGGAACTATTGCCGGCATGAGGGTAGCATCGCAATCGGAGACACCTAACCTTGGAACCAAAATTACCGAGGATGAATTCGGGTCACAATTTGAAGGGTTGTCGACAGATAAGGAGCTTAAGTTGAATGAAGACGTAGACCAAGTTACAGGTGCCACTATTTCGTCGACTGCTGCAATCAAAGGAATCAATGCATCAATAAAATTATTTGAAAGTGTGCTCAAGTAATATATAAACTATAGTTTCGGGGGTGAGTTTATGAATATCAGAAGAGTGTTTATGGACGGGGTAATTTTTAACAATCCCACGTTTGTACAGGTTATAGGGATGTGTCCTACTCTTGCTGTGTCAAATTCTGCTGTAAATGGATTCGGAATGGGCCTTGCGGCCACAGCTGTGTTGATCGGTTCTAACGTAGTAATTTCTATGCTCAGGAAGGCGACGCCGGATGAGATCAGAATTCCTATTTTTATCGTTGTAATTGCGACATTTGTAACAATAATAGAAATGGTTGTGCAGGCATTTTTTACACCATTATACGAAGCACTCGGTATATTCCTACCGTTAATCGTTGTTAACTGTATTATTTTGGCTAGGGCTGAAGCATTTGCATTTAAAAATTCGGTCCTTAGTTCTGCAGTCGATGGTTTGGCCAATGGACTCGGTTTCACATTGGCACTTACAATTCTCGGGACCATCAGGGAATTGTTTGGTGCAGGTTCGGTTTTTGGAAAAACAATTATGTGGGGCAGTTTTGAACCGATGTCCATCATAGTCCAACCTTCTGGAGGTTTTCTGGTTCTAGGGATACTTCTTGCCATTTTTTCAATTTTTACAGCTAAAAAAGCAAGTGTATAAATTAGGGGGTGGAGTTGGTGTCTTTATTTGTCATAATAATTAGCGGTATATTAATAAACAACTATGTTTTATCACGTATATTGGGAATATGCCCGTTTTTGGGAGTTTCTAAACAGGTAGAAACCGCCTTCGGTATGAGTATGGCAGTTACTTTCGTTATGACTTTGGCGGGGGTAATGACCTGGTTGGCTCAGACATATATTTTGGAAGAATTAGGATTGGGGTATATGCAAACAGTCACATTTATTCTCGTAATAGCTGCACTAGTTCAATTTGTGGAGATGGTTATACAAAAATTTAGTCCTACCCTGTATCAATCTTTAGGTATATACTTACCACTTATAACTACTAACTGTGCAGTACTGGGAGTATCAATTTTAAATATCAAAGAAAGATTCGGTTTATTAGAAACCGCTGTTAACTCAGCAGCGTCGGCAATTGGTTTCGGTTTGGCAATTGTACTATTTGCCGGAATCAGGGAACGTCTAGAGTTATCAAATATTCCTGAAGCTTTTAAGGGATTTCCGATTGCATTGTTTACTGCAAGTTTAATGTCATTGGCATTCCTTGGCTTCGCTGGATTGGTGTAAAGGGGTGATTATATGGATTTAAGAACATTTATAGATCCCATAATAAGTCTTGGTGGAATGGGTTTAATATTCGGTGCGGGTCTGGCCTTTGCATCCCAAAAATTTGCTGTCGAGGTTGATGAGAAGGTCAGCGCTATCAGGTCTGTTCTTCCGGGGGCGAACTGTGGGGCCTGTGGTTATCCCGGGTGTGACGGCATGGCAAGTGCTATTGCGGCGGGCGAAGCGCCGGTAAACGGTTGTCCTGTTGGAGGTGCGGACGTTGCAGCGAAAGTTGGGGAAATTATGGGTGTAAAAGCCGATGCCCAGGACAAAAAGGTAGCCAAGGTTATTTGTGACGGTGATATTACAAAATGTGGGGAAAAGTTTAAATATGAAGGGATTCAAGATTGCGTGGCGGCGGCTGCTATTCAAGGTGGAAGCAAAGCCTGTCCATATGGGTGTCTAGGGCTGGGTACATGTGTAAAAGCCTGCCAATTCGGAGCGATCGAAATAGTGCAAGGGGTCGCAAGGATAGACCCTGAAAAATGCACATCTTGTGGGAAATGTATAGAAGCATGCCCGAAAAATATAATCGATTGGGTTCCTTATAAACAGAGTGTTGTTATTACATGCAGTAACAAAGACCCCGGAAAGATAGTCAGGGGAATATGTGAAGTCGGGTGTATAGGATGTAGAATTTGTGTCAAAAATTGCCCGACAGGTACAATCGGGTTCGAGAATAATCTGGCGTTTATCAACTATGAAAATTGTACTAACTGTTTTACATGTGTTGAAAAATGCCCTACAAAGGCGATTGAAGGCAATTTAGAGATAAAACAAAGACTCGGTTTATAGAATTTAAATAGTGATACAAGGAGCTTTCTAAAAGCTCCTTTATTATTGTTAAATATAAGAACCAATTATCACTTGTATATTAAAACAGATGATGATAAACTTTTAGTGTATTGATTTTATATTACAAATTTTTAAATTATATTATAGATAGTCGAATTTATTGTCGTTAAAATGTTAATGGTGTATAATTTGTTTGAGAACTAAAATTAAATTTATTGTTTCAGAGGAAGTGTGTAGACTACTATGAACATAAAAAAAATGATACATTTGGCCATGCTGACCTCCGTAGGGTTGGGACTCCATATTATTGAATCAACGATACCCAATCCTTTTACTGCCTTTGCACCCGGTGCGAAGCTGGGACTGGCTAATATCGTCGGGCTAATTACATTAGCTATATATGGGATAAAATATGCCCTGGCTGTCAATCTGTTGAGAAGTTTTATCGGAGGAGTAGCGTCAGGGGTCATGATTTCCACGGTATATAGCATGTCGGGGGCTTTTGTCAGCACACTTTTGATGTGGATTATATATAGATTTTTTAGAAAATACTTCAGTTTAATAGGCGTAAGTGTTTTTGGAGCATCAGGGCATAACATAGCACAGCTGACAGTAGCAAGTATTATCATCAGGAATCCTAAAATATTTGCTTATCTGCCGGTGTTGATGCTGACCAGCATTTTTACAGGAATATTTATTGGGATTACGGCAAATTATACTTTGAGCAAAACCGGCACTAACATGGATTATATAACTAGAACTTAGGAAAATGGGGGATAGAAATGGGGAGAAATAAAAATTCCTGGTTGTTGGTATTATTTGTTATTACAGGTATTATTTTAGGCAGTTTGATAGGAAATTTTTTTGGCCCTTCGGTCCCTTTTTTAAATTACGGACCCGAACATTTGGGGTTGAATAATATAGAAATCAATTTAGGGGTTATTTACTTTCAGGTAACTTTATTATTTAAAATCAACGTTACCGGCTTGATTGGACTTTTATTGGCATTGATTATATTTAACAGGTTGTAGGTGGGGATATGAAGACAATAGTCCTGGCATCCAATTCGTCGAGAAGAAAAGAAATCCTCGAAAGTCTGGGGGTAGATTTTAGGGTAATCGGTAGTAATATTGAGGAAGAAATCAGCGGACAACTTTCACCTGTAAAGGTTGTTGAACGTTTTGCTTATTTAAAGGCGAAAAACGTTTCCGATAAATTAAATGGACACTATATCGTCATAGGGGCCGATACGGTAGTGGAATGTGATGAAATATTGGGCAAGCCCCGGGACGAATGTGATGCATATGGTATGTTAAAACTCCTTTCAGGAAGGGTCCATAGAGTTATTACAGGATTTGCGATAATAGACTGTTTGACAGGGCAACGGTTTGTTGATTATGAAAGTACCAAGGTATACTTTAAAGAATTGCAAGATGAAGAAATCCAAAGATATATTGTTTCCGGTGAATATATAGACAAGGCCGGGGCCTATGCAATTCAAGGGAAAGCTTCTTTATTTATAGAAAGGATAGAAGGAGATTATTTTAATGTTGTAGGATTGCCGGTATTTAAACTGGGTTTAGCACTGCATAATAATTTTGACATCAGCCTTCTTTAGATTCCAAAATTTTAGGGGTGGGTTGGTTATGAATGATTATTGTGAATACACTACTATCAAAAATATGCCTATGAGTGAACGACCGAGGGAAAAAATGCTCACTTATGGTTGTCAGAGTTTGTCTAACGCGGAATTATTAGCAATTATATTGTCTTCAGGGACAAAGGACAAAACGGCAATCGATTTAGCAAGGGGAATATTAAATATGTCCAACGAAGGGCTAAGATTCCTCACGGATTGTACTATTGAAGAATTGATGCAAATAAGAGGTATCGGTTTGGCAAAGGCCTCCCAGATCTTAGCCGCTGTGGAGCTCGGGAAACGTATAGCCCTAACAACAAATGTAAACAATTATAAAATACAAGGCCCTGAGGATGTGGGAAATCTGTTGATGGAAGAGATGAGATATCTAAACAAGGAAATTTTTAATATCATATTACTGAATACTAAGAACAATGTGATTGCTATAGAGAATATATCGGTAGGCAGCCTGAATGCCTCGATTGTCCATCCCAGGGAAGTATTTAATATAGCAATTAGAAGAAGCAGTTCTGCCATAATATTGGCACATAATCATCCGAGTGGGGATCCTAAACCGAGTACGGAGGATATCAACATAACAAAAAGACTCATAGAGGCGGGTTCAATTGTTGGAATAAATGTATTAGATCATATAATTATAGGGGATGGAATTTATTTCAGTATGAAAGAAAAAGAAATAATATAATTGTTGTGCAAAAGGAAGGAGCATTGCAGATGGGTGTGTTTAAGTTTTTATCACGCGATATGGGAATTGATTTGGGAACAGCAAATACATTGGTTTATGTGAGAGGGAAAGGTATTGTACTTAATGAACCTTCTGTGGTTGCGATTCAAAATGATACAAAAACTGTGTTATCTGTGGGTGAGGATGCAAAAAAAATGATAGGCAGAACACCGGGCAATATAGTTGCGATCAGGCCGATGAAAGACGGTGTAATTGCGGATTTTGACGTAACTCAAAGTATGTTGAAGTACTTTATCAAAAAAGTTTATTCGAGAAGGACATTAATACAACCCAGAGTAGTTGTGAGTGTTCCTTCCGGGGTCACCGAAGTGGAAAAAAGGGCAGTAGAAGAGGCCACATTACAGGCGGGGGCGAGAGAGGCTTATTTGATTGAGGAGCCTATGGCTGCGGCTATAGGTGCCGGACTGCCTGTTGAGGAGCCTACAGGCAGTATGGTTGTAGATATCGGAGGGGGAACCACGGAAGTTGCCATTATCTCTCTCGGAGGTATTGTAACCGCTAAGTCTATTAGAATTGGTGGTGACGAATTAGACGAGGCTATTGTTCAATATATAAAAAGAGAATATAATTTGATGATTGGTGAAAGAACAGCCGAGGAAGTGAAGGTAATAATCGGATCTGCATTTATGAAGGCTGAAGAAGCAAAAATGCTCGTCAGAGGCAGAGACCTGGTTTCAGGGTTACCTAAAACATTAGAAATAACATCAGTTGAAATAATGGACGCGTTGAGGGAACCTGTCAGCCAGATTATCGAGGCTATTAAGTATACACTGGAAAAGACCCCACCGGAGCTTGCGGCTGACATCATGGAGGTGGGTATAATGCTTACGGGTGGTGGTGCCCTGCTCGACGGGCTGGATAAATTGGTAATAAAAGAAACGGGAATGCCCGTACAGATTGCCGCAGATCCCTTGGACTGTGTAGTAATGGGTACGGGAAAAACTATAGAAGAAATAGATACCTTAAGGAGAGTTTTAATAAGACCCAAGAGGTTGGGATAAGAAGGTGGGTTTTAGCAAGACTCAAAAGGTTGAGATAAGAAGGAAAGTTTTAATGAGACTTAAAGGGTTGGGATAAGTTGGTGATATAAATGTCCAGAAATAGGCTGAAAAATAAACCTAGAAATAAACCAGCAATGATAGTGGCAATTGTCGCTATCATTCTCATTATAATTATAGGGGTTACGGCTAAGCAGAGAGAAAATATTACCATTATGGAGAAATGGATTGGAAACATAATAACACCCATTCAGAATGTTGCTAATAGGGGTATTAACAGAATAAAAGAAGGAATCGATTCCATAGCCGATATAGCAGGTTTGAGGGTTGAAAATGAAGATCTGAAAAAGGAGATTGAGTTACTGCGGCAGGAAGTTTCAAAATTGAACATGACCAGAAGCGAACTTGAGGAACTGAGAGACTTGAAATATGCCCTGAACCATATAAAGGATGATAACGAGCATAATATTATTTCCGCCGACATAATAGGAAAGAGTCCCAGTAATTGGTTCAATGTGTTTACAATTGATGCCGGTGAAAATAGGGGTGTCAAAAAAGACAGTATAATACTTAATTCCGATGGGCTTGTTGGAAGGGTTTATGAAGTTGGAGGCAATTGGTCAAAGGTTATTTCTATTATAGATAACAGCAGTTCTGTCAGTTTCCAAATAATGAGGGATAGTAACCTGCAGGGCATAGTTACGGGAAGCATTACCAGTGAAATAAACGGGTATTTGTTTGATCCCTTAGCGGATATAATTATAGGTGACAAAATAGTTACTTCAGGGTTGGGGACTTATCCAAAGGGAATTATAATAGGTGAAATTATAGGAATAGACAAATCCGGTGACCATTTATTAAAAACAATCAAAGTAGAACCCGCGGTTAACTTTAAGAGAATAACTAAGGTGATAGTAATGGAACCGGTGCAACTTTATTAGCAATAAAAGGGGAAACCATGGTGAGGTCAATTATAATCGGCTTAATTATTTTATTTAATTTAATATTACAATCCACATTATTTCAATGGGTTGAAATATACGGTGTGGTTCCGAATACTTCGTTGATTCTTGTTATGTCTTTTGCCATATACAGCGGCAGAAATAGGGGGGCCGTCATAGGCTTTTTAATGGGTATTTTGCAGGATATTATTTTTGGGCGTACAATCGGTCTAAACGCATTGGTATTTATGGTCATCGGGTATTTGATCGGCCTTATGGATCAAAAAATATCTAAGGACAACTTGCTCATCCCCTTTGTTTTGACCATGCTGGCAACAGTATTTTATGAAACGATAAATCTCTTATTATTATTTTTATTAGGATGCAGAATAGAATTATTAAATATAATAAAAAAAATGTTAATAACAGAAGTGATATATAATTCCTTTGTTTCCCTTGTTATCTATTATTATATATCGAAGTTGTTTAAATTGAGCCTAATGAAAAAGGGATATTAATTGGGGTGTGATGTAATTGTTACTTAAAAAATTAAAAGACAGATATAACGTAATACTTTTGGTGTTTGCTATAATCATCATTGCCATAGTCTTAAGACTGGCAGCCCTGATGATAGTTGAAGGGCAAAATTATCGGGAGCAGGCTGAGAACCGAATTTTTAAAAATATCCCGCTGAGCGCTCCCAGGGGTGAGATAAGGGACAGATACGGCAGGTTGTTGGCCGGCAGTCGTCCCAGTTTTACTGTGCAAATTATGAGAAATGAAATAGACAGCAAGGGAATAAATACAACAGCATTGAAATTGATAAACATATTGGAACAAAATGGTGATAAGTACACGGACGAATTTCCAATTATACTGACAGAAACCGGTGAGTGTGCTTTTACCTATGATATAGATTTGGCGAATTGGAAGGAAACTTACGGATTGGTAGGAGTTAAAAATGGTAAAGAAGCCTTCGAAATTTTAAAGGAAAGGTATGATATAGATATAGAAGACCCCGTGGAGGCCCAACTTGAACTACTGAAAATACCGGATTTGACTGTACCTATATCTATAAAGGAGGATACCAGGTGGGAATATACAGATATGTTAAAAAAGGAGGATTGGCTGAAGAGCTACGGGTTCAAAAAATATGATGTAGAGGCCATAGAAGTTTTTAATGAAATCAGAAAAAATTACGAGATACCTGATGAGTATTCCCTTGAGGATGCCAGAAAAATAATGGTGGTACGCCAAAGAATAAGAAATAGCGGTTATTTACAATATAACCCGGTAAAGATAGCACAGGATATTTCACCGCAGTCTGTAGCCAGGATAGAGGAAAACACCCTGGAATTACCGGGGATAAGCATAGTTGTCGAACCCATCAGATATTACCCGGAGGGGAAATTGGCTGCTCACTTGTTAGGGAATTTGGGTAAGATTGCACAGCAGCATGAAATAGATAAGTATATCAAGGAATTAAAATATCTGCCTTCCGATATCATAGGCAAGACGGGGCTTGAACATAAATTTGAGGAAATATTGAAGGGAACGGACGGGTACCAGAAAGTAATTGTAAATTCCAGCGGCAGATTAGTAGAGGTTTTGGAAAGGAAAGAGCCTATTCCTGGAGGAACTCTATATCTGACAATAGATGCAAATTTACAGAGGAAGACAGAAGAAGTATTGGAAGATGTTTTAAAAGCTATTCAAACCGGCGGGACTTATGAAACCAGATGGGGAAAAAACACCTTTCTGGGTACCGGTGGAGTCAGGGCGAATGCAAAATCAGGTGCTGTCGTGGTATTGGACGTTAAAAACGGTAATGTCCTGGCATTGGTGAGTTACCCGTCTTACGACCCCAACCTCTTTGCCACAGGCATAAGCACATCGGACTGGCAAGATTTGATGCCTGAAAATGAAAGGGATATTCTGTCACCCAGGCCCCTTCTAAATATGGCATTGAGTACGGCGGTGCAACCCGGTTCCACATTTAAAATGTCTGTAGCTGTTGCTGCCCTAGAGCAGGGACTAAGTCCCAATTACAGAATTTTGGATAAGGGCTTTATCAAAATCGGGGGGCATTCCTTTGGCAATTGGCTATGGAACCAAAGCGGGAGGACTATGGGCTATCAAAACATAGTTGAAGCTATCAGGGAATCCAACAACTACTATTTTTATTCTATAGCTAACGGATATGATTATGGAGCGGGAAGACCCCTTCCAATCAAAATGACCCCGGAAATATTGATAGATTATGCCAAAAAATTCGGACTAAACGATTATACAGGTATAGAAATAGACGTCCCGAAAGAAAGATCCGGGGGTGTTCCCAGTCTGGAAAGAAAATTGGCAACAGTCAAGGCCATGTTAAATAGTTATTTAACCAGACAAATGAATATACAAGATTTAGATCCGGAAAGAGTCGAACTAAACGCAGAAAACTTGAAGAATGTAATAGACAACATTGTAAGCTGGGCAGAGGAAAACCCTCCAAGGGCAACTATTGAGAAGCGTATAGTGGAGCTGGGAGTCAAAAAAGAAAAAGCGGGCATATATACAGATGCAGCTAAATACAACTATTTTAATCAAGCCAAATGGAGTGTATCCGATACCATGAACTTTGCTATTGGCCAGGGCCAACATGCATATACCCCGATTCAAATGGCAAATTTTATGGCTATTCTAGCCAACGGGGGATATAAATACAATGTCAGCGTTGTCAATAAATTTAAATCAATTGAAAATGGGCAGATTGAAGAATTTCCTACTGAGATAATAGAGAAAATTAAATTAAATGACTACAATAATTTAGATATAGTGAAGGTCGGTATGCATCAGGTTACATCAATAGGATCGACCAGGCTAACTTTTGATAAATTACCTGTGGATGTTGCGGCCAAAACAGGCACGGCACAAAAAACCGGCAAAATTCCTCCGGTGGACGAGGTAGAATATTTAAAAACACACTTATCAAGGTATGGGGTTTCGTTAAAACAGGTAGAAGAAAAAATGCTGCAATTGAAAAATAAAAATAAGAACAGCGCAAAATATATGGACGATGCTTTTGTTATGAGGGAAGCAATAAAGCAGATAAATCCCGGGATCAAGGACAAAGACATCGACCAGTTTAAGTCTGATTATGACAGTTTTACCTGGTTCACGGGGTTTGCACCCTATGAAGATCCGCAAATTGCAATTGCAATTCTTATTCCACAAGGTGGCTCAGGGGGATATGGGGCCCCTATATTCAGGGAGATTGTGGCTGAATATATGGGTTTGAATGAAACGGGCAGTAATGAAAATTTTGATATCAGTAGCAGGTTATTACCGTAGGAATCTCTCCACATAACCCGACAGGGAGTATGTAACCATAACATAAATCAGGGTTTCCCGGATTAGGCCTTAATTTATGTAGATTTACTTAGAAAAATAAGTGTTAATGTCTATCAGTTTTTTGGTATGCAAAGAAGGGATTAAACAGTTCATAGAGAATTTATTAATATAGGCAATATGCCGCTGGGGGGAATAAGCACCATGGTTCAAGAAAACATAATAAAATTTAGAGGTACTAAGGATGGAATTTTAATTCATATTGAGCCCCAACATGATTTTGAAATTATAAAACAGCAGTTGATAAGCAAAATCGAAAAGGCAAAGTATTTCTTTGAGGACGCTAAAATTTTTGATATATATTGCGATACCTTGACTGTTGAACAAAAAAAAGAATTGGAAACACTTATGGCAACGAGATATAAAATGTATGTTTTAAACCCGGAAGAAAAGGACACTTTAAACAAGTCTAAGCCGGTAGAAACTGTATTTGCAGGAATAACGGAAGGCAAAACAAAATTTATACGAGGTACCATAAGGTCGGGGCAAAATATAAATTACAGGGGAAATATAGTAATCTTAGGTGATGTTAACCCCGGAGCACAAATAGTAGCCTATGGTAACATTATTGTCATGGGTAGCCTGCGCGGGGTTGCACATGCAGGTTCAAATGGTAACAGAAACGCTTGTGTGGCTGCATTTTATTTAGATCCTACACAACTGAGAATCTCAGATGTTATAGCCAGGTCGCCGGACGGTTATTATGAAAAACCGAAAATTCCGGAGCTGGCCAGGGTAAGGGGTAATATGGTATATATTGAACCATATCTAAACAGGAGATAAATTAATAATAGAATTACTGAAGTTATACATAAGATAGGGGGAAGGATTATGGGCGAAGTTATTGTAGTAACATCCGGAAAAGGGGGGGTCGGCAAGACTACAGCCACAGCTAATATAGGGACCGGGTTGGCTGAATTGGGGTATAAGGTTGTTGTGGTAGATGCCGATATTGGTCTCAGAAATTTAGATGTGGTAATGGGACTGGAAAATAGGATCGTTTATGACATTGTTGATGTAGTTGAAAATGTCTGCAGGCTGAAACAAGGTTTAATAAGGGATAAGAGATATAACGAGTTATATCTATTGCCGGCGGCCCAAACCAAGGACAAAAGCGCCGTTACTATAGAGCAGATGCAAAAACTTACATTAGAATTGAAAGAAAGTTTTGATTATGTTCTAATTGATTGTCCGGCCGGCATAGAACAAGGGTTTAAAAACGCAATTGCGGGGGCGGACCGTGCTATTGTTGTGACAACACCGGAAATATCGGCAGTAAGGGATGCGGATAGGATTATAGGATTATTAGAAGCATCTGAAGTGAGAGACCCTGTTTTGATTGTTAATCGTATTAGGATTGACATGGTTAAAAGAGGCGATATGATGGATATTGACGATATGATCGATATTTTAGCTATTGACTTATTGGGCGTGGTGCCGGATGATGAGGCCATAGTGATTTCTGCCAATAAAGGGGAGCCGGTGGTCACAAATCAAACGTCCTTGGCGGGACAAGCATTTAAAAATATAACCAGAAGAATTATTGGTGAAAATATTCCCTTTATAAATATGGAAAACGAAGAAGGTTTTATGAACAAACTGAGAAAGATATTTGGCTTAGCTAAATAAATATAAAGGGGAGGGAGGAGAAATTATGGATTTCTTAAGATTTTTTAACCGAGGGTCGGGGACAAGTAAGAATGTAGCGAAAGAGAGACTCAAGTTAGTTTTGGTTCATGATCGAACAAGTTGTTCTCCCCATTTTCTAGAAATGGTCAAGGGGGATATAATCAAGGTTATTTCTAATTATATGGAAATAGATGAGGAAGGTTTAGATATTAAGCTGACAAAAACAAGAAGGGGAAGCAACGATTCAAATATTTCGGCCTTGGTGGCTAATATTCCTATTAGGAAGATGAAAGAACGCAGTCTTTAATATTATAAATTACATATCAGATTCTAAAAGGCTGTTTAATCAATTTAGATGGCCTTTTTTGTGATTTAATCTATTTAAAACATCTGGATTTCGGTATTCTGGTTTCTCACCCCCGGGACACAGCAGGGACGGTTCTTCTTGTGTTGTGTCTTTTCAACGACACAAAAGAACCGTCCCTCTGTGTCCCTGCGGCATTCTGACCTTCCACTTCCGGTCTTTGGTATAGGTGAACTTTGCCCGTCCATTATTGCGTTTTGATAGTAATAAAACTGTTGTGCAACCAATATACTGTATCAAAGAAAACAAAGGGGATGACATGGTACATGATCATGCAAAAAACCAGGGGAAACTCATTCAGAAACAATCCATTCAGAAACGTGCTCAGAAAAAAAAATGCTCTTATCAATATTAAAAATTATAACGATTGGTTGAAAAAAACGCTCATCAAAGCTGTTGTTTCAGCTGTTTTATTAACAATGATAATAATGATTCAAGTGTTAAATTTTGAACGGCCAAAGAAGATATTAAATTTTATAGAAACAAAGCTGGAATCCAGTCCTGATATGGGCGCTTACCTGGCAAATGTCAAAAAAATGCCCGGTTATATTTTTACATTTGGGAACAAGGTTGTAACGGCTGTGAAAATAGAACATAAATCGGGTAAAAGGTTTATCCCCCCAATTGACGGGGAGATAACCACCTATTTCAATGAAGAAATTGATGGAACGTCAAATATATCGAGGGGGTTGATTTTCACCGGCGATGCAGGGCAAGATATTTATTCTGTGGATGATGGTGTTGTTATTGACGCAGGTTCAAATGAATACATCGGCAATTATGTGATAATAAAACATAAAGGTGAATTACTGTCTGTATATAAATATGTGGGCGCTAATCATATAAATACAAACAAAAGGGTGGGGCAGGGCCAGGTAATAGGTACCTCCTCTGAGAAACTGTTATTGGAGGTATGGTACCGTAATGAACCTGTCGATCCCATTAAATATATGGACATAAATATATAACGGTTATAGCATATGGAGGCGTTATGGCATATGGTGTATGGGGCTAATAAAAATGAAGCTGTTTAAAATATTTAATATACAGATAAAGATTAGCTATTTAATTTTTTTCATACTGATTTTCAGTATGTTTTTTAATTATTTTAGCAGGTTGATGGTATTAATTGTTGTTATTTTAATACATGAATTGGCCCATTGTTGTGTATGTGTTTATTATGGTATAGGTATTTCCGAAATAGAAATTTTCATCTTCGGTGGAGTGGCCAAATTCCAAAAATATATTGAAGAAAATCCTAAACAGGAGATAATTATCGCGTTGGCGGGACCGGTATCAAATTTTATACTTGTTGTTATTATGCTTTTAATTATGAATGAGTTTAACATCGGGGCCAATTATATGATACAGTTATTCTTGACAGCCAATGCGGCCATCGGTCTGTTTAATCTTATACCGATTCTACCGCTGGATGGTGGGAGGGTCGCCAGGGGAATCGTCGGGCATTATGTGGGGATTAAAAGGGCTACATATATAGTTATAAAATTGGGATATTGTATATGTATATTGTTATTTGTTGTCGGAACATATATGGCATCGGTTTATGATATAGAATATGTTTTTATAAGTTTTCTGTCTATTTATATGTTTCTTTCCAATAGAAAGGAAAAGGAAAATATCGATCTCATATTTGCAAAGAATCTTATTTTGAGGAAAAAATCCCTGTTCTATGAGGGTATTATGGATGTTAAGCATATAATAGCTATGGAATCTGTTGATACTAAAAATATATTTGATGAATTTACCTTAGAACAATATTGTATAATAACTATAACGGACGTAACAGGAAAAGTAGTAGGAAGTTTGTCGGAGAGCGAAATTATAGACGCTATTATTGAACATGGTTATAATATTACCCTAGGGGATTGTTACGGTCTAAAAACTAAGGATGAATTTTGAAGGGAGAAAGGCAATGGAGAGGTTGCAAATTGACAGTTTGTTATATAGAGTTGAAAAACCTGCAAGGTATTTGGGTAATGAGTTAAACAGCGTGCACAAAACAGTGGATGAAAATATGGTCCGCTTTGCTTTTTGTTTCCCGGATATTTATGAAATAGGAATGAGCCATTTAGGAATGCAAATTTTGTACCATCTGCTTAACAGACAAAAAAATGTGTTCTGTGAAAGAGTATTTGCTCCGGCCACCGATATGGAAGAACAGATGAGAAGTAGCAACATTCCTTTATTTGCTTTAGAGAGCAGACAACCTATCAGAAATTTTGATTTTATCGGGTTTACCTTACAATATGAATTGAGTTATACCAACATATTGAATATGCTGGATTTGGCAGGAGTCCCCATATACAGTGCAGATCGAGAAGAAGAGGACCCTATCATAGTAGTCGGGGGACCCTGTGCATATAATTGCGAACCTATAGCAGATTTTGTTGATATAGCCGTACTGGGGGAGGCGGAAGAGGTCATTTTGGAAGTTATAGACCTGTATAGTAAAATGCGAAAAGAGGGTTATAATAAATTTGAATTTTTGAAAAAAGCTACTCTAATTGATGGCATATATGTTCCCTCATTTTATGATGTAGTTTATAATGATAATGGGACAGTTAAAACTGTCACCCCAAAATATGAACATGTTCCCGGGACAATACGCAAAAGGATTGTTGAAAGTTTAGATAAGGTTTTTTATCCCGAGGAGATTATTGTACCCTATTTAAACATTGTTCATGACAGAATTATGTTGGAGATATTCAGAGGGTGTATCAGAGGGTGCCGTTTTTGTCAGGCCGGGTTTATATACAGACCTGTCAGGGAGAAATCTTTTGATAGGCTGCGGGAATTAGCTGAAAAACTTGTCTCCGGTACAGGATATGATGAAATCTCTTTAGCGTCTCTGAGCACCAGCGACTATTCCGAATTGGAAAAGACAGTCAGACATTTGATGGAGGAATACGGTGACAAAAAAATAGGGATATCTTTGCCGTCCTTGAGGTTGGACAGTTTTTCATTGCAGATAATCAAGGAGATACAGAAAGTGAGAAAGACAGGACTGACCTTTGCTCCGGAGGCAGGCAGTCAGAGACTCAGGGATGTCATTAACAAAGGGATCACAGAGGAAGATCTGATAAATGCCGCCAAGGACGTTTTTCAATCCGGTTGGAACAACATAAAGTTGTATTTTATGATCGGCCTTCCTACGGAAACGGACGAAGATATACTGGGAATCAGAGATCTGGTTTTTAAAGTGGTTGATGAATATTATAGGGTTCCGAAGGAACAAAGGGGGAAAAGGTTGAATGTTACGGCAAGCGCTTCGACATTTGTGCCAAAACCCTTTACTCCATTTCAATGGGAGCCACAATCTACATTGGAAGAAATATATGCAAAACAGAAACTGTTGGCATCAAATATCAAAAGAAAGAACATTACACTTGATTATCATGATCCTAAAACGAGCTTGTTGGAAGCCGTGTTTGCTAAAGGGGACAGAAAACTCTCCAAAGTGCTGGAACTCGCCTTAAAAGAGGGGTGCAAATTTGACGGTTGGATAGAACATTTCGATTTTGATAAATGGATGGCCGTATTTAAAAAGGTGAATATTGATCCGGCCTTTTATGCCAACAGGCGTCAGGGGTATGACGAAATATTGCCATGGGATCATATCGATGTAGGGGTCAGTAAAGAATTTTTAATAAGGGAAAATGAAAATTCCAAACAAGCTAAGACTACACCCAACTGCAGAGTAAATTGTGCAGGGTGCGGTATTAATCGGGCTTTTACAGGGGGAATATGCTGATGGCAATTATGCGTTCCAGATTTTATAAGAAAGACGAGATGGTATTTGTTTCTCATTTGGATTTGATAAGGATCTTTGAAAGAGCAATCAGAAGAGCAAATATACCTGTTGCTTACACACAAGGATTTAACCCTCACCCTATCATGGCCTTTGCCACGGCACTGGGAGTAGGGGTGGCCAGTGAGGGTGAATATATTGATATACAATTGACTGACAATATGAATGGTGAGCTGTTTATGGACAAACTGAATGACGTTCTGCCGGAGGGGCTAAAAATAATTGAAAGCAGAATCATTGCCGATAAAGCAAAATCATTGATGTCGATAATATGCAGTTCAACCTATCTGGTCAAATTGAAAGCGAAGGAATTGTTAAATGAAGCAGATATAAAACAATGTATAGAAAATCTTTTGGATAGGGAAGAGATAATAGAGGTAAAGCAGAAAAGACAGAGACGTGGTCGCAGAAGCAGCGATTCAGGGTTCAAACAAATTAACATCAGGCCTCTCATTAAAAATATAGAACTGGTTTCATTGGATAAGTATGAAGTCCTACTAAAAATGCATTTAGCGGCCGGCAGTCGGGGCAATCTAAAACCTGAAACGGTTGTCCAAAAGTTATGTGAATTGACCGATTTATCTATAGAACAGTATGAAACCAGGGTCAAAAGGTTAGATTTATTTATAGACAAGGATAATGAGTTTTTGACTCCCTTAGACGAGGATGCGTGGAATATATGAATCAAATTATAGTAGACGTGGGTATAAGCGAAAACAGATTGGCACTGGTGGAAGACGGAGAATTGGTGGAATTATATATAGAAAGGCGAAATAACAGACGGATGGTTGGCAATATCTATAAAGGCAGGGTAGCCAACGTTTTGCCGGGGATGCAAGCTGCCTTTATTGATATCGGGCTTGAAAAGAATTGTTTTCTTTATGTCAAGGACGCTTTGGAGCAAGATTTGTTTAATAAGGATGAATCATATTATAAGGATGTGCCTATAACAAGTGTTGTGAAACAGGGCCAAGAAATAGTCGTACAAGTCATCAAGGAACCTATTGGGACAAAAGGTGCCAGGGTGACTACAAACATTACCTTGCCCGGCAGGTATCTGGTTTTAATGCCAAACACGACCTATACAGGAGTATCCAGAAGGATAGTGTGTTCCGAGGAAAGGGAAAGACTTAGAGAAGAAATAGAACAGTTAAAACCGAACAATATGGGGGTCATTGTAAGGACCGTAGCCGAAGGAAAAAACAAGGAAGATTTTGATGAGGACATCAAATTTTTGTTGAAATTATGGAAGAAAATTGAGAGAGGAAGAAGGTCAAGCCCGGTACCGAAATTGATTCATAGGGATTTTGATCTGATAAGCAAAACAATACGGGATACATTCAGTAAGGACATAGACAAATTTATTATAAATGATGCAAAGGAGTTTCAGAATGTCCTGGAATTAGTGGAATTACTGTCACCATCATTAAAATCCAGAGTTTTTTACTTCGATGAAACCGTTGAAATATTTGATTATTATAGAATAGAATCACAAATCAACAAATCCTTAAACAGGAAGGTGTGGTTAAAAAGTGGCGGTTATATTGTAATCGACAGCACAGAAGCACTCACCGTTATTGATGTGAACACGGGGAAATACGTTGGTAGCACAGATTTGGAGGATACGGTTCTAAATACTAATCTTGAGGCAGCGGGTGAAATTGCCAAGCAATTGAGGCTGCGTGACATGGGAGGCATTATTATAATAGATTTTATAGATATGATGAGTGGGAAGGACAATAAAAGGGTAATTGACGTTTTACAGGAGGCCCTAAGTAAGGATAGGACCAGGAGCAAGGTGTTGGGAATGACACAGCTGGGCCTGGTTGAAATGACGAGGAAGAAAGTCAGGTTGGGCTTGGACAGATTGTTACAGAAAAAATGCCAATATTGTGACGGCTCAGGCAGGTTAACTAATGAATATACACTATTATATAAATTTGAAAAGGAAATGATACGAATCAGTACACATACTAATGTAGAAGCTGTTATTTTCGAGGTGAACCCGACAGTTTTACGGGTTTTTCAGGAAGAGGAATCTATATTGGAGGAAATAAATGATAAGACCGGTTTACAATCATTTGTAATTTCTAATAGCAAATTGCATCATAATGAAATACATGTGAAAGCTATGGGGAATATGGAAAGCATCAAAAAGCTGATGGGCGAAAATAATGTTTAAACAGTTGACTTCATAACATCAATGTGATAATATATATCGGCAGGTAACGCACGAACCGGGTTTTAAACGACAAGTACCCAGTTGTTCGGCGAATTTGGGCTTGGGAGGTAGTATTATGTACGCAATTATTGAAACAGGTGGCAAACAGTACAGGGTAAAAGAAGGAGATACATTAGTTGTTGAAAGATTAAAGGCTGAACAAGGCGATACAGTTACTATTGATAATGTATTGGCTGTTTCAAAAGACGGTAAGTTGACTGTAGGCAGTCCGACAGTTGACGGAGCCAAAGTCGAGGCCAAGGTGGTTGAACAGGGTAAATCGAAAAAAATTATCGTTTTTAAATATAAGCCTAAAAAAGATTACAGAAAAAAACAGGGCCATCGACAGTTATACACAAAGTTGATTGTTGAAAAAATTAATGCATAGGTGAATCTATGATTTCAGTTATAATTTATCGTGATTCTGATGGAGTAATTGAGCAATTCGTTATAAAGGGCCATGCCTGTGCAGCTGACCCGGGCGAAGATATTATCTGCGCCGCAGTTTCTGCCCTGGGGCAAACCGCAGTGCTGTCACTTTATCAGATTGCCAATGTAAACGTTAAATATGAAATCAGAAAGGGATACCTGAAGTGTGAATTGCCAAAAAATTTAGCGGAGAAAGAATTACATGAAACAAAACTTCTAGTTGATGCTATGCTTTTGGGATTAAAAAACATACAGGAAAGTTACCCACAATATATTGAGATTCGTGACAAGGAGGTGTAGATGATGTTATTTAGAATAGATCTTCAGCTATTTGCGAGTAAAAAAGGAGTAGGCAGCTCTAAAAACGGTCGTGACAGTATTTCGAAGAGATTAGGCACAAAAAGAGGGGACGGACAATTCGTTACTGCCGGCAACATTTTAGTAAGGCAGAGAGGAACCAGGATTCACCCGGGTACCAATGTCAGCATGGGTGCCGACAACACCCTTTTTGCATTAATAGACGGGGTTGTAAGATTTGAAAGAAGGGGCAAGGATAGAAAACAGGTAAGCATTTACCCGAAAGAAAGTTTAACAGCTGTTAATTAATAAAAACCGCCAAGGGCGGTTTTTTATTATTGTTATGTTAAATGTGGTTGGAATGGTGTATGATAATTGTAGGGAAAAAGGTGATTATATGTTTATTGATAAGGCGAAAATACATTTAAAAGCCGGCAAAGGCGGGGATGGCGCAGTTGCCTTCAGAAGGGAAATCTATGTTCCCGCAGGGGGGCCTGCAGGCGGAGACGGGGGCAAGGGTGGAGACATTATATTTCAGGTGGACGAGGGCATGAGAACCTTGATGGATTTTAGATACAAAAAACATTATAATGCGGATAACGGGGAAAACGGCAAGGGCAAAAACATGTATGGAAAAGACGGTGCGGATCTGTTGTTGAAGGTTCCCCCGGGTACTGTCATCAGGGAAGAGACAACAGGGCATATTATTGCAGATTTGATAGGTCACAATGATACGGTTGTAGTGGTAAGGGGAGGCAAAGGCGGGAAAGGCAATACACATTTTAAAACATCAACAAGACAGGCACCGAGATTTGCAACAGCAGGTGAACATGGTCAAGAACTTACGGTAATACTGGAACTAAAATTGATTGCGGATGTAGGTTTAATAGGCTTTCCGAATGTAGGCAAATCCACACTACTATCTGTGGTAACCAGTGCAAGACCCAAAATAGCAAATTATCACTTTACAACACTTACACCCAACTTAGGTATAGTTCAGACCAAACATGGAGACAGCTTTGTTTTGGCAGATATCCCGGGATTGATAGAGGGTGCGCATGAAGGCGCGGGATTAGGTCATGAATTTTTGAGGCATACGGAGCGTACAAAACTTCTTATACATGTGTTGGATATATCAGGGACAGAGGGCAGAGACCCGTTGGAGGATTTTGAGAAAATAAATACAGAACTTCGTTTGTATAACGAGGAACTTGCTAAAAAACCACAGGTTGTGGCGGCAAACAAAATTGACATTCCCGGTTGGCAAGTTAATTTTGAAAAAATAAAATCGGCCCTCAAGAAACAGAAGGTAGAAGTGTTTTCTATTTCAGCTGTTACAGGCCAAGGATTAGATGAACTCTTAAATTATGTATCCAAAAGATTGAAAGAATTAGAAGCATCACATAAGGAAACTGTTGTAAAAAAAGAAAAAGTATACAAGTACGAAGAACCTGAGGACAAGTATTATTTTACTGTTTATAAAAAAGATGACGTTTACATTGTAGAAGGCAAATTTATTGAAAGACTGATCAATTCTACTAATTTCGATGAAATAGATTCTTTAGGCTATTTTCAAAAAGTGTTGGAAAACAGAGGGGTTATAGATAGATTAAAAGAACTGGGCATGTCCGAAGGCGACACGGTAAGAATATACGGTGTTGAATTTGAACATTTTGAATAAGAACTATAAAAATGTTGTTTGAGATGGGCAGTATTGACGACACTCATGCAGGAAATGTCATCCTGGGACGTACGGTATTGATGGTGCTTACAAAGGAAATGTTTTAAATAAAACATATGGGGGATTTAATAAATTGGATAAAAACGAAAATTCGGATACACAAATTTTAAAAAATAATAGAATAGGTATAATGGGAGGAACCTTTGATCCGGTTCATTATGGTCATCTGTTTATTGCACAAACGGCCCTGAGCAGGCTCAATTTAAACAAGGTTTTATTTATTCCTGCCAAGATACCCCCCCATAAACGAAAAAACATAATAACAGATGCCGACAAACGTGTGCACATGCTGAACTTGGCCATAGAAAGCAATCCGAAATTTGAAACCTCCACCATAGAAATTGACAGACAAAAAACGTCCTATACCATCGATACTGTCAGAGAATTATATCAGCACCATGATGAAGGGACGCAATTTTATTTTGTTATGGGTTCGGATGCATTCAAATACATAGAAACCTGGAAGGAATATAAGGAACTTTTTAAAATAATTGAATTTATTGTGATGACCAGACAAATATTAAAAAACGGGTCACTCGACGAAAAGATAAAAGTACTTACAAAAGAACATGATGCAAAAATTATAAAAATTGAAATACCGTTTTTGGATATCTCGTCGACGATTATCAGAAAAAGGGTAAAAGAAGGGGAACCTATAAAGTACTTGTTACCTGAAAGCGTAGAAAAATATGTGTTTGATAAAAAATTATATATTGATTGAGGTGAATATTTTGAAATCAGATTTAATTGAAAAAATACATTATAGATTAAAACAAGATATGTCACCCCAAAGATATAAACATACTCAAGGTGTGGTTGATACGGCGGTTTATTTGGCGAACAAGTATGGCGCCGACAAAGATGCTGCGTATATGGCGGCATTGTTGCATGATTATGCAAAAGATTTTTCAAAAGAACAGGTGAAAGAATACATAAGCCGGAACGGTTTAACAGTTGATGATATCATGTTGAATGTACATCAGTTACTACACGGCAAGATTGCCGCACATATAGCAAGGGAACAGTTTAATATCCATGACGAGGATGTTTTAAATGCCATAGAATACCACACAACGGGAAGAAAAAAAATGAGCAAGTTGGAAAAGATCATTTATCTGGCGGATTTTATAGAACCCGGAAGGAATTATGCAGGTGTGGAGGAACTGAGGGAGGTTGCCGAACAGGATTTAAATAAAGCAGTTTTATTGGCCTTGAACAACACTATTAAGTATGTGATATCTATGGAAAAACTGTTACATACGAATACTATCGAAGCCAGGAACACATTATTATTGGAGGTATAAATATAAAAGCCGGAGCAAATATTATTTCAGTTTATGTTACAGATATGTGACCCCGATTCAATAAAAAAGCACATCGACTGCAAAAAGTATGTGGCTTTCCTTATATGTAAAGGAAGTCATATACTTTTTATATAGTCAATATATTAGTACAGAGGCTTTTTTAAACAGGTTCTTATATATGATTGCTAAGGGGGAACATTAATAATGGGAATTACAATGGCTTTTTTGGTATTCACAGTAAGTCTGATAATAATAATCAAGGGCGGGGACTGGTTTGTAGATTCAGCCACGACGATAGCACAGATAACAGGTATCCCAAACATATTGATCGGAGCAACCATAGTCAGTATTGCTACAACCCTGCCGGAACTGTTGGTTTCTTCTATAGCAACATACAACCAGTATTACGACATTGCCGTAGGGAACGTGATAGGTTCCGTTATATGTAACATAGGATTGGTATTGGGGCTGGTGGCGATACTGTCACCGGCAAAAATTGACAGGGGAAGTTTTTTTCTAAAGGGCGGATTTATGCTATTGAGTTGCATAGTATTGTTTATTTTGTCGCGGGACACGATCATTACCGGAAAAGAAGGCAGTTTATTGTTATTTCTGTTTGTTATATATATATTTTTAAGTATAATTGAACTGAAATTTAAACCACAAACGAATTCCGCAGATCATGGATTTGAAAAATACAGCGGCAGGGAAATTTTCCAAATAGCAATCAAATTTGTTGCAGGTGCCGCACTGGTAGTTATAGGCGCAAGGCTGATGGTTCAAAGTGGGTCAAAGATTGCAATGTTCCTGAAGGTCCCGGAGCAGTTTATAAGTTTAACCCTGATTGCGCTCGGCACTTCGTTGCCGGAACTCATTACCGCAATCAGTTCAATATTAAAAAGACAACAGGGGCTTTCCGTCGGCAATATTTTAGGTGCTAATATCCTTGACATATTGATGGTCCTTGGGTTATCCTCTAAAATAGGGGACAAGGGAATAGTCATCAGTTATCAAAACATCATGTTCGGTGACAGAATTTATAACATACCGCAAACGCTGTATTTAGACATGCCTGTTGCTTTACTTTTAATGTTGGTGCTTGTAATTGGCGGTATGACGTCTGAAAAATTAGGCAGAATTGTGGGAATACTTCTTATGTTTATATATATAACGTATTTGACGGTTTTATCAAAACTTTTCTTATAAATATTTAAGTTGGAGGGGTAAAATGGAAAATGAAATAGACAATGTTATTCACCGGATCTACAAAGCTATCAGCAAGAAGGCGGGGGAAGATACAGTAATCCTGGATCTCAGCAAGATTACATCCATATGTGATTATTTTGTTATAACAAGCGCCGCTTCTTCCAGACAGGTAAAACTAATAGCAGATGAAATTCAGGATGAACTGTCGGAAGGAAACGTAGGGCTGTTGCGTAAAGAGGGCTATGACAGCGGAAGATGGGTATTATTAGATTATGGGGACATTGTTATACATATTTTTCATGAAAGGGATAGGAAATTTTATAATATAGAGGGAATATGGCAAGACGCGGGCAAGGTGCATATTGATATAGATTAAAATCAAAATAGAGGTCAGGTGTTTATTACCCATATATAAAAATTTTTCCGTGCGGCAATATATAAAGTGTATAATTATTAAAATACAACAAAAATAAACGAATAATACAGGGGGGAAACTGATGATTAAAACAATAAGCACCGATAAGGCGCCTGCGGCGATAGGACCCTATTCTCAGGGGATAAAGACAGACAGTCTGCTTTTTATTTCCGGGCAAATTCCTATAGATCCGAGTACAGGTGAAATAGTGAACGGTACAATTAAAGATCAAACGGCAAGGGTAATCGAAAATTTGAAAGCAATTTTGGAGGAAGCGGGGTTAACTTTGGACAACGTGGTAAAAACAACCCTGTTCATTAAGGATATGAATGAATTCGGGGATATAAATGAGACCTATGCAAGTTATTTTGCAAAAACCAAACCCTCCAGGTCCTGTGCGGAGGTGGCAAGATTGCCTAAAGATGTGGGCATAGAACTGGAGGCAATTGCTATAATTAAATAGCTGTTTCAGTTTTAAATAAAAACACCAAGGTAGCCGAATACCTTGGTGTTTTAATTATCAGACAGATATGTATATTTATTTGAACAAATCCTTATTGAAGGTATATGTTGCAGTTTTTCTGCTATATGCAAATTTTCGTCTATATCTCTTTCTGATTCTTAAAAACGCAACAAATATTTGCCATAGCAAAAACACGCAAATAAATATGACCAGAGGCTTGGGGGGATTCAGTAATGGATGTAGTAACCTACGTGACAAGGCCTTCTTTTCAACATCATTTTTGGCAATCAGGTCAACTTCCCCGATTGGTTTGTTGTCGGAAAAATAGGCAACTCTGCCCAATACCTGCCCACGGCTAATAGGGGCTTTGATATCTTTGTCCACAGTGATATTTTCAATAATATCGTTGATATCTTTGTTAACAGGCAGCACCACAAATTTGTCGGTTTTGGTGAGCAAATCGACATTTGTATCTTTCCCATTTTTAATATCAACTGAAAGTTGTGGAAAATTTTTGCTGGACAATTGAACTAACTTGAAATTGTCGTGTCCGTAATCTATTAAACTTCTGGAGTCCCTGTATAATATGCACTCATTTTCTGCACCCAGTATTACAGAAATTACCCTGTAATCATTCTTAACCCCTGTGCTTATAAGGCAATATTTGGCCTCACCCGTGTAGCCTGTTTTGATCCCGTCAATAATATCATATTTAAAATCTGTATATTGTCCGTTATAGACCATTGTATTTGCCCCGCCCTTGGCCCATAAAAATTTATTTGTATTTCTGTATATTCTGGCCTCCGGGGTTTGTTCGGTAGCATCTAAACTTACCATGGTGGTTGAAACGATTTCCCTGAAGGTATCAAAAGTCATAGCATGTTTTGCTATCATAGCTAAATCATAGGCTGTGGTAACATGGTTGGGATCAGTCAACCCATGCGGATTCACGAAATTAGTATTCAACGCACCGAGTTCCTTGGCACGTTTGTTCATCATTTCAACAAATTTTTCTACAGAACCGGATATATGTATGGCCAGGGCTTCAGCACAATCGTTAGCAGATTTTATCAGTAAAGCTTTCAAGAGTTCCCCAACAGTAAAAGACTCTCCCTTCAAAAGAAACATACTGGAACCGTCAACATAAAGATCATAATCTATGGTTACCTTATCATTCAGGTCAGCATTTTCCAGGGTTAAAACAGCAGTCATGACCTTAGTAGTACTGGCCGGATAGGCCTGTCTGTGGGCATTTTTATCAAACAAGACTTTTCCGGTTTCGTAATCTATAAGTATTACATTTGGTGCTTCAATAGTAGGAGCATCCTGAGCAAAAACAGCAATCGGTATGAATGTGGAAATAAGGGTTATTATAATTATAATTGACAAGTATTTGCAACGATATTTCATAGGTTTTTGTACACTCCTTTTCAAAACTAAATTCTATTACGTAATATAGTATATCAGAAATCATTAAGAAAATTAAGGTAAAATTTTTATTAAATAGAGGAAAACCCCTGGACAGATAGAAATATAATAATTGATTCATTATATCGGTAAATAGTGTGGTATAATAAAATTATTTTTATCCATACGGGGGGAAGCCAACATGGAGTTAAAAAATAAACAAAATATAATATTGGTAATTATAATAATGGTTATAGTTGCAACATTTTCAATTTCAAATTATATAAAACAGCAAAAAGTATATGTATTGAGTGGCGGGGAAAAAAAGAATATGGTTGGAGATAATAATGAAAATAATATATTTGAGCAGCCTGATACAAATAAAATAGTGGTGCACATAGAGGGAGAGATAGCAAATCCCGGGGTATATGAATTAGACAAGGATTCACGGGTTTTTGATGCTGTTGAAGCAGCAGGCGGATTGTTAAGGGATGCGGATAAGAAGGGGGTAAATTTGGCTAAAAAAATAGTGGACGAGGAATATATATACATACCGAACAAAAATGAGGAAAATATAGAACCTCGGTATAGAGATAATCTATTAACACCTACCAACGCTATTGAGAATATGAATTTGATAAACATTAACAAGGCAAATATAATAGAATTGAAATCCTTACCCGGCATAGGGGATGTATTGGCCGGTAGAATAATAGAATACCGCAATGAAAAAGGGAGCTTTAAATCCATAGAGGAACTAAAAAATGTGAGTGGAATTGGTGATAAGAGATTTAATGATATAAAAAATAAGATAACCGTTAATTAAGGATGGTTTAAAAAGGGTGAAAAGTAATGTCAGAAGCTAAAAGGTTAACACAAATGACTAAAAGTGCCGGATGAGCTGCAAAAATTGGACCCGATGTCCTTGCACAGGTACTGTGTAATTTGCCGAGAATGAAAGATGAAAGACTTATTGTTGGTTCGGATACCTCCGACGATGCGGCGGTTTATAAACTCAATGAGGAAACAGCACTTGTTCAAACTGTAGATTTTTTTACCCCGGTTGTGGATGATCCGTATACATTTGGTCAAATAGCGGCAGCAAATTCTTTGAGCGATGTATATGCAATGGGCGGGCAACCGCTTGTGGCTATGAACATTGTTTGTTTTCCTGACTGCCTGAAACTCGAGGTACTTGAACAAATACTAAAAGGTGGCGCAGACAAGGCAATAGAGGCAGGAGCACTGCTGGTTGGCGGTCACAGCGTAAAGGATGAAGAGCCCAAGTATGGCCTTTCTGTTACGGGGATTGTCCATCCCGAGAAAGTGTTGGTTAACAGTACGGCCAGGGTGGGGGATTATTTGATACTTACAAAACCCTTAGGTTTAGGGATACTGAATACGGCTATAAAGGCAGATATGGCTTCTAAGGATCAATATGATGCTGCGGTAAAAACCATGGTTACGTTAAATAAGTATGCCCTGGAGGCTCTGGACGGTTTAAATATATCTTCATGTACGGATGTCACAGGTTTCGGCTTTCTCGGACATGCTCATGAGATGGCTGAAGGCAGTGAAGTCTCTTTGGAAATTTATTCGGACAGGATACCCATAATAGAGGGGGCTGAAGGATTTGCCGGTATGGGTATCATTCCTGAAGGAGCGTATTCTAACAAAAATCATGTAGGGGGCGATATAGAGGTAGAAGAGGGTGTTGAAGAAGTTATACTGGACCTACTCTATGATCCCCAAACATCCGGGGGATTATTAGTCGCAATAGACAAAAATGATGTGGAAAAGGCATTGGAAAGTCTGTCCGCTAATACAGATAATGAATTTGCGGTAGTCGGTCAGGTTATTAGTAAAGGTGAAAAGGCCATATATATTAAAAAATAAATATTGGTTAAAGGGAGTATTCTATATACTCCTTTTTTAAATTATATGTTCTTGAAATGTGGTATAATCTAATTTGAACAATAGTTGGTGGGGAGTGGGTTATTTATGAACAAAGGAAAAATACTCAGCAAATTACCTTCGGTAGACGAATTATTGAATGATAAAAAGATTATAAATTTGCTGGAAGAGGTTCCTCGTAATGTGGTAGTAAATGAAATACGCAATAATTTAGAAAAATATCGTAAAAAAATTTTGTCCATGGATGAGGGGTCTTTGGATAAATTTAAAATTGATATAGATAAAATTATATCCTACATAATTGACAGTAGTGATAAATTTATGCAGATGAATTTGAGAGAAGTTGTAAACGGCATGGGTACAGTATTGCATACCAATTTAGGCAGAGCGCTTTTGAGTGAAACCATCAGGGAACAGGTGTGGAGTGTAGCCGGTGGATATTCCACACTTGAAATTGACATTTCAACGGGGAAAAGAGGAATTCGCTATAGTCATGTTGTTGAACTCATAAAATTTATAACCAAAGCGGAAGATGTCTTGGTTGTTAACAACAATGCGGCAGCGGTCATGCTTGTGCTCAGTACGATGGCCAAAGGCAAGGAGGTAATCGTTTCGAGGGGGGAATTAGTGGAGATAGGCGGTTCCTTCAGGGTACCGGATGTAATGGAGCAAAGTGGTACAAAGCTTGTGAGCGTTGGAACAACTAACAAAACCCATTTGTGGGATTATGAAAATGCAATAAATGAAAACACGGCGGCCTTATTAAGAGTACATACCAGCAATTACAGAATATTAGGCTTTACAGACAGTGTAGACCTCAAGGATTTAGTGGAGTTAGGCAAGAAAAACGGTATACCTGTGATTGAGGATATAGGCAGCGGAGTTTTGATAGACCTACAAAAATATGGTTTAATGTATGAACCAACTGTGCAGGAGAGCATTGCGGCCGGTATTGATGTGGTTACTTTTAGTGGGGACAAATTGTTGGGAGGGCCCCAGGCTGGTATTATTGTGGGTAAGAAATGCTATATAGAAAAGATGAAAAAGAATCAATTAACCAGAGCATTCAGGATTGATAAATTGACTATGGTGGCACTGGAAGCAACCTTAAGGCTCTATTTGGATGAGGAAAAGGCCATAAAGGCTATACCTACCTTAAGGATGTTAACCGAGTCCTCGGATTCTATCAGTAAAAGGGCCAAGACATTATACGACATGATTGTATCGAGGAAATTAGATCTTGATATCGGCATAAGTAATGATTATTCAGAAGTTGGTGGCGGGGCACTGCCTTTAGAAAAATTGCCGACCCATGCCATAACCATTAAAGCTAAAAACATTTCATCATCACAATTGGAAGATAGATTAAGAAAATACAGTACTCCCATATTTACCAGGGTAAATGATGATAGGGTAATAATTGACTTGCGTACTGTAAAGGAAGAACAGTATGGAATAATAGTACAAGCATTGGTTGAAACGGTAGGGGAACAATAGTTTAACAATGGTTGAACAATGGCCAAATAATTGGGTCAAGCTTGGTCTCTTAAAATAAAGGTTACAGAGAATTGGATAATGGGTATCGAATTTCGTGACGGATTGTCCAAGAGATTAATGGGGAGGAAACAAAGAAGCTGGGACCGGAATCCACGGTCCCGGCTGGATTTTTTGTGTTGTATAAATTGATGATGCTTGGTATCATATTGTTAACAAAATAATTAAATCAGGTGGGGAGAAAATTAAGGAGGTTTCACCTAAGTGAAAAACGTTATAATCGGAACGGCGGGACATATAGATCACGGTAAGACCACGTTGATAAGGGCACTGACAGGTCATGAAACGGATAGATTAAGCGAAGAAAAAAAGAGAGGTATTTCCATACAGTTGGGTTTTACGTATTTCGATTTGCCCAGTGGAAGAAGAGCGGGGATTATAGACGTGCCGGGACACGAGAAATTCATCAGAAACATGCTCACGGGTGTTGGGGGTATGGATATTGTTATATTGGTTGTTGCAGCCGACGAAGGGGTAATGCCGCAAACGAAAGAGCATCTTGATATTTTATCCTTGCTTAAAATTGAAAAAGGAATTATTGTAATTACAAAATCAGCCATGGTTGATGAGGAATGGCTGGAATTGGTTAAGGAAGATATCAGGGAAAAGGTAGAAGGTACCTTTTTGGAAAATAGCGAAATAATAGCGGTAGATTCTATTAAAGGCACGGGAATCAGTGAACTAATCAATAAAATAGATATATTGACAGAAGAGACAGAGAGTAGGGATGCCAATGCGCCCGCCAGAATGCCCATAGACAGAATATTTACTATTGTCGGATTCGGGACGGTGGTGACCGGAACCCTGACGGAAGGTAGGATATCAGTTGAAGATACATTAGAAATTCTGCCACAGCAGGTAAAGGTGCGCATAAGAAACATACAGGTGCATGGGCAATCTGTAAATACGGCGTATGCAGGGCAGAGGGTAGCAATTAACCTTGCTAACGTAAAGTTGGAGGACATCGAGAGAGGGCAAGTGTTAGCACAGATAAACTCAATGGAACCCACAATGATGATAGATGCAAAACTGAACCTACTGAAGGATATACCCAGAAACATCAAAAATCATGACAGGGTGAGAATATATCATGGAGCTTCGGAGGTCCTCGCCAGGGTTACTTTATTAGATAATGAGGAAGGAAAAGCGGGGGAGAGTATTTACGTTCAATTCAGACTGGAAGAGATTACTGCAGTAAAAAAAGAAGATCATTTGGTTGTCAGGTATTACTCACCTATGGAGACCTTAGGGGGAGCGGTAGTGATCGATGCAAATCCTAAAAAACATAGCAGATTTGACGAGAATGTAATAAAGGATCTGTCTGCCAGGGAAAAAGGAAGTTCACAAGATATTATAGAAAAACAGATAGATATCCATAGTAAGGAGTTCCCCAGTCTATCTTTTATAGCAAAGCTGACAGCATATCAGTTAAATGATATAAAATCGATAATAACCGATCTGGCAAACGAAGACAAGATATTAGCATTAGGGAATGATAACGTTATTCATAAAAATTACTACGAAAACATTAAGGGACAGTTGATAGATTTACTGACAGCTTATCATAAATCTAACCCCCTCAGACCGGGGATGCTGAAAGAAGAGGTCAGGAGCAGATTATTTTCTAAAAATAAAAGTAAAAGTATCGATATTTTAATGGATATATTTGCGGAAAATAAAATTGTAAAGATTAAAGACGGATTTGTATCCCTATATGATTTTGAAATCATATTTTCCCCGGTTCATAAAAAGATAAAGGAACAGTTGGAGTATATATATTTGCAAGGTCAGTATTCCACACCGAAATTTGAGGATATGATCAATGATATGGATTTTGAAAAAGATGATATAGAGCAGGTCTTTAATTCAATGTTAGGAAATACTTTAGTCAGATTGAACCAGGAAATCGTGCTCCATGTTAAACCATATGAAGATGCTAAAACAAAGCTGGTGGATTATATCAATAAAAATGGCAGCATTACATTACCGCAGTTCAGGGATATATTGAATACCAGCAGGAAATATGCTGTTGCACTATTAGAATATTTTGATAATGAAAAAATTACGAAAAGGGCGGATGATGAAAGGATTCTATATTAGTAACAAACAAATAAAATAATTATGTATCGTGGGAGTGGGGGCTTTATCCACTCCCTAACTAGTAAGAGCAGGTACGGCGGATTGCGCAAATTGGGAATAATGCTTTCGTTTATTGCAGTGTGGGTAACATGTATAAAATTATCATTGCAACGGCGATGCCGTAAACCCCGAACTAAATACAGGTTGACAAACCACTGTATTTAGATTATACTTTTCTTAATATAATTGTGCTCTAAAGGGGGGAACATAAAATGAACATAAAAGAAATGACAAAATTGTCATTATGTACGGCGCTGATCTGCGTATCATCCTATATTGTGATTCCTTTGCCTTTTACTCCCATAATGATTACAGGGCAAACTATGGCAGTCAATCTGATAGCTTTAATTTTGAGCCCGGTACACAGCGCCATATGCATTATGGCATTTATATTGTTAGGTGCAAGCGGTTTACCCGTGTTTGCGGGAGGTAGTAGCGGTTTGGGTGTATTGTTCGGGCAAACAGGCGGATTCATATTAGGCTTTTTGTTTGCAGCTGTAGCAATAAGTTTTCTAAAAGGTAAAAAAGCAAGTCTGTCCAGGTATCTATTGGTGACTATTTTTTTAGGTATTCCCATAATTCATCTATTAGGGGCAGCTTACATGGGTTATATACTGAACATAACATATATAAAAGCCCTGCAACTTGGTGTGATTCCATTTTTGGCGGGGGATTTAATCAAGGCTGTGTTGGCTTGCATAATTGCGGTAAGGTTGAATAATTATTTGATATCCTAAAAATATGGCGGTATCGGATATAAAATGATTTCCTATGTGATGTTTTTATGTTACAATTTATTGTCTTCTCTATATCAAATATTACAATTTATGGCATTCCATATCGATATTAATAATGCTTTACATATTTAATATTTTAGTGTATAATCGTACAGGTAGGGCTATTGAGCCCGCCTGAATTATGCTGATGTGGCTCAGAGGTAGAGCACTTCCTTGGTAAGGAAGGGGTCGGCGGTTCAATTCCGCCCATCAGCTCCATTTAAAATTTAAAATGCCGCTTCTGAAAATATTTAGAAGTGGCATTCTTTATATAATGGCGAGATTATGTTTGAGGGGGATTTGGTAAATGGTTACTATTTTTAATAGAAAAGAGCTTTATATAACTTTTTCGATGGAAGAACAGAGCAGTATAAGGCAGATTTTATCCCAAAGTAACATAAACTATTATGTTAGAACCATTAATAGAATGTCACCTTCGTTTTTAGGTTCCTCAAGAGGTAGAAGGGGCTCGTTTGGGCAAAATATGAATCTTAACTATGAGTATATATTTTATGTACATAAAAAGGATTATGATACGGCAAAGTATATCATTAATAAATAATATATGGAATGTTCGGGCTTGAATTATTCACTTATTTAAGACAGATTGGTAATTCAGGCATGGCCCTTAGTTTACATAGCTCATTGCAGTTTTTTTTCAAGTTCTGTTAGGTCATCAGGCAAAGGCGTCTCTACTTGCACTGTATTCCTGTATCTTGGCTGTAAAAAAGACAAATACGATGCATGGAGGGCTTGTCTGTTTATTAAATGAATGTCGTCCGCCCCATAGAGGCTATCCCCTATTAATGGATGTCCCAGATGACTCATATGTACCCTGATTTGGTGTGTTCTGCCTGTTATTAGGTTTATTTCCAACATGGTTGCATTTTTATATCTTTTTAGTACTTTAAACTCAGTAGAAGACTGTCTGCCTTTTTGGTCTACTACTCTTTTAATTGAATCACCGGATGGCATATGTATTGGGGCTTCAATTTTTCCGCTGTCGTTTTCGACAATATCCCATACAAAGGCGATATATCTTTTTTTTATTTTATCCTGTTGCATCTGTTTGGATAATATGTGATGGGAATATGGATTTTTAGCTATAATCAATAGGCCTGAGGTATCCATATCCAACCTGTTAACAAATCTGATTTTGCAACTAATACCTTTGTTTGTTAAGTACCATGTAACAGCATTAGCGATTGTATTATCCGGGTGGCTTTTTGTCGGGTGGGTTACAATTCCGGGTTGCTTATTTATCAAAATCAAATCTACATCTTCATAAATAATCTTCAAATCGATATTTTGGGGAACAAAATGATTAGGCTCCTCTTCCATAACAATCTTAATTTGATTACCTTTCTGTACTATTTCATGATACTTTGAATGCTGTCCATCGATAAAAACAGTTTTGCTTTGTTTTAATTTGGACAGTAAACGACTGGAAAAATCTAATTTTCCTTCTAAAACCTGCCTCAATGTTTTTCCGTCATCATCATGCTCCGCTTCATAAACAATTACATTTTCTTTCTGTTTATCCTTTGCTATCATTTTTTATTCTCTCCTATTGAATTAATTTGCCATACTGTTATTGGATGGGAAATAGACAAAAAGGTCGGCTGGTGTAACGGGCCAAATTAAATTATCTTTATTGAAGGTTTTTTTCGCTCGGTCTAGAATTATGTTATTATCAAATATAAGGTTCAAGTATCTATATTATAGATTGGACTTAATTATTTTAAAATAATTGTTACTTTATATATTAATTTTTACACAATAATTGTATAATAGACAAACAGTTATATTTTTAATAATAAAGGAGAATATCTATGAAGTCTAGTAAGATTATTAATATTGTACACAACAACAGGGAATTATCTGTAAACACGGCAAAAGATCTGAAAGAAAAATTGAATTCATTGGGATACCGGGTATGCGATACCATGGAAAAAAAAGCTGAACTGATTGTATCTATAGGTGGAGACGGCACATTTTTGAAGGCCCTGAGGGAACATAATTTTCCTGACATTCCTATAATAGGGATAAATACAGGCCATCTCGGTTTTTTTACGGAGGTAACACCCGGGGAACTAGACTATCTGATTGCAAAATATATAGCTAAAGACTATAGCATACAGGAAATCACCCCCATTAAGTCAATTATCTGTGCAAAGAGCAGTTGTATGAAAATAATGGGCATTAATGAAATAGTCATTAAAGGTAACAGGTCTCATGTAATTCATTTGGATATTTATGTTGATAATAATCCGGTTCAACATTTCAGCGGGGATGGGATTCTTATATCTACTTCTACCGGGAGTACCGCTTATAATTATTCGGCCGGCGGAAGTATAATAGATCCCAGTTTGGATGTTTTACAAATTACACCTTTGGCTCCTATTAATACGAATGTTTACCGTTCCTTTACTTCAAGCATTATTCTACCTTGTAACGCGGTAATTAAAGTTATTCCGGAATATTATTTTGAGAGTTCTTTAGTTATTGTAATCGATGGTGTAGAACATAGATATAATAATATTATAGAAATTGACACGAAATTAGCAAACCGCAAAATAAAAATGCTCAGATTGGAAGACTTTGAATTTTGGAGCAGGGTCACAAGTAAATTCCTATAGATCGGGGAACTCAACTGGAAACATAACAAAAAACCTTACAACAGAGTTGTGAGGTTTTTTTATTTGGTGGAGACGAGGGGATTCGAACCCCTGACC
>LSQX01369228.1_pt4 | contig 61571 bp, 52 predicted proteins | sample 654561 | NCBI WGS metagenome assembly LSQX01 (sample SAMN04489861, study PRJNA283612) | anaerobic digester metagenome | isolation source: 4 biogas reactors fed with cattle manure at either 37C or 55C with and... | place: Denmark: Kongens Lyngby | collected 2014
TTTGTATCCAGATACACAAGCCTCCTCCCCATGCCCATCTGCCACCAGAACCAAAGCATCCTGATATCCAGACTGATAATAAGCTTGATAAGCATGGCTCAGGTGATGATTAACGTAAACCAGTTCAGGGAGCCTGCCCTTGAATCCACTCTCCCGCAAGCCTGCATAGATCATGCTTTGGTAGTTTGCAGGCCGATATTGGTTTATATAGTTTATCACTCCCCCCATTCCATCACCCTGCCCAGAGTTCCTGGGCTGGTTTTGAAACAGCTTTCTGGCAGCGGCTCGCGCCATATTGCTCAAAATCCTGTAAGGGTATTTTCCACAATCCCAATTGATGGCGATTTTATCCACTTCTTCCAACTTGATATTTTGGGAACCCAGGCACCAAGCCAGTGATTGAGCCGGGAACAGCGAGTGAGAACTCTTCAAACGGTTGAAACGCTCTTCATGAGAGAATGCCCGCAGTTTGCCATCGATTACCAAAGCGGCGGAGGGATTCTGGCCAAAGGCATTAATTCCAAGAACTATCAAGTTTATATCTCCACATCAAAGCAGGAGAGATCTATCTTTGACATCAGTTCTTGCGCCCCCAATTGCTGGAGTGCCGGAGCTACGGCGGCAGCATAATACAGCTTGCTTTCCCTCAGTTTGATTCTACCTTCTTCCCGGCTGATGAAACCGTGACGGATTTGATTACTGAGATGGGCGTCAGTGTAAGATACCCCGAACATCTTTTGAAACATATACTCTTTGAACACATTAAAAACGCAATCTGTATGCCAGTCTTCTGTGATTTCCGCCGGGATTTGCCAATCCAATTCGCTGGTAATGGTGTCCAAAATGTGATCGGGGTTCCATTTTTCAAAACTATAAAACATGATTGGCTTCACATCGGGATAGGAGAGCCGCAGAAATGAGGAACTTGGAAACACAGCCAGGCATCCAAGGATACTGGTGCGCAGCTGTGCCAATACTCCCCAGGCAAACTTGGGCGAAGAGACCATTGCCCTGGCCATTTTAACCCCGCTTTGCAAGAGGCCTTCCCTTTGAAACTGATGCTTGGCATCCCCGGTGTGGCGGATGGCCAAAAAGGGTGAGTATTCCAAAGGCGTGGACGACCACACCACATAAGGAATCTTCCGCTGGGTTGCCAGTTTCGAACCCAGAATGTGCAGGTGTTTACAGGCCACACAGGTCATCCCTGCAGCTGTGGCACCCGGATGCGCCAGCCAGGCTTTGAAATAGTTGAGAAAAGCATCAGAGTGAGCATTCTCTTTCAAAGATGTGTAATGCAGCTTAACTCCCAATCTGGCGCAAGTTTTTTCAGCATTACGGATGGCATAATCACGGCTGCCTCCATGGGTATAGATAAAAGCTTCCGCTTTCAGGTGATAGTGCTTCACCAGCCTGTATAGCGCATAGGTGCTATCCTTTCCTCCGCTCAGTCCAACAAGGCAATCCGCCTTGCCTTGGTGTGAACCCAAACCCTTGAATTTGTTCCTGAGAGCCTGTTCACCCAAGATAGTGTATGGTGGATAACCCTCCCGGCACCAAGCGCAAACTCCTTCGCTGTCAAAATTACTCCCCGGCACTGAATCCGGCATCAGGCATAGTTTACATCTTTGCATTGCTTTTCATCCTTAGTGCATAAACACAAGCTTTTGTGAAGTGATTGTAACTGATATCGACAGGCTTTAAACCCGATCTTGATATGGCTGCCTGGATTACTTCGGCTTTGATGTGATAATGATTTACCCCCAAAAGCACTAAACCATCATCTTTCAGGTGCTTCGGACAATCTGCGAGAAACCTCCTGATTGTGGCACCCCCATCAGCGCCTCCGCAAAACCGTTCACGGAATTCTTCATCTTGAATCATTCCCAATTGTTCTGCTTTCTGTTCCATCAGATATGGAGCATTGAAAACGATAATATCAAAAAGTCCCAATCCGCAATCAAACAAATCACTGTGATGATAGCTGATCAACGAAGTGGAATCGGATTTTGATGCAAAGTCTATAACATCTTTACACATGTCCACAGCCGTGATTGATTTGCATGCAAACCTGGCTCTGGCGAACCTGGCTAAAACCGCATACGCTCCACAGCCCATATCCAGAACTTCCATTCCCACACGGCAATGCCTGATCATGCTTCCCCGCAGGGCGAGGGTGGTCCAATCCCAATATTGACCCCGGCTTGCTTCAGGAGGATCAAAGCCAAAGACTGCCCGAAACAACTCACGATTACTCCGGAGCTGCCTTGCCATGTTACTGTAGCAATGATATAATTTCATCTTACTGACGTCCTGGACCTCTAATAATAAATGGTTGTTGCTCAAAACAATTCATTCTCATGCATTACCTGACAAATACTGGCGGCAAGTTCAATCTTTGCGTAAAACATCGTATAATTAAGCACATTAGTTGTCAAGGAGAATAACAAATTTGATATGATATTGTTCGCAAACTTGTTTGGACTTGGACATTCCTATAGTATTAACACTTTTTTTTCATCAAATACAACTGATCCCGCCCTGTTCAAAAAATGGGAGATGTGATTTTTCCTCACAAAGGATTTGACACAAAATTGCCTCCGCGTAAAATGGCATCAGAAATTGATGGTGCTACTTTTAGGTAAAAGGGAATCCCGTGAAAAGCGGGAGCGGTAACCGCCACTGTATGCGGCACTTCAGGCCGGAGACGCCACTGCGCGACACGCGTGGGAAGGCTTCTCCACTTTCGAGGCCGCCGCGAGCCAGGAAACCTGCCACCTCCACGCCAAAGCTCATACGGTTTATGTGAGCTTGGGCAAAGTAGCGCAATCCCTGTTCAAAAAAATGCGCAAGGAGAACGCTATGAAAACCAGACACATTATCGCCCTTTTGGCACTAATTATTATTGCCAAAACCCTCACCGCCACGGAAATCTTCGTGATTAATTCCGTTTCCCAAACGCTTTCCCGAATCGACACCGAAAACGGGAGCGTAAACAATTCCTTCGCCCTGCTGGGACAAGCTCCAAACCTGATGGACATGGACGACCAGCATATTTACGTGGTCTGCTCCGGAGACAACGCCATCCAGGTTTTGAACCGCCTAACCGGCGCCCACATCCGCTACATCCCTGTGGCGGGCTCATCAAATCCCTACGCCGTTCTGAAAGTTGGTGAACACCTCTACGTGAGCGGACTTTTCACAGAAAAGCTCTACAAAATCAGCCTGCAAACAAATTCCGTGGTGGCGTCTGTGAATGTGGGAGCCGGCCCGCAGGGTCTTTGCTCGGATGGAAACCGGCTATTTGTTTGCAACACAGGTGGTTGGGCACAAAACTTTGCCAATAGTTCCGTCAGCGTTATTGACCTGGATTCCTTCAGCGTGGAAGCCACCATTCCAACCTGGACAAACCCGCAATTCGCCAGGGTTTGGGATGGTTATCTGCATGTTTCCTGCACCGGAGACTGGAGCGATATCCAGGGAAAACTGGACATCATAAACCTTGCCAACCTCACGCTGGAAAAGCGTTTGGACATTGGCGGTAATCCAGGCTCACTGTGGATTAACCCCAGCGGTATCGGCTACATCGGAGAAGGGATGTCAACCGCGCTCTACAGCTATGACGCAAACACACACACCCTCTTGCACGGCGCGGGCAATCCACTTGCTTATGAAGCCTCTATGGTGCACGGAAACAGCAGCAAGATGGCCTTGTTAAAGCAAAACTGGACTTCAGCTTCGCGAGTGAGTGTTTACGGACTGGATTTTTCCCCATTGGGAAGCTATTATGTGGGCATTTCCAGCACGGACATGATGGTCGCGCCCGAAGTAACATCCATTCAGGATGATGTTTACGCCACTCCCGTCGCGCAAGCCTATCCCAATCCACTGCGCCGGGGAAGCCGGTTAAACCTCAAGCAAATCGCTGAAGATAATTCCCTGTTTCAGCTTTTCAACGTCAGGGGTCAACTCATCCAAAGCCACCAAATCATGAAAGGCGAAAACAGCCTCGATTTGGGCGCGCTGCCAGCCGGGTTATACCTGTATACGCTGGGGAAAAATGGCAATTCCCAACCTGGAAAATTGCTACTTTTGGATTGAAGCCCCAAAGATTTCCCTTGACCTGAGAAAGCGAAGCCAAAAGATTGGAAAACATCGTTAATCATCAGTAATCAAGGAGTTATGATATGAACTACTTTCTAAATGACGACCAACTGGAAATGAAAGAAATAGCGCGGCGCATCGCGGATGAAAAGATGCGCCCGCTTTCCGAAAAATATGATGAAGAAGGAATCTTCCCCTGGGACATCGTGGAAGTGATGCGCCAAAGCGACCTTTTCGCCATTTTGATACCTGAAGAATACGACGGCATCAGCGGCAAAGTTACAGACCTCGTTGTGGTCACGGAAGAGCTCTGCTCCGTGGACGCCGGCATTTCTCTGGCTTTCGGAGCCACAGGTTTGGGCATGTATCCCATCTCCATCGCCGGCACCCAGGAGCAAAAGAAAAAATGGCTGCCCATCATCGCCGCTGGGGAGCAGCTCGCCGCTTTCGCGCTCACGGAGGCCAACGCCGGTTCAGACGCCGGAGCCGTGGAAACTACAGCCCGCAAACAGGGTGATAAATACATCCTCAACGGCACTAAACAGTGGATTACAAATGGCGGCGAAGCAGGGATTTACACCGTATTCGCGATGACGGATAAAAGCAGGGGAGCCAGAGGCGCTTCCTGTTTTGTGGTGGAAAAAGACACCCCCGGCTTCAGCTTCGGCAAAAAGGAAAACAAAATGGGAATCCGAGCTTCAGCCACGCGTGAGCTGATTTTTGAAGATTGCGAAGTTCCCGCCGAAAACATGTTGGGACGTGAAGGCACCGGCTTCATCACCGCGATGAAGGTTTTCGACAAATCCCGCCCCATGGTGGGAGCCCAGGCTGTCGGAATCGCCCGCGGAGCCTTTGAAGCTTCGGTGAAATATGCCAAGGAAAGACATCAGTTTGGCAAACCCATCTCATCCTTCCAGGCTATTCAATTTATGCTGGCGGACATGGCGACTCAGATTGAAGCCGCCCGCGCCCTGGTTTGGCAAACCGCGAAGATGATTGACAGCGGAGAACGCAACTACAGCAAGGAATCCGCCATGTGTAAATACTACGCTTCCGACGTTGCCATGCAGGTCACCACCGACGCCGTTCAAATCCTGGGAGGATACGGCTACATGAAGGAATACCCGGTGGAAAAAATGATGCGTGACGCCAAGATTTTGCAGATTTATGAAGGCACAAACCAAATCCAACGCGGCATTGTTGCCGCCAACCTGCTCAAGGAATTTTGATTGATGCCTGATTGGGTCAGCCATTTTCCCGCCTCCATCACAGTCATCGACCCTGATGGCAACATTATTGAAATGAACGAAAAAGCCCGCGCCACCTACGCTTCTGAAGGCGGCGCGGACTTGATTGGCAAAAGCATCTACGCCTGCCATCAACCCCAATCCGAGCAGCGTATCCGCGATATGATTGCCACAGTCGGAAACCACGTTTACACCATCGAACAAGACGGACGCAAAATCCTGATTTATCAACAGGCTTGGCAGCGTGATGGCGAACCCGGCGGCGTGGTGGAAATCGCTTTGGACTTGCCGCCAGAAATCCCGCATCGTGTTCGTTCCTAATCATTTACTGCTGCATAGCTGTTGCGCGCCCTGCCTCATCGCGCCCTATCACGAATTGAAAAATGAGGGCGTCAAAACCACCGTGCTGTGGTATAATCCGAACATCCATCCCGTCACGGAATATCGCGCCAGACTGAAAACTCTGAATGAATTCGCCACGCGGGAAGGCTTTGAACTGATCCTGAAAGACGACTATGGCCTGCGTGAATTCACCCAAAATGTGGCGGACGACATTGACAATCGCTGTGCATACTGCTACCGCACGCGCCTTGAGCTGGCAGCCAAAACCGCCATCGAACTGGGCTGTGACGCCTTTTCCAGCACCCTGCTCTACAGCAAATATCAAAAGCACGAACTGATCTGCGAAATTGCGGAGGAAATGGCAAGCAAATACGGCGTAAAGTTCTTTTATCAGGACTGGCGCGAGCTTTGGGATGAGGGCATCCGGCTTTCCAAGGAAGCTGAAATGTATCGGCAAAAGTATTGTGGCTGCATCTACAGCGAAGAAGAACGCTATTTAAAATCCAAAAAGAAGAAGACGAACAAAGCCTAAAATCTCTCTATCCGTCCCATCCGTCCTTATCCGTTAATTCCGTATTAATTTTTCTCCCTACCCATTTTCATCATTCCAATCAATTCAATCAATCAGAAAATGGCTAAAATCATCCTTAAATATCACTAAGTTTATATCCGGCAGGTGGTTATGAGTTATTCAGGGTTTATCAATCCAATCAATCAATAAATATCTCTTATACGGTCGGTTTCTGGAAAACTGTAAAGACAAGACAGGCTCAAAACTCATAAGATATAGATATATATAGATATATAGTATATAACCTAATATATGAATATATCATCATATATTCATATAATAAGTTATATAGCTACTAATGTCCTGGACTCCTGTCTATTAGCTCTCATTTTTTTTAATGGCATTTTCCAATTTTTCCCATTTCAAAAAGCGCCGGTATAAGAGATATTTATAGATTGATTGATTTGATTGAATGATAAGCTGTGGATGCAAAACTGATAAGGCGCTGCACTGCAGGAACTTGCACTATATTTTCCCCTCAAAAAGCGTCGATTTCTCCCAAAAAGTCCAAAATCGGATTGATTGAATTGATTGAAATGATTAAATGCCTGATTGATGAATCCCCTCTCGATGCGTATCGCATCCACATAAGTCTATACATATCCCCCATCAAATATCGCGGAGGGCAGGGGGAAAAATCCCCCTGCACCCCCACTTTTGCTCTTGCTTCATAAGTTTATTCCCCTTGCTTCTGAATCTTCAAAAGGCAAAAAGGAAAAAAAACAAAAATCAAGGGGAAACCCTGCAAACGCGGAAGCCAAGATAGTAGAGGCTGTGCGTAGCATTATCGTAGTTCCGCGACGAAACGCGGCAGCTGTAGGCATCGTAGATCCAGCTACCACCGCGCCTCACACGGTAGGAACCGATGTCTAGATCCCAGCACCATTCCCAAACGTTACCGCTCATGTCGTAAATACCAAGCTCGTTGGGAAGCTTGCCGCCAACCTCATGAGTTGTGTCATCGGAATTTACATAATACCAGGCAACTTCGTCAACGTTGTTGCTGCCGCTGTAGGTATAGCCATGCGTTTGCAAGCCGCCCCGGGCGGCATATTCCCACTCCGCTTCCGTAGGCAGCCGGTAACCGATGGCGTTCCAATCACAGCTTACGTTTACATGATTTTGATAACTTTCATTCCAACCAGCCGGCCAGTTAGCGGGATTTGTGCCATAAGAGCTATAGCTGTAGCAGGGAGCTAAACCTTCCTTAATGCTGCGACGGTTGCAATATTCAATGGCATCAAACCATGAAACTTGCTCGACTGGATGGTTGGGATTGCCGTCAAACCAAGAGGGGTTGGCACCCATCACAGTCTCATATTCAGCTTGAGTAAGTTCATATTTGTCGATGAAGAAATCATCAACTGTAATGCCAGCAACGGTCCCACCCTCCACCAAGACGAAGTTCTCGGGAACGGGTGGCAGGTTGATTGTATAGGTCGCGCTGGCAGTTTTGCTGTCCTGCATGCCAGACCTGAACGCCTTGGCTTTAATTGTTGTTGTTTCATCAATGGTTATAGGCTTTGTGTAAATTGGCGAAGCTGAATTAGGCTCAGTTCCATCCAGTGTATAATAAATGCTAACTCCCGAAGTTTCACATTCTATACCAACCGTTTGGGAGCTTTCAAATGTTCCACCGGGTGGGTTAAAAAAAGGTGTAGATACCAAATCAGGATTAGTGGGTTTACTACAACTTCCAATCAAGAAGAATGTAAGAATCACCAAAAGAGAAATAATTACCTTGGCTTTTGTTTTCATGTTGCACCTCTATTTTTTGTTTACCATTGCGTCTCTTTAATCATAAAGAGTTCAAACGATTATCGCTTTGGCCGCTTTAAAACTTTTAGCTGCGTTTCTTTGAAGTCAATCCGGCAGGTTTTGCCATGAGCACCACGGCGTAATGCTTATGGCTTTTTTCACTTAAATTCCTAAAGACAAAACAAACACTTTTTTGTCAAGTAATTTTATGCATGGATGACCACATTTGCAAAGATGTGAATGAGCAGCGCAGTAAATAACTCTCCCTACATCCGGAACTATTTTGAAGTCATTTTCAGGAATGATGCGGAAATGAAGGAAATGTTTGCTCAATTCACCGAACACCTTAGCAGGGAACTCCGGACTTCAGTCCGTTTCCTGCTTCCTTCTTGATTTCAGCTCTGCTCTTCCTTTACTGATCCTGCTGACCCTCCCGAGCTTTTATCGGGGGGCTTTTGGGAGGGACACGTGTGGCTGCTCTGTTGGAATCAAGAAGGAGGCGGGCAGGATGGCGCGGAAAAGGGAAAAATTAACCCAGAGCCACATCCAAGAGCATCATCACGGCAAAGCCCAGCATCACGCCCAGCGTGGCAAGATGTGAGTGTTCACCGCTTTGGGATTGGGGGATAACTTCTTCCGCAACCACAAAAATCATGGCGCCAGCGGCGAAGGCAAGTGTATATGGCATAACGGGTTGAGCCACCATTACCATGGCAGCGCCCAAAAGGCCGCCCAAGGGTTCCACCATGCCGGAGAATTGACCCCAGAAAAAGCTTTTCCCGCGCGACATACCTTCACGGCGAAGCGGGATGGAAAGCGCCGCTCCTTCGGGCAGATTTTGAATGCCTATGCCCAAGGTGAGCGCAAGCGCTCCAGCCATCGAGGCTGAAGGCATTTCGGAAGCCGCCGCTCCAAAAGCCACACCCACAGCCAGACCTTCAGGGAAATTGTGAAGAGTGACCGCCAAAAACATGAGGGTGGATTTTCCCCAGGGGGTTTTCAAACCTTCGGGGTGGTCTTCGCCGTCCTTTTTGTGAATGTGAGGCAACAAAACATCAATCAAACGCAGAAAAGCGCCGCCCAAAAGAAAGCCGATTACAGCCGGGAGGGGATTGCCACCGCTCAGTTCGATGGCTGGAGCCAACAAAGACCAAAAACTTGCCGCAATCATCACACCGGCGGCAAAACCCAACATGGTGTCCATCACGGAGGGTTTGATGGATTTGAAAAAGAACACAAAAGCGGCGCCCACCGCGGTTAAAAACCAGGTGAAGCCTGTGCCCAGCAGAGCCAGCAGGATGGGATTTGATTCTGGAAGCCAGCTCACGCGTAGAATTTCTCGATAACTTCCAACATTTGTTGGATTACGGCGTTGGCGTCATCCACATCCAGAGTGCGTTTGTCACCATTGTCGAAAGTTAACACCACATTGCCCAAAACCTTGCTTATTTCACGGATTTTGGGAATCACAATATAGCTCTTGCCAAGTTGTTCATCATCATAAGTAAAAACGGCTTTCATCATGTCTCCAGTGTTTTATAGGACTTGACCCGCCCATCCGGATTTCCCGGGTTAATTCGGAAAAATCCGGATAGGAGGTCAGATGGAATGACGCTTCAGCGATTGCCAAAAAAAGAGATTATTATAAGTCTCCAAGCTATTGGCGTGGAGCGTATTCCGGGAAAAGGTTTATTTTTTATCCAACTGGATGGAATTGATAAAGGCTTGGTTTCCAACCTGGGGATTGTCGTTTTTATCGCGGGGCAGGCTTTCGATTTCATGCACCACATCCATGCCTGAAAGAACCTTGCCAAAAACGGTGTGTTTTCCGTCCAGCCAAGGGGTTCCGGGCTTTTTGGTAACGATGAAAAACTGGCTGCCATTGGTGTTGGGGCCGGAATTTGCCATGCAGATGTAGGAATAGAGCACGGGTGCCAGGAGAATCTGCTTGTATAAAGGTTCGCGGCGGCCGGTGCGCTGCAAATACCATTCAACGGTTTTGCCATAAATGGGCTCGGGGCCGTTTTGGATTTGCACCTGTTGGACGATGTCGAAGATATCCTTTTGGGGGTCTTTGGCGGTCTGCATGTAGGGAATGATGACCTCGGTCCAAATCAAGATGGCGGTTTCTTCGTCTTTCACCTCTCCGGTAACCTGCTCGCCGGCGCCATAGCATTCGTCTTCAAATTTGTAGCCGGGGCCTCCCTGACCGTCGTTGCTGCGGTCATCATCCTTGGTGTTGGGGTCACCGCCCTGAATCATGAAATCCGGGATAACGCGGTGGAAATAGGTTTTATCGTAGAAGCCTTCCCCGGCAAGTTTGAGGAAGTTTTCCACGGTTTTGGGAGCCAGGTTTGGCCAGAGTTCCAGCTCGATTTCTCCCAGGTTTGTAACAATGGTGGCAAATTTGGGTGGTACTTCAGGTTTCACTTTAATCTCCTCTTTGACCTCTCCGGCGCGCTTGAATCCATTGGTTTGGCAATTCAGCAGACTGAGACTGAAAGCCATCATCAGCATCACCAGAGCAATCTTCTGATAGGTTTTTAACATGGTTTATCTCCTTGTTCATGATAATATTTGAGGCTGATTTCGCCATCGATTATTTCCAGGTAGCTGCGGTGGCGGGTCCAGTCTCCGCTGTTGGCGTAAACTCCGCTGTCCATCCGCATGATTTCGGGTTTGTGGGAATGTCCCATGCAGACGATGTCATAACCTTTACGCTTAACCTTATAACTCGCGTGATGTTCCAAGCCTTCACTCTTTTTTCTTTGCATGAGGGCAGGAACCTGTCGGAAGCGACTGGAACGAGAGAGCTTGGCGCCCAGACGCAAAGCAAATTCCGGGTGGAATAAAGAAAAAATCCCCTTGCTGATGGGGAGGCGGATTAAGCCACGTAAGATTTTGTAGCGTATATCGTTATATGTGTAAAGGTCGCCATGCGTGAAATACATCTTTTTTCCATCCGCGTTTATCACGTGGGATTGGTCGCGGACGATGGCGTTCAGGTGTTTACTGAAAAAGTCGTTGAACCAAAAATCGTGGTTTCCGCTAATCATCACGAGTTTGCAGCCGTTTTCGCTCAGTTCCGCCAAACGATGCAAAACGGGAAAATATTCCTTGATGATGAGGGATTTCCAATCGAACCAGAGGTCGAAAATATCGCCGTTCAGCACCAGCAAATCGTATTTACCCACAGATTCTTTCAGGAAAGATTGGAAAGCGCGGGCGTTTTCCCGGTCGGCGGCGTCCCAGGGCGCGTATTTTAGATGTACATCCGAAACCACACAAATGCGCATCTCAACCTCGGGTCAGCAGATAGTAGATGATGTTGCAGCCAAAGCGCAGCGCGGTTTCACGCAGCTCGGGCGGGTCCTTGTGGGTGTCGGGGTCAGCCCAGCCGTCGCTGATGTTGGTTTCGTAGGTGTAAAAACACATGAGGCGGCCATTTTCATCGAAAATCCCAAAAGCTTGGGGCGGTTTTTCGTCGTGCTGGTGTATCTTGGGAAGGCCGGCGCCAAAATCGAAAAAGCAGGTGAACAGAGGGAAAGTTCCGTCGAGTTCCACCAGTTCATATTCAGGAAAGACGCGTTTGATTTCACGCCGGAAGGAAGCATCCATGCCATAATCGTCATCAGCATATAAAAATCCACCGCGCAACATCCATTGGCGTAGATTTTCGATTTCACGGTCGTCCCAGCGGATATTTCCATGACCCGTGAGATAAACAAAGGGATATTCGAAAAGCTTTGCGTCGCTTGCTTTTACCACGCCCTGGTCGAGGGGAAAATTCGTGTTCAGAGTGGAATTTACAAAGCGCGACAGGTTTGGCAAAACTTCGGGGTCGTTATACCAGTCTCCCCCACCATCATATTGCAGACGTGCAAATCCAGTGCGGGACACATTTCCCGTCACGGCAGCAAGCGTGGCTGCAAAAAACAGCAGGAACAGAGCTAATATCTTGCGTTTCATCAATTTGTGATATTCAAATCCAATCGGATGAGTGAGTTTCCACTTGCCAAGTAAAGACAGCGGTTTTGGAGGTCGTAGCTGGAGATGAATTCAAGCTCTTTTGCCAGCGCAAACTCATCCATGATGCTGCCGCTGTGATTGTCCAGCACGACAATACCGTGTTTTTGCGGGATGAGGGTAACGCTTTTATCCAGGCGCATATCCTGGCTTTGGGTAATCTCGATGGGTTTGAGTCCGGTGCTGTCCATCATCTTGGCTTGGATTTCTTTTTCCCAGATGATGTTGCCCTGTTGGTCCAAACCCAAGACTTTGCCATTTTCCAAGCCCGCCTGAAGGCTGTAAACCGTTTTTAAAAGGCTGGTGACTTGGGCATCAAAATTGGCTTCCCAAAGCGGGTCATTGTTGCCGGATTTGTAGGCGCGAAGAGTGTTTCCGCTTGCCACGTACACTGTATTTTTGTTGAAAGCGGGGGCGGCGGTAATCTTTTGCGGTAAATCCACACTCCAAGCCACATTCAGCTCGATGGAGCGGGCGGGAGTATTGACCGCTTTTCCGATGTTTTCGAAAATTTGGGCGGTTTTGGGCTGAGTCTTTCCGGTTACCCAAAAACGGACGCGCATGAAGGCGTGTTCCACAACACCCCTGCCTCCGAGCGCCATATATAAAATTGCCACAACCGTGCCCAAAAGCAGGATGAGGGTGCTGATTTCCAGCTTTGTGAAACGGCGTTTGCGGGGTTTTTCCAAAGCGGTTGAATGTTTGAGAATCAGCCACAGAGCGGGGCTGGCGTTTTGGAAGGATTCAATCAAAGGTCTCAGGCTGGAGGCGTCGGCATTGCCGCCACAGACGTTTTCCGCAATTCTGCCCGGAAGAACTGTCAGGATTTCGTTTTCGTCCAAACGGAATTTTTGGGGTTTGACCTGGATATCCTCATCCAGCAAACCTAAAAGATTCAATCCGCGCAGAGGTTGAATGTGGTGGTTTTTCCAGTTTTTGCCGATGCTTTTCAGCTTTTTCCCTTCGGTGTGAACGCAGAAAATACGGCCGAATTGGACAAAATAGATGTCGTGATCAAAGCTCACGGCAAAAAAGAGGGAGAGTCCTTTTTCGCGGAGTTCTGTGCGGCGCAGGCTGGCATGAAGCTTCCAATGGAAATCGTGGAAAAAGGTTTTCAGCCAGGATTCGATTTCCATCTTTCCTATTTCCAACACTTTGGCTGCCATTATTTCCAGTTTTACCATCGCCATGATTTCTTCGAGAGCCACGTCGTTTTCTTCATGCGCGGCGCAGAGAAACCAGCCATAACGACCATCCTTGGAGGTTTGAAGCTCGCAAATGCTCTGCGGAGGCCGGGAAAACTTACTTTGCAGGGTAATCATTATTTTAATTCCACCATTTTATCATGCTGCGCCAAAAGACGCGAGTGAGCGTGGGTAAATCCATCAGCATATTTGTGTAGGCAGCGTTTGCCAGAGGACACCAACACTCCTTTTTGTGGATGCTGCGGCGCTCCAATACCGCTTCGCGGTCAAACCAGATTTTGCGGAAATTATAGTTGTTTTTGCGCAGGTTTCCCAAGGGATTTGCCTTCACGCAACAGCTCCAGAGGTCTCCATCAGGCGATATCTGCGCTGAGGCAACTCCGGAATAGCAGGGCAAAACCTGGCGCTCGTCCCTCATGATGCGCTTCACGAGGTTGTAATATTCAATCCGAAACGCCATGGTAATCTTGTTCATGCCCTTGTAGCGCGTGTTTTTGATGCTGTGAATCAGGTAGTCGATGGCGGATTTGTATTCCACCAGACTGGGCGTGATTTGCAGCCCCATGGTATCCAGTTCCACCCGTTCCTCAGCGATTTCAGTGATGTAGGAATCCGGTTCCAAACGCATCAAACCGCTGGCGATGGCGGGAAAACTGTGCACGTTGAAGCGCGAAATCACAGTGTGGATGCCCACGGCGAGATTTTTGATGCGCAAGGCTTTCAAACGCTTGAGAGTGGAAAGGGCTTTTTTGTAGTTGCCGGGAACGTTGCGAATTTCGTCGTGCTGGCTTTCCAAGCCGTCCAAGGAAATGTTAATAATTATCTGGCTTTTGGGGCAGGCACGCGCGATGGCAGCGGTTTTTTCCACAATGGTGGAGGTGAGAATTCCATTTGTGGGAATATTAATGATGCGCGGGCGCGAGGCTTGATAAATCGCGGTCACAATTTCGGTGATGTCACGTCGTAAAAAAGGCTCACCGCCGCTGAAGGTTATCCAATATGGAGCGCGTCCTATTTTTTTGAAGGTTTTGGCATATTCTTCAACGCTGAAATTGCGCGCTTTCTTTTTCCAAACATTGCAGGTGCTGCAGCGGGAATTGCAGCTATAAAGCAAGCTGACAGTATAGCTTACGGGTAAAATACGCGGGAAGCCGATGTGTTTCATCAGCCAAAAACCTATCATTTTGAAAAGCAGTGAAACCATCAGGGAAGCCACTCCATCATTTTTTCAAATCCTTTGTGGAGCGAGCGATGTCCCAAGCGAAGGGGTTCTTTCCTTTAACGTGGAAATCCCAGGAGCCCAGTAGGCGACAATACATCTCCAAAGCCATGACGGCAAATACTTTGGGCGCTGAGGCGGGAAATTCCAACAATTCCGCCAGCAGAATCCTGAAAAGGGTGCCGCCATCCTGGGAAATCACGCTGTAATCCTGATGACGCTTCAGCCAGAGGTGTCCGTTTTGGATGCGGCGGCGCTGTTTGATGAAATCCCTCAGGTTCAGCGGTCCCTTGTTATTGATGATGGCGTCTGGAACGTATCGCAGTTCAAGACCTTCGGAACGAACAATCGCCTCGATGCTGGCTTCATCCACAGCGGATTCGGCAGGGATGGAATCCATCAATTTGCGAAAAGCTATCATTTCCCCCAGTTTGGGCGAGATTAGGGCCATGCGGTGATGCAAACGCCAGAGCAGATGCACCGCGAAGCCCATGAAAGTGTTTTGCGGGTTTACGGGCAAAGGCCTGCCACCACTGGCGCCCACTTTAGGGTCCAAAAAGGTGAGGGCAAGCTTTTCAATCGTTGTGGCGGCGGGGATAACATCACCGGAAATCACAATCAGGATGGGCGATGAAGCCTGCGCGATAAAGAGATTAATGGCGCTGGATTTGCCTTCGCGCTTGGCTTGACGGATAAGTTTTACCCGGGGTTCGCTTTGGGCAAAGGTTTCCACCAGTTCGTCCGTGCCATCTGTGCTGGCACTGGAAACCACGATGATTTCCGCAATTTCGGCACGGTTCAGCTTTTGGGCACAGAGTGCCTTGAGCAGCGGAATGATGTTCGCCGCTTCGTTGTGGGCAAAAACTCCCAGTGAACAAATTAGCTCGTCTTTTTTCAAAATACCGCCTCAGCCTGACAGGCCGTTGATTTTTTCCCGGGCGCGCATTTCTTTGTTAACAGAATCCAGCACGCCGTTTAGAAAAGCCACGGAACCCTCGCCACAAAATTTTTTGGCAATCTCGAGGGCTTCGTTAATCACCACCGGCGGTGGTGTGCCAGTGAACATAAGTTCGTAAACCGCTATATTCAGAATACTTAAATCCATTTTGGAAATGGCTTCCAGACTCCAGTTTTCGCTGTGTTTTTCAATTTCAGCCTGGATTTGCTCCAAGTTTATCACCGTGTTTTTCACCAAATCGTCGGCAAAATCCACCGCTCTCGCCTGGTTTTCAAGCTTGTCCAATTCTGCCACCTGAGCCATCAAATCTGGATAGCAGCTCAGCATCTGATATTCACGAAATTGCGGGTCAATCTCTTGAAAATCCAGAGCGTAAAGGGTTTTGGCCGCAAGTTCGCGGGCTTTGCGCCGCAGTCCCAAGGTTAAAATTCCGCCATCAGGTTCAGCATTTCCAAAGCCGCGCTGGCAGCAGCGAAGCCCTTGTTCCCAGCTTTGGTGCCGGCACGTTCCAGCGCCTGTTCGATGGTGTCTGTGGTTAAAACACCAAAAATCACGGGTTTGCCTTGGCTCAGCGCGACATGCGCCACACCTTTGCTGACTTCGGCGGCGACATAATCAAAATGTGGGGTTCCGCCCCTGATGACAGCGCCCAGGCAGATGACGGCATCGAATTCTTCCTTGGAGGCGGCTAATTTTGCCACCTGCGGAATCTCGAAGGCACCTGGCACCCAGATGGTGGTGATTTCCTCTTCCTTCACTTCGTGCCGGCGGAGGCAATCAAGCGCTCCTTCCAGCAGTTTTGTGCTAATCAGCTCGTTGAAACGGCTCACCACCAGGGCGAACCTGTAACCTTTTGAGGTAAGCTTACCTTCTATAGCTTTCATTATGTTAGCTCCTTTTTACAAGGATTTTTTTCAAGATATGCCAGATTATTATAAGCCCGGAATCAATCAAGGAAAATCTTTGCCGGGAACCCGAAAATCCATTTTTGAAAAGCGGGCGGCAAAATTTGGTTGACACAATGCCGCCGCCCAAAAAGCATGCCAATCACTATGGAAAATGCTGTGAAAATTAACGGACTCTTTGAGCCCGAGCTTGTGGAAATCATTGATGGCTTCCCCTCCAAGGCGGAATGCCTCGAATATCTGTGTTCCATTTTGGCGAAGAGCGGGTGCCTGAACAGCCCAAAACGCTTTTTGGACGCCGTGAACGGCAGGGAAGACATTATGAGCACAGGCATCGGCAAAGGTGTGGCCATCCCCCACGCCCGCGACCTCAGTGTAAGCTGCCTGAAAGCGGCAGTCTGCCTGTTGCGTAACCCCTTGGATTTTCAAAGTGTTGACGACCTTCCCGTGCATTTGGTTTTCATGATAGCCGTCCCTCAAAACTCGGGCAAGGAATATATGAAAGTTCTGCGCGCCATTTCCGAACATTTGCGCGAAGATGCAAACCGCCAAGCCCTGATAAACACAAATAACCCAGCGGAGCTCCACCATGAAGTTCTTAAAATTCAAGACCTTATTTCTGGCAGTCTGGACGCTTAGCGCCTGCCTCCTTTTCGCGGGAGTGAATGAAAACGCTGGCACCACAGGCTTTGCCAGCCTTAAAAATGTTCATTCCGCCCGCGCCATTGCGATGGGACAATCCCTCACCGGAGAAGCTGGCAGTCCCGACGGGCTGCATTTCAACCCCGCTTCCATCCTAAAAATGCAAGCCAACGAGGTTGGCAGCACCTTCACCAGTTCCTTTGTGGGTTCCCAGGGTGGTCAAATCCAATTTCTCTGGCCCAAAAACCGTTTCACAGCCTGGGGTTTTGCCCTCAAATATATGAATATGGGCTCCATCGAACGCACCGAAATGGATCAACATGGAAACCTTGTTTCAACCGGAGAATACTTCGGCGCCAACGACATCGTGGCTTCTGCTTCCCTGGCAAAATACATTTCCGACATGGTGGATGTGGGCGGCACATTGAAGGTGGTTTACGATCAAATTGATGATAAAAACGCGGCGGCGGCGATGATGGACTTGGGGCTCATGCACCATCCTGCAAATGAAAAACTGAAGGTTGGTGTCAGCGTGCGCAATCTGGGTTTTCAGCTTAAAAAATATTCCGAAACAAGTGGCAGAGAAGATTTGCCCCTCACTTTTGCAGCGGGACTCAGCTTCCAATTCAACCCTCAAGCCAAGGGAAATTTTGAAATTGGCAAAGCCACCGGAGAAAACATCGTGGCAAAGCTGGGCGTTGAATACGAGCCGCATCCAGCCTTGGATATCCGAGCCGGATTCCGTTCCAGCGCTTCAGACGGCTATACCGGCGGCACATTTGCCCTGCTTTCAGGATTTTCCCTGGGAGCCGGCTGGAAATGGAAAAACTACCGCGTGGATTATGGAGTTGCTTCCTACGGAGGCCTTGGATTGTTGAACCAACTTAGTCTGAGCATGACGCTGCCTTAAAAACAGGGAAAACAAAGATGCGGGATTTTTTGCTTGAAATTGGAATGGAGGAAGTGCCTGCCACTCAGCTCCGACCTGCGGTGGACTATATCCTCTCCTCCTTCGAAACCCTGGCCCGCGATTCCGGCTTGGAATATGCCAAAGTTCAGGCAAGTTCCAGCCCCAGACGTTTTTTCCTGCTGGTTTTTGGACTCCAGGAAAGGCAGGAAGATCTTGCCGTCCATAAAATCGGCCCCGCCAAGAAGATAGCCTTCAACGATGCCGGAGAACTCCTGCCCCCCGCCCTGGGTTTTTTGAAAAAGAACAACGCCAAGCCTGAAGACATCGAAATCGAAAGCTCCGCACGCGGCGAATTCATCGTTTTGAACCAAATCCAAAAAGGACGCCAAACCAAGGCCATTCTCCAGGAATGGATTCCCAGCCTCATCAGCCGCCTTCCTTTCGATAAAACCATGGTGTGGAATGATTCCCACCTCGCTTTATCCCGTCCTCTGCGCTGGCTTTGTGTGCTTTGGGGCGAAGAAATTATCGAACTGGAAATCGCGGGAGTGAAGAGCGGAAGCTTCAGTTTCGGCAACCGCTGGCTCGCCTTGGACAAACCTTTGAAGATAAACTCCCCGCAATCATATCTTGATATTTTAAAAGACAACCGCGTTTTGGCCGACCGCAGCGTCCGGCGTGAAAAGCTGCAAAATGAACTTGCCAGTGTGGAACTGCCTGCCGGGCATGAAATTGCGAAAGATGAGAACCTGACCGACACAAATACAGACCTCACCGAATCTCCAAGCGCGGTGGTGGCAGAATTCAGCCCGGAATTCCTCTCCCTGCCCCAAAGAATTATCAGTTCCACCATCAGCCAAAACCAGAAATACTATTGGGTGCGTGACGCAGAGGGAAAACTGAGCAACACCTTCGTTTTTGTGTCCAATGGTGACCCGGCTTCTGCCGAACTCATCCGCAAAGGCAACGAAAAAGTTGTCTCCGCCAGGCTTTCCGACGCTTTGTGGTATTTTGAGGAAGACACCAAAAAGCCGCTGGAAGAATGGCTGCCACAGCTTGAGGAAGTGGTTTTTCAATCCCAACTGGGCTCAATGGCGGATAAAACCAAGCGCATCATCCAAATCGCGGAGCATATCTGCCAGAAGCTGGGGCTTGACGAAAAAACGACTGAGCTAACCCTCCGCGCCGCAAAACTTTGCAAAACGGATCTGGTTACAAACATGCTGGGCGAAAAAGAATTTACCAGATTACAGGGCTACATTGGCCAACAATACGCGCTGGCGGCTGGGGAAAATCCAGACGTTGCGCAAGCCATCGGAGAGCACTACCAGCCAAGAGGTCCGAACGATACTTTGCCTGAAAGCGTGATTGGCGCTGTGCTTGCGGTTGCCGATAAACTGGACAGCGTTTCCGGTATCATCGGCATCGGCCAGGCTCCAACTGGTTCCGCAGACCCTTTCGCGCTCCGTCGCGCCGCAAATGGTGTGGTACAGATAATCGTTCAGCGAAACTGGAATCTGGATTTTTCCGAAATCCTGGATTTTTGCCTCGGGCTCATCAACAAACAAACCCAAACAGTACCCAGTGCCGCGGCAGACCTGCAGGCATTTTTCACCCAGCGGGTGCATTGGCTGCTCAGCCAGCTTAAACTGGACTACGACGTAATCGACAGCCTGAAACACCTTTCCCTGGGAAACCTTTCCGATCTGAAAAATCGAGGTCTCGCGCTGCAAAGCTACCGCGGACGGGATGACTTTCTGCGGCTGGTGATTGGGTTCAAACGTGTGGCAAACATCATCAATGAAGAAGACGATCTGCCACTTTTGGACGAAAGCCTTTTTGAAGAAGCCCCTGAAAGTGAACTGCACGCAGGATTAAAAAGCCTGCACACCCAAATTGACGCCAGCCTGAATAAAAACGATTATCATGAAGCAATCGCAAGCCTGGTGGAATATGGCGCCAGCATCGACGCCTTTTTCGACGCTGTACTGGTGAACTGCGAAAACCCAGCCTTGCGCAAAAACCGACAGGCATTGTTGCGGGATGTGAAAAAAGAATTTCTGCGTGTTGCAGACATCAGCAAACTGGTGATAGATAATGAAAACGTAAGGAATATAGAAAACAATGGACATAATCACAGAACTTAGAGCCAAAGCCAAGCCCCTTGAAGGGCGCATTGTACTGCCTGAAAGCCTGGACACCAGGACACTTCAAGCAGCAGACATAGTTATGCGTGAGGAAATTGCGGACATCATCCTGGTGGGCGACCCCGAGGCAATCAAGTCTCGGGCAGAGATTCTGGATCTCGACATCAGCCGTGCCACCATCTACAATCCAGCAGATTTCAGCGAAATCGACAAATTTGCAGACTATTACTATGAACGCCGCCGCGAAAAAGGCATAACCCGCGAACAAGCTGACCAAACCGTTTTGAAAGAGCTGTTTTTTGGCGCCCTGCTTGTGAAATTTGGCTACGCAGACGGAATGGTTGCCGGAGCTGAAAGCACCACAGCCGACGTCATGCGTGCCGCGCTCCAAGTTGTGGGCGTAACCCAGGGTGTAAAAACGGTTTCCAGCTGTTTCATCATGGTGGTTTTGGATTATCTGTGTCAAGACAGAGTATATTTCTTTGCGGATTGCGCGGTGGTGCCCGATCCCGATGCTGAGCAATTGGCTGATATTGCCATCAGCACAGCTTCCACCCGCAGAGCCATTTTGGGAGACGAACCAAAAGTGGCGTTGCTTTCTTTTTCCACCCGCGGCAGTGCCAAACATGAAAAAGTGGAAAAAGTTCAGTTGGCAAAAAAGATTCTCAGCGACCGCAAGGTGGATTTCGACTTTGACGGTGAATTGCAGCTCGACGCCGCCATCGTGCCCCACATTGCCAAAATGAAAGCTCCGGACAGCAAAGTTGCCGGAGACGCGAATACCCTCATTTTTCCAGACCTCCAAGCTGGAAACATCGGCTACAAGCTGGTTCAACGCTTCGCGAAAGCAGAAGCAATCGGCCCCATCATCCAGGGATTGGCGTCACCCGTTTGCGACCTCTCCCGAGGCAGTTCCCGCGAAGATATTGTGAATACCTGTGTCCTGGTGCTGCTGATGGCAAATAAAAAAAATAAATAAAATATAGAATATAAGGAAACCCAAATGGCGATCAAAATCTCCAACCGAATCAAGTTGGTGAAACCCTCACCAACACTTGCTCTCTCCGCCCGAGCCAAAGAAATGGCAGCGGCAGGACACGACGTCATTAATTTTGGCGTGGGTGAACCCGATTTCGACACACCCGAATACATCAAAAAATCCGCCCATGCAGCGATTGACGCGAACTTCACCCGCTACACGGCAAACGCGGGTATTATCGAACTGCGTAAAGCCATCTGTGGCAAATTCAAACGCGAAAATGGCTTGGATTACGACCCCAAACAGGTTCTGGTTTCTCCCGGCGCGAAAGCTTCCATCGTGAACATTCTCATCGCGGTTTGCGACGCTCAGGACCAGGTTTTAATTCCCGCCCCATATTGGGTCAGCTACCCTTCCCAAGCCATGTTGGCGAATGCCGAACCCGTGATTATTCCTACAAAAGAAGAGAATTCCTACAGGCTCACGGCGGATGAACTGCGCCACGCCATCCAGGAAAATCCCTGTGCCAAAGTGTTGATGATGAACAGCCCCAGCAATCCAACCGGGACGGTTTACACACGCTCCGAACTGGAAGCGCTTGCCCAGGTTTGCGTGGAACACGACATCCTGGTAATCTCCGACGAGATTTATGAACGCCTTGTCTATGACGGCATCGAGCATGTTTCCATCGCAGCATTGGGACCCGAAATCAAAGAACGGACTGTGATTGTGAATGGGGTTTCCAAAGCCTATGCCATGACAGGATGGAGGCTTGGCTATGCGGTTGGTCCAGCCCACATCATTGCCGCCGCTGGCAGAGTTCAGGCCCACGCCACTTCCTGCGTGAATTCCATCACCCAAAAAGCCTGTGTTACCGCTCTCGATGAAGAAGATGATTCCATCGAGAAAATGCGCGCTGAATTTGAAAAACGCCGTGATTTTTTGTATCAAGAACTCAGCAAACTCCCCCACATCAGCGTGTTCAAGCCCCAGGGCGCGTTTTATATCATGCCAAACATCGATTGGTATTTAAAAAACAACAATCTGGGCATCACAACCAGCGGTCAATTCTGCGAAGCCCTATTGGAAAAACACTACGTGGCCTTGGTTTCCGGAGAGTCTTTCGGAATCGACAGCAATGTGCGCTTTTCCTATGCCAACAGCATGGAAAACCTCCAAAAAGGTGTTCAGCGTTTTGCCCAGTTCCTCAGCGAGCTGCGCTCATAATATTCTTTTGGAACAAACATGACTGATGTTGATGAAAAATATCGGGAACGCTGGCAAGACAAGCGAAAGAAGACCTACGACTGGAAACGCCTGGTCATCATGGTCTTGGCGTTAATCGCTATCTTGTATGCGCTGCACCGGTTAGATAATGTTGGGAAAAGCGATGAACCAAAGGTGGAATTCGTTGACCCCGGCAGCGAACAAAATGAACCAAATCCGGAAGGACAGCAATGAAGGTTTCGGATTTCAGCTTGACTGGGCTGTTTAATTTGGAAATGGCGGGCTTGCAGAAAAAGTCCGCCACTTCCGTGATTTGGTCTTGAGCACAAAGCAATGAACGACAAAAAACTGGATTACCGTAGCGCCGGAGTGGACATCCAAGCTGGCGAACAAGCCGTTGACAGCATCCGCGACCTGGCAAAAAGCACCTACAACCCAAACGTTTTGAGCGACTTGGGCAGCTTTGGCGCCCTCTTTGGGTTCAACAAAGAAAACTTCGCGGACCCCGTTTTGGTGGCCAGCACCGATGGTGTGGGCACGAAACTGCGTGTGGCAATCATGGCCGAACGTTATAACACTGTTGGCCAGGACTTGGTGAACCACTGCGTGAACGACATCCTGGTCCAAGGCGCAGAACCGCTTTTCTTTTTGGATTACATCGGTCTGGGCAAAATGGAGCCCGAAATCGTTCGCGAAATCATTTCAGGCATGGCCAAGGCCTGTCGGGAAAATGGTTGCGCCCTGATTGGAGGCGAGATGGCGGAAATGCCCGGATTCTATCAAAGTGGGGATTTCGACCTGGTTGGAACCATCGTGGGCGTGGTGGAAAAATCGCGTCTTTTGCCGGCTGGAAGAATTAAAAAAGGAGATATCCTTGCGGGAATTCCAAGCAGTGGACTTCAAACCAACGGATATTCCCTCGCCCGCAAGGTTGTGTTCGAGCGGCTGGGATTGGGCGTGAACGATTTTGTGCCAGAGCTTGGCGCAACGGTTGCCGACCTGCTTCTCAGCGTGCACACCAGCTATCTGCCGCTTTTGAGACCCCTGCTTTCCGATACACGCTTGCATGGTTTGGCTCACATCACCGGCGGAGGAATTCCCGGAAACTTGAAACGGATAATCCCGGAAGGTCTCTGCGCCTACGTGAGCTATGCCGACCACGAAATCCCGCCACTATTCAGATGGTTGCGGGAAAGCGGCGATTTGGACCGCGAGAGCATGTTGGAAACCTTCAATCTGGGCATCGGCATGATAGCTGTGATCGATCCAGCCTTCGCTTCAGAGTTTATACACGCGACTCAGGCACTGGTCATCGGAGAGATTGAGGAATGCCGCACTCCGGAAGACAAAGTTATTTTTATTGACTAATGGCGGCTTAAAGACAATCTTTTGTTACTTTCCCAACTGTTTTTCCCGCCTTGCTTTTAAGCTTTTTTCTTTGGTCTCATTTGCCAATTTCAATTCATGTTTACCGATGGATATATTCCATTCTTTTATGAAAAAGGGTGTAAACTGCCCGTTTTAGTCAGGACAATTTCTTGGTTCTTGGTCACTGCCTTATGTATCCCTTATGTTTTCCTTATGTTTATTAAGGCATTCTTATGGCACATATAAAGTTACGGCTTCATTCATGCGTTTTCAACTGGCTCGTTCCAAGAATAGTGTGATAAATTTGAAACACAAGCTGGTTCAATCAGCGTGCATATCAGGAAACAGAATTGATTCTATCGGTCATGCAAATTTGTTTTTTATGATTTTAAAAGATTGTCACAGGTGAAACAATGCCTTCATTTTCTTCGGGAAGGGTGGAAACTTTTGCCATATTAGGGTTTAGAGAGGTTCTGGAGATTGGCGCATTCGAACTTGCCCCGTTAAAGAAATCAGCCCAGAAGCTGAATCCAACAAAAAATGCTTGACGTTTTTGGGACAGCCAGATAATCGCATCCAACCGGGGAATAATGCTGTTCCGATTGGCTTGTTTCCTGTATATCAGATAGTTAAAGATTATTAAAGCCATATAAGAAGGGAGGTTTTTCGATGCGAAAAACTTTATTTATCCTGCTGTTTCTCAGCCTGTTTTGCTTAACCTTTTTGGACGCCGCCACCACTGGCAGGCTCTCTGTCCGAGTTCGTGACAGCCAAGGAAAGGCAATTGAATTTGTGAACGTTGTTGTTATGCGTGGCAGCCAGCGTGTCACAGGCGGACAGACTAATTCCAAGGGCACCGCCATAATCATCAATATTCCGCCGGGAACCTATTCGGTTCGTTTTTCCCTGATCGGCTACGACACTATTTCTTATAATGACGTCCGCATCCAGGTTGACCAAACCACCAACCTTTCCCCTGTGATGAAAAAAGCCGGGGTAACCCTTTCCACGGTTGTGGTCACAGCGGAACCGGACAAAGTTGGTAAAGACCGCACCTCCAGTGAACGCCAAATTGAAATGGACCGCATGAGCGACGTCTCGGTTAGCGACGTTGCCGGCATTGTCGCGCTTCAAGCTGGCGTGAGCAACATTGGTGGCGAGCTTCATATCCGAGGCGGCCGTGCCAACGAAATCAACTTCACGGTGGACGGAATGAGCGTTTCGGACCCGGTTGACGGTGGCAGCGCACTTCAGGTGGATACAGACGCCATCAGCGACATGAAGGTGATGACGGGAGGCTTCCCAGCCGAATATGGCAACGCTCAAAGTGGTGTTATCAATATCGTCACCAAGGACGGCGACCCATTTTATTCTGGAAAAATCGAGTATAATACCGACCATATCATCGGTAGCGGCCGCAATTCCGACGTGGTTAAATTTGCCCTGGGCGGCCCCATCTGGCCATTTGGAGGCGAAAACCTGCGCGAACGGCTCACATTTTACATCAACGGTGGTGGTGAATGGCTCGATGGGCGCATGAAAGATTATTACATTGCCGACCCCATGAACGACTACCTTTTCTTCGATGAATACCACGACGCTTGGCGCCAACTTCTGGAATATGAATACCCCGTTAACAATCCTTATGAGGATCGGACGAGGTTTTTGGGGCTGGATTTGGGTCATCGAAACTACAATGCCTACAACGTGAACCTGAAGACAAAATTTGTACCCAGTGCCACACAGCGCTTCACGCTTGGCGCGAGGGGAGATTTGAACGTTGATTACCCCTTCTCCTGGGGCAATCGCTATGCTTTGGATTATTATGCGACATCGCATACCGAGCAAAGACAATATATCGGCACCTACGATCATGTGTTCAGCAGCACCATGAACCTGAAACTCAAGGGGAGTTATTACCAAAAGAACAGTAACACCGGCCCCAGAGGAATCGATAGAGACAATTATATCTACATGAACATTGATCCGGAAAACCCCGGTGTGGACTATGTGGATAACGTGCTGCAAGGCTACCAGGGCTGGGATACAGTCGACCACGACAGTGATGGTGTTTTTAGTCCAGACTACGACGGCGACGGTCAAAGCGACGCTGAATATTTCCCCGCTTCTTTTTGGACCTACCGTATCGCTGGCGTGGAAGATCCACGCACCATCACAGGCTTTGCCCCTCCCGGAAGCATTTATCAATTCTATCAGGATGACATGACAACTTCCATCAACACCCGGGCAGATTTTGAATGGCAAATTAACGAAACCCATCTGGCAAAAACCGGACTGGAAGTTATTAAACACTCCATCAAAAAAGACCAGCTGCAAAGCTTCCTCACCATCTACGAAGATCGTTTCCAGGCAAGCCTGAAGCGCGTTTGGGACGGAATGGCAGGTTTTGAACCTGTTATAGATGAAGACGGCAACGTCACAAACGTGCCGGTTGAATTATATGATATGTATTTAACGGACGACGGCGTCGCAATCCCGATTTACAAACCGACAGATTACTATCGTGCTGCGAAGGAAGCCTCCGGAAAACGTGACGGTTATCAAGCCGATCCCTGGCAGATGGCATATTATATCCAGGATAAAATGGAATGGGAAGGCATGATTGTGAATGCTGGCCTGCGTTTTGACCTCTGGTATCTTGGCACAAAATATAAAGTTCTGCAAGACGACGCCACCTACCGAACCGTGGATTTTGACCCCAGCGAAAGGCTGCAGTTGATGGTTTCACCCCGTTTGGGTGTTTCTCACCCCATCACCGATCGCGACGTTTTGCGTTTTGCCTACAACTATCAAAACCAACTCCCTCAGATGCAATACATCTTCACCTCAAAAACGCCGGCTGATGCCAACGTTTCAGACCAGACGGTGACAGTTGGAAATACGATTCTGGAGCCACAGATTACTGTGACATATGAAGTTGGGCTTTCCCACCAGCTTTCAGATGACTATGTGGTGGATATGACCGCTTACTACAAAAACCTCTATAACTACGTGAGCACAGTAAAGGAAACCAAACCAGGGGAAGAACAGATTTTCTGGTATAAATTCATCTCCGAAGACTATGGTTCCGCCCGCGGTATCGACATCCAGTTGGAGAAATTGCTCTCAAACTTTAACACCTGGAGCGTTGCATATTCGCTTGCCTGGGCACATGGTAACAACTCTTCCACCGTCATCCAAGACGAAGCTACAAACCTGAGGGAATTTCCTCTGGATTGGGACGTGCGTCACAACCTGAACCTGAACTACACTTTCCGCATCGGACGCGGGGAAGAATTCTTTGTGCCTTTCACGGATTTCATCCTGCCTTTGGACGACTTTAGCGCGAACATCAACTGGAGCCTTGCATCCGGCTCTCCATATACTCCTCAAAGCATGGTTGGAAGCAGTATGCTGGATACAAATAGCGCCCGCAAACGCTTCACCCACCAGGCAAACCTGCGCCTCACCAAAGGAATCTCACTTTCCAACAAGATGAATATCAGGTTGTTCCTGGACGTGGAAAACCTTTTCAAAACCAAAAATATCCTCTCCGTGTATCCAAAAACCGGAAATGAATATGAAACCGGGGAAGACATTTCGGATCCAAACACGAACTACACCTATGCCGAACACCAGTTTGTGTATGACAAATATATCCGAAACCCCAGCATGTATAACGATCACCGCGGCGTCACTTTTGGCGTCTCGTTTAACTTTTGATAAATCCATGGAGGAAAACCAAAATGAGAAATAGCTTCTCGAAAATACTGACACTCATAATGCTGATGAGCCTGTTGCTGGTGGGAATTGCCTTCGCGCAAGAAGCCACAGCCGAGCAGGTTGGCGAAGACGCCGTTGAACAAGTTGAAGAAACCGTGGAAGCTGCTGCGCCCGAAGAAGCGGCAGTTCCCGAGCAAGCCGTCGAAGAAATTGAACAGAAATCCGGCATCAGAGGCGTGGCTGAATTCTTGTTTGGCCGCTCATTGGTGAAGGAATTTGTGGACGGTGGCTGGGCGATGTGGCCCATCCTCTTTGTTTTGATCTATGGCCTTGCCTATTCCATCTGGAAATTCATCTCACTCATGTACGCGAAAGTGAATCTGAACAAATTCTTGGCAGAAGTCTTGCCCTTGATTAAGGACAAGAAAATCAAAGAAGCCACAGAATTTGCACAAAAGACACGTGGTCCCGTGGCAGCAGTTGTGTATGCTGGTCTTTTGAAGACGGATCGTGGCATCGACGCGGTTGAAAAGAACATGGAAAACGCGGCAATGATTGAGATGTCATACTTGGAAAAAGGCTTTGTGGAAATGACCTCCACCATCACCCTGGCACCCATGCTTGGATTCTTGGGAACAGTGGACGGTATGATTGTTGCCTTTGATGCCATCGCGAAAGCACGTTCAGTGGACGCCACCATCGTTGCGGACGGTATCAAAATCGCGCTTATCACCACAAAATACGGTCTGATTGCCGCTATCCCCATCCAGCTTTTCTATAACATCTTCACCACCATGGTGGACGGACTTGTGATCGACATGCAAAGAGCCTCAGAGAAGGTCACCGAAGCCCTCATCGAGTCCTGATAGGGGGAAAAATGGAAGTCACCCGTAAAAGAAGGCGAAAAGTCGAGATCCCAACGGCCTCGACTGGCGACATTGCCTTCCTGCTGATCGTCTTTTTTATGGCGACAACAAAGTTTGACGTCAAAGAAGGCGTGAAGGTTCAGCTTACCAAAGCAGTTGACCAGGCACAGCAAAAAGCTTCGGAAATCAAGCTGACGGACAAAGAGATGACCAGAATCGACATCATGGAAAACGGACAGCTGAGCATCAATGGAGCAGAGCCGATCACCATGTCGGATGCAGATCTGGACAAGCGTATCCTGGAAAAGATTGAGATGCGCGACGGTCTGAATAAGATGGAAAAAGATCCAGTGCTGAGATCCACGAAGATGCTGTTTTTGGTTAAAACCGACCCCGAAGCAAACTATGAACACATGGTGAGAGTGGTGGAGCGTTTGGTCACCTATCGTGACCGGGCGCTGATTTCCATCTCCACCTCAATATAGGAGCAAAGTATGGCCAAGATAATGAAAAAAGACGCCCCGGATGTGAGCATCCCCACCACATCCACTGGCGATATCGCCTTCCTGCTGTTGCTCTTCTTCATGGTCTCCACCGTTTTCGTGCAGGAAAGAGTTTTCTGGGTGCAGAGGGAACGCTTCCCTTCCGCAACTGATAACATCGAACGTATCTCCAGAAATGAATCTGCCACGATCTATATCACGCTGAAAGGAGACATCCTGATCGACGACTTTCCGCGCACCGTGGAAGACAATTCCATCATTAACGCGATGCAAGCCAAGGCGCGGGACATTCCCACCCTTCAAGTTTGCTTTCGCACCGACAGGGAAACGCCCTACCAAAACGTTAGGGACGTGATGATGCGGCTTCAGGATGCCGACACCCGCAATGTTGTCTTTGAAGTTCAAAGAAAACTGTGAGGAGGCAAGAGACATGACAATCGGAAGCCACGACTGGAAAGACCACAGCAACGCGCAATTCAGCAAGTCGGTTGCATTGGCAATCACGCTAATGCTTTTCGCTTTTTTGATTACAGCGCAAGTGGATACCCACAGAAAAAGTGAAAACACTGTGATGGCAGAAATGACTGAAGCGCCACCGGACGAGCGTCAAAAAGAAGAAGACGTTCAGGAACAAGAGATCCATATCGATATCCCCGTCTTCAGTGAAGAGCTTGCCACAGACGCCAGCCCAGAGCTTCAGGAGCAGAGACTCGAAGCCCTGAAAGCTTTTGGCGACATCCAAGCCACAACGAGTACCTCCATCCAATCCGGTGGGGACGACAAACCATTCGACTTTGTTCCCTACGAGGATTCCCCAGTCCCCTTGGGCAGAATCAGCCCAGTTTACCCGGATTTTGCCAGACGGGCAGGGGTGCAGGGAACTGTGATGCTGGCGGTGGATGTCTATAAGGATGGCAGCGTTGGCAACATCAGGGTTGTGAAATCCGTTCAATCCGGGCCAGGAGGCTTGGATGAAGCCGCCATCAATGCCATTCGCGGTTTGCGTTTCCAACCTGGTAAAAGCGGTGGAAACGCGGTGGATACGACCGTTAACATACCTGTCGAATTTAAGTTAAATTAAGATATATTGGGAGTATTGAATGAAGTTTTACAAATTTGCGTTCTGCCTGCTGCTGGCACTCCTGGCAACGGGTGTTGTCCATGCAGCAATGGCAGTTCCTTCTTCAGGCACCAAGAAGCTGGATCTTAACGTTTACCATAACGTTGGAAACATGTGGCTGCGAGTTAGCAACTACGGTTTCTTCGGTTCCGGGGACGACATTGTTCCCCAATATCCATCCTTGGAATATCCAGGTGGCAGCGGATATGACTTCCTCTACCAGGGTGCCCTGTGGTTCGGCGCGAAGAAATATCGACGCGACGATGCCGGCAGGAAACTCTATTGGAAAGCCATAAACCCCAGCGCAGACAGCTCTGGAACCGTCGCTCAAGGAACCCCGGATTGGAGACCTTGGATGAAGCCAGTGGTGGATACCCTTGTAACAGTGGGATTCGATGGTGACTATGATCTCTACGAATTCCTGCCCGCCTACAACCCCCTTGTGGCAGGAAACGCCAACGCGACAGACCTTTACAATGCCTACAACGCATTGGATGGAGTCGCTACAGCCAGCACCCGCTACCAAAAGCGTGGGGTTGATGATGACGGTGATGGTATCATCGACGAAGATGGCGTGGGCTACACATTCCCGCTGAGGGCTGCGGATGAATTGCCCGCCCAATTCAGCAGTTTTGGCGGACTATACATTCACCAAACCCACAACTTTGGCATCATCAATGAGGGATACAACTCCGAAATATGGTTCCCATTGGGATTCATGGAGCTATCCGACACCTCAAACCCCACCTACTGCTTTACAATGCCTTATGATGATGATGGAGACGGACTGATCGATGAAGATGGCGCCCCGGTTTCTGAGCAGGATTTTATTTCCTACTATTACGACTACTGCCCTCTGGGCACAGTTGGAGACAGAGACCTGGGAGGCTCCAGAAGCCGCAACCTCCATGTGCCATTGAACTTGCGCGTTCGCCAGATGTCCTATCAATGGAGCTACGACTACATTAAAAACCTGGTTTATGTGGAATTCAACATCACAAACATGAACATCGCCACTCAGGACACCTTGTTCGATTGCGCCATGGGAATTTACATGGACTGTGACGTGGGTCCCCAGACCATGGGTCCAGAAAAAGCATCCGACGACCTTTCAGGATACGTGAAAGGAACCGGTTATGAATTTGCCTACACCTACGACGCCGACGGCGATGGAGGCTTGTCAACCGGTTTGGTGGGTGCCCGTGTTTGTACACCAGACCCGGAACAGCTCCAATTCCACTGCTGGTATTGGAAGGTTGGTGACGGCCCTGATGATTTCAAACCGTTGAATATGAACTACGCGCCCAAGCGAACGGCAAACGAAAAATATTGGCTTTTAACGGGTAGAAACCCCGATGAAAGCAAATTCGCGCCCCTGCGTCCGGAAGCGGCAGACCAGATGGAATATGAACAGCCATCTCCAACCGACACGCGTTTCCTTTTCTCCTTCTATGGAGACCAAAAAGGCATGACTGCGGCCAGCGATCAATCATGGAACCTTGCACCAGGGAAAACCATGAAAATCGTGGTGGCCGTGTTCCCTGGTAAGGACAAGGAAGACCTCAAGCGTACCGCGCGCTGGGCAAAAGAGATTTACGGCGAGGCCCAAACCCTGACCACGGTTGTTTTGCCGGATACTTTCCCCCACTACAACCCACCTGAACCACCTGAAATTCCAAAGCTTTTTGCTGAAATGTCCAACGGTGGAGATTGCATCGACTTGTATTGGGACAACCGCAGTGAATTCTCTTATGATACCAAAACTGTCAGCAGCGCCATCATAGGATGGCAGCATCCTGGCAGCGCAAACCTCATCCCCGGAATAGACAGCGATCCCAATTCTGTTGATTGGGCAAGCTATCCTTCCGAATTCCACCCCGCGGCTCTTTCAGACACCTTGAGTTACAACATGAACGCCTTGGTTAATCCTTTCACGGCATACCGATTGCGTCACGACTTCCAAGGTTATTCAGCCTGGGGACGTAGCGGCAGTGGCTCACAAGAAGCCTGGACAATGATTGAGCGCTGGGACAAGGTTGACACACCGCAAGACCTGATCGACTATGAAGTTAACTACGGCACTCAACAATTTATTGATTTTGGCGGTTACCTCGGAATCGATAAAGGCCTGCCAAATCCCAACCAATGGAAGAGTGATCTGACAAACGATGAAGCGGCAAATTATTATACCAAATTCACCGTGTTGGACGAAAACTATATGTTCACGAGCAATCCACCGGATCTGTTTAATGGTTGGCCCATCTATAATCCTGATGTGGATTGGAGTGTGGATATTGAAAGACAAGCCCAGGTCATTGCCGATGAATATGCCGGTCTGCCGATTAATACCGTTAAAATGATGCAGGCAAGGCTTTTCAAACACCCCGAAATCCGCAACGAAATCTTTGATGAGCTTTACGACTCAAAGTTGATCCCCCTGCCCGGACACGGTGGCCAGATCTACATACCCAGCAATCCCGATAATCCTGAAGATTATGAGGGCTTGTATGATCTTAAAGACCAACGTTTGGCCCGTAGATACTACCACTCACAGATCTTGTATCCTCCCAAAGGCGTTGAATATTACGTTGCGGTAACAGCCTATGACCGCGGCATTCCTTCAAACGACTTGAATTTCCTGGAAACTGGCCGCGACGCAGATGCCAACATGAAGATTTTCTTCCCCGGCACTCTCGCAAAAGAAAACATGGATAATATTTATGTGGTGCCAAATCCCTACATCGGAAGCAGCACCTTCGACGGCAGACGCCCCAAAGATGAAAAAGGTGATAAGAGCCGCAGACTGTGGTTTGTGAATCTGCCCCAGCAATGCAAAATCAGCATCTACACCTTGGCTGGAGACCTGGTTCAGGAGATTGATCATGATGGAGCCTACAACGCCGATATTATAACGGTGTCCAAGGCTGCAAATCATGGTCTCACCGCTTCCGGTATCCATGATTGGGATCTGTTATCAAAGCATAACCAAATCGTCGCGCCCGGAGTCTATATCTACTCCGTGCAAAACAAGGCCGACAACAAGACAAAAGTCGGCAAATTCGTACTGATTAAATAGGGGAGGAATTGTGAAAAAACATAGCCTTGTTATCCTGGCCATCAGCCTTCTGCTTTTGCCCGGTCTTCTGAGTGCCAAACCTTTTGGCAAGGTTGGAACCGCGGCCCTGCAATTCCTCAAACTGGGTGTGGATGCCCGCGCCATCGGCATGGGTGAAGCCTACACAGCCGTGACGGATGATATTTCCTCTGTATATTGGAATCCAGCCGGACTGGCCCCTGCCTTCGAAAACCAGGTTCTGGTTTCCCACACGAACTGGCCTGCCGGAATTATGCATGATTTTGTGGCGGGAACCTATACCAATGGTGTGCAAACCTTTGCCGCCTACGGATCCGTTCTCCACATGGACAAAATCGACATAACCGACGAAGAGACCTTTGGACCCACCGGGGAACAATTCACAAACAGTGACCTGGCCTTTGGTCTCAACTACGCTCAACAATTCACAAACAAGTTCTCCGCCGGTGTTGGCGTAAAATACCTGCGGGAAAACCTCTACACTTTCAGCGTGAACAGCTATGCCTTCGATGTTGGTTCCATGTACAACACCGGATTCAAAAACATCAAAATCGGCATGGCGCTGCGCAACTTTGGCCCTGATGTCCGCTACAGAGTGGACAACGATGGAGACGGACTTATCGACGAAGACCCCTTTGATCTCTTCGACAATGATGGAGACGGACTTATCGACGAAGACGGACCGGAAATTGAAAGCAAAATACCATTGAGCTTTTCACTGGGAATCAGCGGTGATATCATGCGCACCAACACGTCCCACTGGATTGTTTCAGCTCAGTTGGACAACGTGATTGACCGCATGGAAACCTGGAACCTCGGCACCGAATATAAGATGGGCAACCTCTTCCTGCGTGCCGGCTACCAAATTAACTATGATACAAACGGCTTCAGCGCTGGGCTTGGATATCAAATCCCCACCCGCTTTGCCATTATTCATGTGGACTACGCATACACAGATATGGGCGCCCTCGCAGAAAATTTCTTGAAAAGCGCTCACCGCCTGTCCATCAAATTCAAATATTAAATGATGACCCTATTAAAGAATAATATGGAGGAAAGAATGAAAAGAACCATAATGGTCATATTAACCCTTGGCTTGGTGTTCTCCTTCGCTTTTGCAAAAGAGATGCAGCCAGGAACAAACCTTAAAGTGCTGCCCACACCAGAACTGGATGTAAACAAGATCCAGGCAGCACCCAGATATGGCGATTCAGCTGCCAAAACTGCCCCGCAGTACACTTTCATCACCACCCCCACTTCAATTATCACAAACTACTACGACTACATGATTGGCAGCTACAACGGCTTGCCCCTCAGAGTGATTCCCCAGGATCAAGGTGGCGGATACTTCATGGCTTACCATGGACGCCGTCAACCCACCACAACCCGCCGCGCCTTCTACGCCCACTTGGATGAATATGGCAACGTTGTGAACAACAACGAAATCACCAGCGTCCAAAACAACGAAGGCTATGCCACCGTGGCTGTGGACCCTGTTTCTGGAAAGCCCCTGTATGCCTGGCATGGCAATCATGACAGCGACGCTGAATTGGAAGTACAGTTTGCTTCCGACGCCTTCATCGCTGGCATTTCCGGCCTTTTCAACGACGTGCAAGTTGCCATCGACAACCCGCAAACCATCACCGCTCCAAACGGAACAAGCACCAACAACAATGAATTCATCTGGCCCACAGCTCAGGTCGGCCCTTCCCCCGTGGATGGCAAAAGAAGAGTGTATATCGCTGCCAGAAACTCTGAATCCATTGCGTATGGCCCTTCCGAAAACCTTCAGATTGCCTATGCGGATTTTGACGGCGATGAGATTGAAATGGGCATGCCCATGGTTTGGAATCACATCACCATCCCGGAAATGAACGCCTGGAACATGGATACCAACGAATGGCGCCGCCCCTTCCACGCTCTCACAACCGACAATGCCGGCAATCTCTACTATGCTGGATACCACTTTGCCACCGATGGTGATGGAGTGGATAACATCATCGAACCTGACATCGACATCTTTGTGTGTCCGAACTATGGTCAGGGAACCTGGAGCCGCGTGACCGCGTATAGCTGGAAACAAGCTTGGAATCCTCCTGGAACAATAGGTGGAGACGGCTATTTCCAAGATGACGACGGTGCCGTTCCGGATGATGAACTGATTTACAGCTTGGCAAACTCTTCTCATATCAACGCCAGTGTTGACGATTATGGACGCGTCCACGTTTTTGGCGTTTGGGCGCTTTCCACCAAGGACAGCGGCTATTGGCCCCCCTACCAGGTTGTTAAAGAATTCGTTTTTGATCCTGCCGATCAAAGCATTGTCGTGAACGACGTGCATCCTAAAAAGCATCCCGACGACGATTACAACGAAACCTTCATCCCTTGGGACATGGAAGCTCCTTTTGGCGAGCCCGAATACAGCCAGGCTGAGGATGGCAACTTCTATCTGGATATGGCCCTGCTTTATGGCCACCCTGGATTCACCTGGCCCTTCCCCCACTGGGATAGAACCGCTCACAGTGATGCCATGTTCTTCCACTACAACAATACCAAAATCACCGATTCCAACGGACACGGCATGATGGCAGCGGTTTGGCAGGATTGCCAACGCGCCTATTGGTATAACATTGACTCCGATGTGGACTATATGGCCTATTCAAACACCCCCGAGATTTTCATCGCCGTGACTTCGGACAATGGTGCCTCCTGGAGCGAGCCCATCAAGCTGAACAACCAGGAAATTCCTGAATTCTCCGGCATCAAACCCATGTGGGTTTATCCCGCTGACCACGTGCTTTACACTGGCATGCAGGGTAACAACAAGGTTGGAAAACTGGGTATTATGTTCTACAACGACTTCACCTGGGGCTCCAATGCCATCGATCCTTCCTACCACCCGAACCCAGACGGCGGCGAAGTAATGTTCATGGAACTGGAAATTGTTTTCCCGATTGGAACTTCAGCCGACGACCCAACCATTCCTTCTGTCAGCAATATGCTGCGTCAGAACTATCCCAACCCCTTCAACCCTGAAACCACCATCAGTTTCGACCTGCCCAAAGCTGGAAACGTGAACCTTGGCGTGTACAACACCAAAGGTCAGTTGGTGAAAACCCTTGTGGACGGAAACCTGAACAACGGACGCCAGAGCTTCGTTTGGAACGGTACCGATGCCCAGGGTCAGCCTGTTTCCAGTGGTCTCTATTTCTATCGTCTCAGCACGAACGGCCAGGTGGAAACCAAGAAAATGATGCTGATGAAATAAAGCATCCCCAATATATCTGAAGACCCGGAAACCTTCCGGGTCTTTTTTTTGTCTTCTGCCCACCCTCATCGGATGTGGAATTTCCCTTGACAATTATTTACCGCTCAAAATACTGATGCAGAGATGGATTCTTGTTTTGCTCAAAATGATAACTCCATTCCAAAATAGATTGTGTGATTTTTGATCCGGCCTGCCGGATTCAGGAAAAAGAAGACTACAGACAGGAGAGAGATATGAAACGTATTTGTTTACCCACCCTTATCCTTATGCTGCTACCGGGCTTGCTTTTGGCAGGCGCCATGGTTCCCGGCCCGCAGCCCAAAGCTCTTGCATCCCCACCCGGATACAGGCTGTCAGCCAACAGGTATGTCCCGGCCTACACTTTCACAAAAAACCCCACTGCCATCATCACAAACTATTATGACTACATGATCGGCAGCTACAACGAAATCCCGCTCAACGTGATTCCCGCTTCCGAAGGCGGCGGATATTTTATGACCTACCATGGACGACGCCAGGCAACCTCGACCCGCCGCATCTTTTACACCCACTTGGACGATGTTGGCAACGTTATCAACAACAACGAAATCACCAGCATCCAAAACCATGAAGGCTTTCCAGGCATGGCAGTGGACCCCGTCACAGGAAAACCCATGTATGCTTGGCACGCGAATATTGATGATGACGCAGATCTTGAAGTTGAATTCACCTCAGATGCCTTCATGGCAGGAATCTCAGGCCTCTTCAACGACATCACTTTGCTTAGCGACTCCCCCATCGAGATCCATCCTCCAAACGGAAGCCCCACCAACGATAACGCCTTCATCTGGCCCTGCATGGTAATCGGGCCATCTCCCCAAGCTGGCAAGCGTCGCGTTTACGTGGGCATGAGAAACAACACTTCCCACGCCATGAGTGGAAACCCCAGCGAAAACATGTATATCGCTTTCGCGGATTTTGACGGCGACGATATCGAAATGGGCGGAAACCTGGTTTGGAACTACACCTCCATTCCCGAGATGGACGCTTGGAACCACGATACTGTTGAATTCCGCCGCCCTGCCGGAACTTTGACAGTGGACAACGCTGGAAACCTCTATTGGGCTGGACACCACATTGCTTATGATGAGGATGATAACTATCTGGACGAAGGCGATATGGATGTGTTTAAATGTCCCAACTATGGAGAAGGCACCTGGATCCATTACAGCGCCTACGGAGATATTCCAACCGTTAATCCGAATCAAGCACCTAATGATTCAACCGGCTATTACACCGACCCTGACAATGGAGATATCCCTTACGGTGACAACGGAGAAATGTATTTCGGCATCATTAATTCCGGTCATATAAACGCCGTGGTCGGAAACGATGGCAAGCTTCACGTGCCCAGTATCTGGGGTCTTAGAACCTACAACGGTTACTACTATCCAGCCCTTCAATTCGTGAAGGAATTCATTTTCGACATTCAAACCAACGAATTCCAAATCAAAGACATTTATCCGCAACAAGATCCAGATGACGACTTTAACCTGACCTTCACGCCCTGGGATATTGAGGCGCCCTGGGGAGATGTGGATGAATACGGAGGCGATGCCTCCAGCGGTTACTATCCGCTGATGGTGACTGCGTGGCCTTTCCCCCACTGGGATCAAACCGCCCACGATGACGCCATGTTCTTCCACTACAACGGCGTAAAACTCTCCGAACCCAATGATCACGGCATGATGGTCTGCGTTTGGCAGGATTCCCAACGCGCCCGCTATTATAACTACTATTCAGAAACCGATTATCTCCCCTACGCCCAAACCCCTGAAATCTTGATTTCTGTTTCTCCCAATTATGGTCACAGTTGGAGCGATCCCATCAACCTGAATAATGTGGAAACACCCGAAATGAGCGGTATCAAGCCCATGTATGTCTATCCCGCGGATTCAGTAATCTACACCGGTATGCAGGGTAATAACAAGGTTGGCAAAATTGGATTCATGTTCTACAATGATTACACTTGGGGTTCACACGTAAACTCCCCCGCCTATCACCCAAACCCTGACGGCGGCGAAGTGATGTTTATGGAACTCGAAATAGTATTCGCGCTGCATGACCCTGCGGTGGACGACCAAAACATTCCCCCTGTCAGCAAAATGCTGCTGCAAAACTATCCCAACCCCTTCAACCCTGAAACCACCATCGCCTTCGACCTGCCCCAATCCGGCACAGCCAAACTGGAAATCTACAACACCAAGGGACAGCTCATTAAAACTCTGGCCAACGGCCAACACGATTTCGGCCGCCATTCCTACGTTTGGAACGGCACCGACAACCAGGGAAACAGCGTCTCCAGCGGTCTCTACTTCTATCGCCTCAGCGCCAATGGTCACAGCGAAAGCCGCAAAATGATGTTGATGAAATAATCCTAAACCCAAATTCAAGACAGACCCGGATTTCCCTTCCGGGTCTTTTTTTTTGCTATCATGATAATTTGGATAAATTGGGTTTGTTGGGTCTGGCTTTGCAGCTATTTTTCTGTTTCTAACATATTGGTCACCACGGCTTTAGGACTCAATCATTCCCCAGTTTAGCCCGTTCTCTCTGGATGAAAACCCCATCGAATTTATCTATTTCAGGACGGCGCACTCTTGACTCGAGGCCTTAATCACTTCTTAATCAAGCCTTAATCAAGCGTTAATTATTAACGCTTGATTAAGGCTTGATTATCACTTGATTAAGAGCTTGGAACAAGGAAGGGAAAAGGTAAAGACATACGAATCAATAAGATGGATTAAAAAAATGTGTTTGGAGGGCCAGCTCTTACTTTTTCAGCATGAGCCAGATGAAGAAGGGACAGCCCACCGCGGCTGTGATGACCCCCACAGGGAGTTCGATGGCGGCGATATTTTTCGCGATAAGGTCGCAAAACAGCAGAAAAATGCCCCCGGCAGCCAGGGACCAGGGATAGACCCGTTTTTGCCCGGAAGGGATGAAAAACCGCACAACGTGAGGGATTATCAGCCCCACAAAACCAATGATGCCGGCATAGGAAACCGTTATTCCGATGAGCAGGGAAGTGAGCAGGAAAATCTCTTTGCGGGTGCGCGCCACATCGATGCCCACGCTTCCGGCATATACGTCTCCTCCGCTCATGATATCCAAGGCGGTTGAACGGAAATAAAGCCAGACCATTATCAACAGCGACAGCCCTGCCAATATCAGGAAAAACTGCCATTCAGAACGGGTAAAAACATGCCCCAAGTTACCCATCAGGGTTCCCAGGATAATCATCGTATCTTTTTGAAACAGATACATAATCAGCGAGATTCCCGCCGAGAAAAACATCCCGGCAATCACACCCGCAATCAGCAAACGGCTGCGATCGAAACTGCCTTTTCTCTGAGCCAGATGCCAGACCAAAAAAAGCGTTGCCGTCGCACCGATAAATCCGCCCAAAGGCATCAGCAAGCTGAAACCCAGAACCCCCAGCAGAATGGAACCGAAAGCAGAACCAGAGGAGATTCCCAAGATATAGGGTTCCGCCAGAGGGTTTGCCAGCATGAGCTGATAGACCGAGCCGATGCCAGCCAGCGCCATGCCGGTGAAAACTGTGAGAATGAGACGGGGCAAACGCAGTTGCAGAACGATGTTGCCATCTGCCCCACCTCCAAAAAGATACAGCAAAACCACAAGCAAGCCGGCAAAAGCGAGCAAAATGGCAAAAAGGTGGTTTCGCTTCATTAATCTCCGCTTCAGGGATAGAAAAGCCGATTCAGGCGTCTCAAACCTTCCAAGGCTCGCGGCGTGGCGCGCAGAATCAGATCGGGGTCGATGTCTTTTTCAAAATAAATCCGCTTGTTTTGGATGGCGGGAATATCTTGCCATCCTTTGCGGGAAAGAATGGATTCCAGACTGACTTCCGAATAGCAGATAATGATATCCGGATTCGCCTTCACCACGTCTTCTGCGCTGATGCGGGCATAATCTCGCTCCAAAACGCTGAAGATATTATCCCCACCTGCGCTTTCAATCACTTCTCCCACATAGGATTCGTCGGAAACGCTCATCAACGGATCGCGATAGATTTCCAGATAGACCTTGGGTTTGGGCAGATCCGCCGTTTGGGACCTCATTTCAGCAAACCCCTTGCGCAGGCTGTCCGCCACCGTGGCTGCTTGTTTTTCCCTCTGGATCAGACTTCCAATCTCAACAATGATATTGGGCAGGTCATCCAATTTACGGGGATGGAAAGTGTGAACCTGCAAACCAGTTTTGGCAAGCTCCGCAGCCAGGGCTTCCTGTTCCAGACCAGCCGTGAAAACCATATCTGGCTTTAAAGCCAGCACTTTTTCCATGTCAACGGCGCCAAAATTACCAACCTGGGCAAGCTCCGCCAACTCTGGAGGATAGTCGCACTCACGGGTGACGCCAACCATAAGTTCCACGCCATCCAAGCTGGCGATTATCTCCGCCAATTCCGGCGACAGGACAACAATCCTCAGGTCACCCTCATTGGAGGCGTTTTTCCAGCAGCCGCCCAAAAGCAGCAAAACCAAAAAACCGCCCAGCAAAGTCGAAATTCTTTTCAATTTAGTATATCCACCTTTATCTGTTTGTAGTCGTCAATCCACGCCATTTCATTTTTTATTTCCGTGATGTCTTTATTTGTGAGCCTCACACATCCATGCGACACGTTTCGTCCGACACTTGATGGCGCGCTGGTTCCATGGATGCCAATGCCAATCCAGCTTCCCTTGGAAAAGCTGCCACGCCCTGTGTTCAAAGATATGAACCAGGGTCCATAAACTCCAGGCCCACTCTGTTTTCCAGTGAAGGGAGACGTGAAGCGCCAAGTGCTGGAACTATAGATTCCGGTAACGTAGTAGTGTCCTTCCGGTGTGGCCATATCGTTTTCGCGGGTTTTATCCTTTGCGTTTTTTCCGCTTGCCACCGAGTATGTTTTCATAAGTTGCCCGTCTTTATATAGATGCAGTTTATGTTTGCTCTTTTGAATGATGATATAGTAGCCTGTGTTAACATTTCTTGGCTCGCGATTGTTCCAAGCCTCGAGACTGTCCGTATAGGCCGGGAGGATTTTTAAAACGCCGTGTTCAGTATAAAGGCTTTCCTCAAAATCCAAACCAACCTGGCCCCAGACTGTGCCGACAAAGCCAAGCATCAGCAAAATGAAAAGCAGAATCCTGCCATCTCGAATATGTCTCAATTTTTCCACCTCTTTTTTGATCCATATATTTCACACCCCGTTCACCATTACGGGAAATTACATTTGGCGGCGGGTGTGATATTTGTCAACTGCTTTTTGTACTCCGCAAATTATCAAATCCTGCAGATAATCCCTCTGGCTCCAAAATCTCGTGGAAAATGTATCATGATTTTTTCGGTTGACGTATTTGCGCATGGTAAATATACGGAAACTTAGCCCCATCTTGGGCTTTAACAACTATATCGCTATTTCAGGAGAATAATAATGAAACGCATAGTTTTGCTGATGTTGGCGCTGTGTTTTGTGGCGCTGTCAGCTCAAAAACCCGACCCCAAAGCCACTGTTGGCAAGATTGATGACAAGACCTACACCTACGCGGAATACGAGAAGATTTTGAGCAACTACTTTAAATACCATCAGGATCAAAAAGGAAAACCGCTCACCGACGACGAGAAAATCGACCTGAATAACCGCTGTTGGGAAGAATTGGTGGGACGCTATGTCTACGATAAAGCCATAAAAGCCGGAAAAATCAAGCTCACAAATCAAGAGTTGCTCCGTGAAGCCAAAAAGAACCCACCCGCCGCGGTGAAAAATATTCCAGATTTGAAAACCAAGGGCAGATTCGATAAAAAACTTTATGAAAAAGCTTTGGATGAAAACAAACAATTCCGAGAAGCGGTAATCGCCGAAGTGAAAGCCCTGTATCAATATACCAAGCTTTTGGAAACCATCCGCAATGAAGCCACTATATCAGAAGAGGAAATTCGGCAGGACTGGGCACACAACGCTGAAACCGTGGATGCCAAAATCATCTTTTTCGACGCGAACCGCATGGCCAATGTGGTCGCCAGTGATGATGAAGCCCGCCTTTTCTATCAGGAAAGGATGGAAGAATACCGTAAGGACGATTGTCGGCGCTACAGTTTTGTGAAGTTTTCCGGTGGGCCCAGCACGCAGGATTCCCTGCAGGTGCGGGAACAGGTTTGGCAGCTTTATCATGAACTGCTTGAGGGAGCGGATTTCGCAGAGATGGCACAAGAACACTCTGCTGATCCAGGCTCCGGCGCTACTGGCGGTGACCTCGGCTGGTTTGGCCGCGGCAGAATGGTGCCTGTTTTTGAGGAAACGGCTTTTGCAACCCCCGCCGGGCAAATCGCGGAACCGGTTTTGTCCAACTTTGGTTGGCACATCATTGAAACCCTGGACCGGCGTGGTTCTGGACCCAATGAGGAAGTCTCTGCCCGCCATATTTTGATTCGCATCGAAGCCAGCCAAACAACAGCGCAAAACATGAAAAAGGAAAGCCTTCAACTGCATGAGCTTGCAAGAAAAAAGGGCTTGGAGACTGCCGCGATTGAGATGGGCGTGGAAGTTCAGGAATCCGGCGTTTTCCAAGCAAAAGATGCCTTTATTCCCGGTATTGGAAGGGATTCAGCGTTGACAGCTTTCGCGTTTGAAAACGATGAGGGAGCATTGGCAGAGCTGTATTATTCCCCTTCCGGAGACGCTTTCGTTTGCGAATTATCCGGCGTTTATCCCACATATTATCCCAGCTTTGAAGAAGAAAAAAACAGAGTGATGAACAACGCGACCAGCGCCAAGCGAGGTCACACCATGAACGCCATGGTTCAGGATTTCATTGCCAAACTCAGCCCCGAACAATATCTACAAGGTGCGGAGCGGGATAGCATCCTGGTGGTGGAAATCAGTGGACACAAAAAGGGTGACAATATCAGCTCTGTTGGCAAACACGCAGAGATTGAAGAAGCACTGTTCAACACTCCGGAAGGTACTTTCGCACCCCTGATCAGCGAAGCGATGCGCTGGTTTTTGGTGAAGGTGGAAAAACACCAGCAGCCCGACAATGCTATCTGGGAAACGAACAAAAAGAACTTGATTTCAGAAGCCAAAGACAAGGCTCGCCAGGATCACCTAAATGATTGGTATATTAAAGAACGCCAAAAGGTTAGCATCATCGACAATCGCCGTGATTATTACGATCTTGGTTCTGCCGGAAGGATTATCCAGTTATAGATTAAAGCCCATATTTGTTTGAGAGCCGGTGGTTTTTATGCCGCCGGCTTTTTTGTTATTGCCCTTCAGGATGGAAATGAATCATCACCCGCCGCAGCCCGCTTTCGTAATGTTCCATCAGTTTTTTTTCAACTTTGTGAGCAATCACATGACCCTCATTCACGCTGATATCGCCATCCACACAGATGGTCAGCTCCAATGTGTAGGTGGTTCCAAAGCGATGAATGCCAAGCTCATCAATGCAGCGCACCCCATCCACGGACATGGCGATTTCCCGCACCTGATTGCCAAATTCCTTGTCTGGAACGGCGTCCATCAGTTCAGCGGAAGACTCCATAATGATGGAAATACCAGTTCGGAAAATGAAAATGGCGACAACCGCGCCCGCCGCGGGATCCATCCAAATCCAGCCCAAACGCGCAGCCACCACACCCACAATCACAGCGGCGGAAGCCATGATGTCATTCAAATGGTCATCAGTCAAAGCTTTAAGCGTGGGATTTCCTGTGTAGCGCCAGTTTTTTTTGCTGACCATGTAAAGCTGGATTTTGAGAATAAATGTGATCGCTGCTATCACCAGCACCCAAATTGAAGCTTCTCTGATTTGTGAGTGCCCCACCGCGAGTCCATATATTTTGTTTATGGATTCGAAGAAAATGGCGATGCCGGTGGTGATGATGAAAGCGCCCACCACGATGGCGGAAATGCTTTCGAGCTGTCTGTGTCCATAAGGGTGTTCATGGTCTGCGGGTTTGTTTGCCTGACGCATGAAAATCTTGACCGCAACGTAGTAAACCACATCGGAAGTGGAGTTTATACCATCCGCCAGCAGTGCCTGTGAATGCCCAAAAATACCGAACACGGTTTTCAACAAGGCAAGAATCACATTGCTGAAAAGACCGATGTTCACCGTTTTGGCGGTTAGACGGTCACGATCTCTCATGCCTGCAACTCCCGTAAATCGGGTAAATCCATGTCTGTAAAAGCTTGGCGAAGTTTGGCGCGAAAATCTGCCGCGTCGATGGCACGGCTGCCAACTGCATGGGAATTTATGGCCCAAGCCTTGATTTTGAAAGGAATCAACACTTCCGGATTGCATTCTTCCACGAAACGTTCCAGATTTGTTAATCCGAGTTTTAAACATTCCGGATGACGTAACAGAATACGGACTTTGGATTCAATGAAAGTTGTTCGCAGCGTTTTATATACCGAATCTGTCACAGCTCCGGGGATGTAGATGGATTCCACTTTGCCTTCCAGAAGCTTTTTCAACTCTTTTTCGTTGCCAAACATGGAGCTAATCTGGGTTCGTTGCCAGGCACCATCCTGGAAAAGATGAATGCTTTCGGAAGCCAGCAGCAGCGCTGTTTTCGGCTCCGGATTTGCGGGAACGGGGAGTTCGTTTAATATCCGCAGCCGTCGGATTTCATTTACGATTGAATCCAGGCTGCCAAAACTGGCGCCAATCACGGCTGCAACGGCGTCCACGGCTTTTGAGAGAGCGATGGATTTTCGATCCAGAGAGCCATCAATCAACACCTTGCCGGCGCCCAAGGAATTCATGGTCTGCAGCACCCTGATTTGATCTTTCACCGAAGAGGGTCCGGTGATTTCAGTCTGCAATTCAACCAGGCTTTTTGCCAGCCAAAGCTGTCGTTTTGCGGAGCTTTCAGGAAGTTTTTCCATGATGTCAACACCGCTGCCGTGGTCATCCAAGGTCTTGGTATCACAGCAAAAAATGGTATTCGGACCCAGTTTTACCGCTGGCTTGGGAGTTTTAAAAACGCTGTCGCGTTCCTCACCGTCTATTCCAGTGCTAAAAACACCCCAAGTCCCGCTTTGGCGCAGGCTGAGAAGATGGTTGAGCAGGGTGGTTTTTCCCGCGTTTTTGCTGATGCCGACAATGGCAATCGAGCGCAAGCTGGGCTCCAGGACCCAATCAAAAGGGCCCTGTCCTGCTCCTTTGACCATGAGTTTTTCCGGTCTTATTTTTTGCGGCGCTTGTTGCGACGTGTGTCAGCGGGACCAATGGAAACTTTTTTGCCACGCAGAAGCTCCATCACGCCTTCAGTGGAACGTCTTTCGGTTTTACTGAGCGCCTTGAATTTCTTGTTGTCCTGCTCTTCAAATTCCGGTTCTGTGTAGGCGGTTATGAAGCCTTCATAGTTGCGCAAAACCACCCTACCCGGCATCTGGGAAATGAGATAATTCGGCATCACGGGGATTTTTCCGCCACCGCCAGGAGCGTCCACAACGTAGGTGGGAACGCAAAGCCCAGAAGTGTGCCCACGCAGGGATTCCATAATCTCAATCCCTTTCGAAACGGGGGTGCGGAAGTGAGAGATTCCATCCGACAGGTCACACTGGTAGATGTAATAGGGGCGCACGCGATTGCGTACCAAACCATGCACCAGTTCCTTCATCACGTCAACGTGATCGTTGATGCCTTTTAACAGCACGGATTGGTTGCTCAGCACAACGCCGGCATCTGCCAAGCGTGCCAAGGCATCCGTTGCTTCTTTTGTAATCTCGTTGGGATGGTTGAAATGCGTGTTCAGCCACACAAACTTATACTTTTTGAGGACTTCGATCAAGCCATCGGTAATGCGCTGCGGCATCACCACAGGCGTGCGGGTTCCCAAACGCACGATGTCCACGTGTTTAATCTCAGCCAAGCGTCCCAAAACTTCGTCAATGCGCGCATCGCCCAAGGTGAGTGGATCGCCGCCGGAAAGAATTACGTCGCGAACCTCTTTGTGTTCGCGAATGTATTCTATGGCTTTGTCAACGTCCTTTTGGGGCATGGGCGCGTCGGTTTCACCAGCTTTTCTCCTGCGTGTGCAATGACGGCAATACATTGAACACTGGTCTGTCAGCAAAAGCAAAACGCGGTCTGGATAGCGATGAGTCATTCCAGGCACGGGCGCGTCGGCATCTTCATCCAGCGGATCGGGCATATCAGAAGGATCCCGTCTGCTTTCTTCAATACGTGGTATGGCCTGCAGACGCACAGGGTCATTGGGGTTTTTGGGGTCAATAAGCGAAAGATAATATGGTGTGATCGCCATACGGAAAGAGAAACTCTTGGACTTTGCCACGGCTTCCTCTTCGGGCAAGAGCTGGATGTATTGTTTCAGGGTTTTAAAATCAGTGATTCGGTTACGTAGCTGCCAGTGCCAGTTGTTCCATTCTGCGGCAGTGGCGATCGAGCGTATTTTTTTTAATTCCGCCATAATTTACCTCACAAATCGGTATATCTTTCTTTGAAGAGCTGCATCAAAACTGGGTTTCGGCGCAGCAGGTCGATGGAAATGGCTGCGTGGCTGCGGGCATATCCATTGCCCAAAATCATATCCACGTCCGCACCGATTCCTTCCGCGCCCAAAGCCGCTTTGGTGAAAGAAGTGGCCATGGAAAAGAAATAGACGATGCCGCGGTCTTTGCAAGCCATGATGCAGGGAAGCTCGGTATCTTCGATGTTTACAACGTTTATCACCACATCCGCCATCTTGCCATCAGTGAGGCGCGCAACTTCTCTTTGGATGGTGAGCGCGTCGGTGGCATCAGACAAAATCACCTCGTGACAGCCAGTGTCCTTCAAAGTTTGGATGTAATTCGGATTGCGGACGATACCAATCACCTTTCCGGAAACACCGACTCTTTCACGGGCAACGGCGTTGCAAAGTACCCCGCTTTTACCATTTGCGCCCAAGATTACAACTGTGTCACCGGGTTTTGCCAAGCGCTCAACCTGAGCAGGCGCGCCAGCAACGTCCAAAACGGAAAGCGCCAAGTTTTCATCCATATCGTCAGGAAGCTTTGCGTAAATGCCACTGCTGAAAAGGATGGCTTGACCTTCGATTTCAACTTGATCTTTATCCAGCAGGACACGCTTGACCTTGTCGATTTTCAACGGCGTCAGTGAAAGTGAGACCAAGCTGGCGACTTTGTCTCCCACCTTAATCTGGTCTTTCATCTCGAAATTTGGGCCAATCTGAGCCACGCGCCCAATCAGCATTCCTCCGGAACCTGTGTCCTCGTTTTTGTGTTTGCCTGTGCGGTTCACCAAGTCGATTGCGTGTTCGCCAAAGGCTTTTTCGAGGTCGGTGTGGCCTTGCGCGGCAAGTTTGTTTTTAATCTGGTGGAAAGACGCGGAATCCACATTCAGGCGAATCACGTCGATAAGCAGTTCATTATCCCAGATTTCGCTCATATCATTGTTCAAAACCCGCGCCGGCTGGGGCAAAACGCCCTGAGGCTCAATTACACGGTGTGTTCCAAAACGGCAGCCGCCAGTTTTCATTTTCAACTCCCTAAGATGCTGTGATCTATTGTTTTAATTGATTTTAATCTTTAAAGACATATTTTAAAACCCACGCCTTTTGTCAAGCACAATGCACGCTCATCAAGGTTAAAGCGCATCAGCGACCAGCCTTCTTTGCGGCATTCTAATCTTGTGGCAAAATAAAGAGTTCGGGGCGGTTAAAATCGTAATACATCACCCTCAGGCTACCAGATTCGCTGTAGGAATAAATCGCCAGGTGGGTTTCGTCAAAAATCCAGCCCACCATCTCACGTTCATGATCCACATACACCGCATCACCATGCATTTTATGTAGCCAGTCCAACACAGATTGATCTTGTTCTTTGGAGTTTTCGGCATTGTATTCAACGCTCCAACCATGGATCAAACCTGTATCTGAATCCACATACACAATCACAAAATCCACCCAGGGGGAAAGCTCCGTTTCATAGAGAACGGCATTGCCCAAAACCTTGCTGGCAAAAAAGCCCTGGTTCGCCAATAGTGAATCAGCAAAATCAAGTTCATCCAAAAAATTTAAGCCATAGAGGCCGCCCTGCGCGGCGAGGCCAAAGGCTAAAATCATGAGTATCAAGCTAATCAATAATTTCTTCATCGTGTTTTACCATATATCTTCATGTGCGCATCAAATCCGGCGGCGCTCCAGACGTCAACAAAAATCCCCATATTTGCACTGACACGTCCTGTTGGAAGCAAAATCTGTCTTGACAAGAATGCGGCTTGCAAATCCTTTTTCCCTACATTAGGAGAAAATCATGATTGAAGTTATAGAACAAATTTGCGTGGGTTGCGGGGCTTGCATCCAAGCCTGTGCCTACGACGCAATCCACCTGGAAAACCAGATTGCGGTCATTGATCAAGATAAATGCACCCTTTGCGGAGCCTGCGTCCAGGCTTGTCCCTTCGACGCCATCGTAATCAGAAAAAGTGGCGAAGTTCCCACCGATAAAGACGATTACAGAGGCATCTGGGTCTATGCGGAACAAAAAGATGGCGTAATCGCTCCCGTAGTTTTTGAACTACTTGGCAAGGGCCGAGACCTCGCAGACCAGATGGAAACAGAGCTCAGCGCTGTTTTACTGGGCGAAAGAGTGGAGCATTTGACCTCGGAACTCATCGCCCACGGCGCCGATCAGGTGATTTTGGTGGATGACCCCCAGCTCAGCGGATTTCGTGACAGCCGCCACGCCAAAGCGCTCACCGAACTTTCCCGCGAATACAAGCCCGCGGTTATCTTGGCTGGGGCCACAGTTGCGGGTAGATCCTTCATTCCACGCGTTGCAGTGCAGCTCCACACAGGCCTTACTGCGGATTGCACCGGCTTGGAATATGATCCCGAAACTCAAAACTTGCTGCAGACACGCCCCGCTTTCGGAGGCAACATCATGGCCACGATTGTCACCTCCAATCATCGACCCCAAATGGCAACCGTACGCCCCAAGGTGATGAACGCGCTCGAACGGGATGACAGCCGCTCTGGAACCGTGATCCAAAAACAGATCATTTTTGATTTTGAAGAAGATGACTGCGCCTGGCTCGGCTTTGAGGCCGAAAAAACCAGTCTCGTGAACATCACTGAGGCAAATATCATTGTGTCCGGCGGCAGAGGGCTGAAGGAAGCCAAAAACTTTGCCCTTTTGGAAGAACTGGCGGAAGCGCTGGGTGGAGCGGTGGGCGCATCACGTGCCGCGGTGGATGCTGAATGGATTCCATATTCACATCAGGTTGGTCAAACCGGAAAAACCGTAAAACCTACAATCTATATTGCCTGCGGAATCTCCGGTGCCATTCAACACCTGGCTGGAATGTCATCTGCCGACTATGTTATTGCCATCAATAAAGATCCGGACGCGCCCATTTTCAAAATTGCCGATCTGGGCATCGTGGGTGACCTTTTCGAGGTTGTGCCCGTGCTCACCAAAATGGTGAAAGAACACAGGCAATGACGGCTTTTTCAGATTCGCCAACGCTCGACGTCTGTGAGATATTTTACAGCCTGCAGGGTGAATCATCTTTTGCGGGACTTCCCTGCATTTTCATCCGTCTCAGTGGCTGCAACCTGCACTGCAAATGGTGCGACACACAGTATGCCTGGGAACCCGGTACACCCATGGGAATCCCGCAGATTCTGGATCAGATACGCGCCTATCCCACAAAACTTGTCGAAATCACCGGAGGCGAGCCCCTGCTACAGGATGGCTGCCCAGATTTGATGCGGTCTCTTGGGGCACACGGATATACTGTGCTGCTCGAAACCAACGGCTCCATTATATTGGACAAGGTGCCGCCCCAAGTGATTAAAATCGTGGATGTTAAATGTCCCGGCAGCGGACACGGTGATTCTTTCCTAATAGAAAATCTGACTTATTTAGAGCCGCATGACGAGCTGAAGTTTGTGATCGCCGATCGAAGCGACTACAACTTTGCGCAGGATTTTATCAGGAAAAACAACCTGAAGAGCAAGCAGCTCATTTTTTCGCCGATTGTTTCTTTCCTTGAACCCAAAATCTTGGCACAATGGATGCTGGAAGACGGATCTGGCGCGAGACTGCAACTTCAATTGCACAAAATCCTGAGCATTGCCTGAGCTTTCATAACCACCAACAAGACACATAATTACCAGCCTTGCAATTCAAAAACAAAAAAAACACTTTACTAAAATGGCACCTTGGCAGAAATAGGCGCCAACTCTACTGTGGAGGAAGAATGCAAATTTTAAGACCTCGTCTCCTGGTTTGCCTGGTGCTGCTACTTGGTGTTGGCAGCCTGTTTGCCGTCGGAGAAACGATCTACGAGATCGTTGTGCGCGGAAACAAGGCTGTCTCGCCGCAGATGGTGACCACTTCGATCACCCTGCGCACCGGCGACGCGCTTGACCCGGAAGAAGTTGCCCGCTCAATCAAGCAACTGTATAAGATGCGGATGTTTTCTGACATCCGGGTTTTCACGGAACCATATATGGCCGGCGTGAACCTGATCGTGGAAGTGAAGGAAAACCCGGTTTTGGCATTTGTGGAATACAAAGGCATGAAAGCCGTGAAAAAAGAACGCCTGGATGAGCTTGTCACCGTGAGGGTGGGAACATTTTGGTCGGATTTTCAGAAGCACGATCTGGTAAGCAAACTCACATCCGAATACCACAGCAAGGGTTTCAGCAACGCCAAAATAAGCTTGGAAGAGACTTTTGATAGCGATGGCAAAATCCGCGTTTTGGTCAACGTTGAAGAAGGCAACCGTTTGGCAATTAGCGCGGTGACCTTTGTGGGAAACGAGAATTTTGACGACAAGACACTGCTTAAAAGGATGAAGACCAAACCCGCGAATATTTTCCGTTCCGGACGCTTCGAACAGGATAAATTCGACCAAGATCTTGTCAAACTGGCCGATTACTACAAGAAAAACGGCTATATCGACGTGGCTATCGGACCACATGAGCTGATTTCCACCGGCGAACGCACCCAGGAACTGGTCCTTCAGATTCGCGAGGGTCAGAGATACACATTTTCTGGCATAAGTGTGAGCGGAAACGAGCATTTCACCACAGAAAAAATCAGCGAAGTTTTCACCCTGAAACATAACGAACCCTTCGACCAGACAAAATTTGACGAACAATTGGCACGAGTTTATTCGCTTTATTTCGATGAAGGATTCATCTATACTGAGATTTCCCAAGATATGCAGCGCGCGGATGGAACACTTAATATCGCACTGAAAATCAACGAAGGAAACCGCGCTCGCATCCACCAGATACACATCACTGGCAATAAACGCACCAAAGATAAAGTGCTGCTTCGCGAGCTGGATATTGCGCCGGGAGATTATTTTCGCCAAAGCCAGGTGATTCGAAGCCAGCAGAACATATATAACCTGGGATTTTTCGAACCGGATATCCGGCTGGATTACACACCGATAAACTCTGATGGAGACATTGATTTGCAGATCGATGTAATTGATAAATCCAGCGGTACAGCCAACGTCGGTATGGGTTACAATAGCCAGGACGGTTTTGTGGGCACGCTTTCCCTGTCCATGAACAACATCATGGGAAACAACTGGTCAAGCAGCTTGGCTTGGGAGTTTGGCGGTAAAACCCAAGATTTCCAAGCAAGTTTCACAAACCCCAACCTTTTTGACAGTGACGTGCTCTTGGGAACCTCGCTGTATTATACCACCAAGGATTGGAGCTCTTTTTATTACAAGATTTACACCCGTGGTGCCAGCCTGCGTTTGGGGCGTTATCTACCCATTGCGAACCGAACTCGCCTCGTGGGTGGATATTCGCTGTATTCCAAAAAATATGAAATCACAAACCGAAACCTTTTCGACCCGGTAACGAACCCCACTTTGGCGGAGCTGGACACCCTGGGCTGGCGCTACACCAGCGCATTGAGCGCCACCATTGGCAGAGACACCCGAAACAATATCTACTTCCCCACCCGGGGCACCCAGCTCACCCTATTTTCCGAGGTAGCGGGCGGGCTCTTGGGCGGCAACTTCGATTACTTCAAACAGATAGCCCAAGTGAACTGGTATATGGAAATGTGGCATCAGCTTACTCTGCGCACAAAATGGCGCTTTGGCTATATCGCTCCATATGGATCATCCAAAGACGCGCCCCCGGATGAAAAATTCTATTTGGGCGGCACTGGTGTGGATGGAATCCGCGGCTATGCAGACCGAAGAATCGGAGTTGACGAAGATGGCGACGGCATTATGGATACAGGCGGAACCCGTGAAATCATCTTTTCTACGGAACTGGCCTACCCCATCGGCAGCGACCAAATCATCGGACTGGTTTTCCTGGATGCCGGCGATTGCTACAACCGCTTGCGGGACTTTAACTTCCTGAAATTTAAAAAAGGCGTGGGTGCCGGAATCCGCATCCAAAGTCCTTTTGGCTTGATTGGATTCGACTATGCATACAACCTGGAAGAGGGGACTTGGGAGCCCCACATTCAATTTGGAACAACGTTTTAAATGAAATACAAACACCTTTTTGGACCCGTCCACTCCCGTCGTCTTGGTTTTTCCCTCGGGGTGGACTTGGTTCCCTTCAAATATTGCCCTCTAAATTGCGTCTATTGTGAGATTTACAGCACTGACCATTTGACCCTGACCCGGCAGGAATTCTTTCCGGTGGAAGAAATCCTGGCAGAATTGCGGCACTTTCTGGCAGAGCGGCCAAAGCTTGACTATGTCACCTTTTCAGGAGCCGGAGAACCCACTTTGCACAGCCAAATCGGCCAAATTATTCGAACCATAAAAAAGGAATTTCCTGAATATCAACTTGCCCTGCTGACAAATGGTGTTCTGCTTGGCAACGCAGAGCTGAGAAAAGAAATCCTGCCCTGCGATCTTATTCTGCCATCTTTGGACGCCTGCCGCCAGGAAAGCTTTGAAAAAATAAACCAGCCCCATCCTGGTCTGACGGCTCAAAAACTGGTGGAAGCGCTCATTGCCCTGCGTGAGGAGTTTTCTGGACAAATCTGGCTGGAAGTCTTTATCATCGAGGGAATTAACGACACTCCAGAAGAATTGGAATGCCTGGCGCCCGCCATTGCGAAGATTAAGCCGGACCTCGTGCAACTTAATTCCCTGGACCGTCCTGGCTCTGAAGAATGGGTTGAAGCCGCTGGTGAAACCGTTTTGAACCGGGTGAAAAAATACCTGGTTGAACGCTTGGAAGTGCCAGTGGAGATAATCGCAAAATCCCACCATGAGAACTTTGAAACGCATGTGCCGCAGGATATTGGTCAAGCCATGGAAGCCACTTTGAAGCGACGCCCTTCCACAGCGGAAGACCTTTCCAAAACCCTGGGTTTACACATCAATGAAATCAGCAAGTTCCTGCGACAGTTTAACTTGGAAGGAAAGGTATCCATCAAACGCGAAGAGCGAGGAATTTTTTACTCATGGAAACACTAAGCACAGCCATCATCACAGCCGCGGGTTCGGGAAGCCGCATGGGTGGAATCGTCCGCAAACAATGGCTCAGCTTGGGCGGCATCCCCATCATCATCCACACCCTGCAACGTTTTTTTAATTCCACCTACATTGATAATATCATTATCTCCGCGCCGGAAGACGAACAGGACTATTGTCAGAACATGGTGCAGGAATATTTTGAGGATTCACAAAAGCCCTGGTTGGTGGTGCCAGGTGGTTTCGAACGGCAGGACAGCGTGTTCAGCGCTCTGCAAAACTGCCCGCCGGGAACGGATTATGTGTTCATCCACGACGCTGTGCGGCCTTTTATCACAGAAGAGCTGCTGGGTGATCTTTTTGAAATGGCAAAAAAACACAAGGCCGCTGTTCCGGTTGCCCGGCTTAAAAACACGATTAAAAGCATCGAGCAAGACCGCATCCTGGAAACAATTCCACGCCACAAACTTGTGCAGGCTTTCACCCCGCAAGTGTTTTCATACAAACTGATTATGGCTGCCTACGAGCGTGCCTATCAAGAAGGTTTCATCAGCACCGACGACTCTTCCCTGGTTGAATATCATGGAGGAAAGGTGCGCTATAAATTCTGTTCTGATCTGAACATCAAAATCACCGATGAAGTTGATCTGTTTTTTGCCAAACAGATTCTGGATAACAATTTGATTTAGAGGAATATCTGACTATGCAACGCATTTTAAAAAATTACAACAGGGCACTGCGCCGTCTTGCATCACTTTTTGGCACCATTCGCGTTCCCTTGTTTTTGCCCGGTTTGGGCTGTGGAGTTTTGGGGCTGGCTTTGCCAAAAGTTTCCGTCGATATGGGAAAATATGCGTCTCGATTGTTGAAAGCATTGGAATACAGGGGGTTCGACTCCACTGGCGCCGCCTTCCAAGGTGAAGACCAAAATATCGTTTTACTGAAAGACGTTGGCGCGCCCAGCACCCTGGTTAAAACCTTGGGAATCGAAAAACAGAGTGGAAAACTGTTCTGTGGACAGGTCCGTTGGGCCACTTTCGGCGCGGTTACCAAACAAAACGCGCAACCGCATGAGGTGAAATGCAAACGTCACCTCTATGGCGCCCACAATGGCAATATCACAAATACAAATGACCTCAAAATCTGGCTCACGGCAGAAGGACACACCATTCTTTCTGATAACGATGGCGAAATGCTGGTGCACAGTGTGGAACATTTTTTCGACATCGAGATGGACAAGGCTGGAAACCCGGAAGACCCCAAGCTTCGCAAGGCCTGCATGCGCCGCGCTGTGGTGAATACCGCCAGCCGGATTGTGGGTTCCTACGCCGCCGTGATCACCGATCCCGTCACCCAAACCATGTGGGCCATCAAAGCCGGCAGCAGCCTCTATTTTGGCCATGGCGAGCTGGAAGGCATGAGCTTCGGTCTTGCTTCCTCAGACCTCACCGCGGTTTTGCGTTTCACAAAAATGGTGGTAAATCTGCGGGAAGGTGAGTTCGTTGAGTTCGATTCATCCTACTACCAAGTTTACGCCCAAAAACCCCTGCATTTTAAAAGCGTTGGCAAAGACGACGAAAACTATGCCCCTGGAGACACAATCCCAACCAGAGCAGCTCTTTCCAAGCTGCGCGCTGAAGATGTTGAGCTCCAGCCGGAATTTGAATATTTCATGGAGCAAGAGATTTACGCTGAACCAGAATCCGTGGGTAAATTGGTCAAACTATTCCAAGGCGGCTCAAATTCTGGACGCCGCATGTTGGAGCTGATGGACAGCGAAAACATCCGCGAACATTTAACCGAAAACATGAGGGAAATTCTGGATAATACTGATCCAGACAAAGCCAAAGATTCTTTTGATGCCTTGATTGACTCCGGCGAATTTGCCTCTTTCTTCGAATTAGCCCGCACTTCCTACCAGGCCATTTTCGACGTTGTCGTACGCGAGGATTTTGAACAAAAATATCTGTTTTCCGCAGATAAAAATACACTTATCGACCTGATTGGCGAAGAGTTCGATGTTCGCAGAATGATTTTGGCAAAAGCCTTTGATTCGCTTTCCGAAATGGACAGCGTGGAAGATTTCGAGCTAAAAGTGCGGGAATTTTTGCAGAGAATGAAAATCACCCTGCAGAAAAACCGCATTGCCTATTCAATCGCCTGCGGAACCAGCTATCACGCCACCAAAGTGGGCAGTCTTTTCTTCAACGAAATCGCCGGTGTGGAAATCATTCCCATCCTGCCCGGTGATTTTCGTGGTGAATATTCCCACAGCATGAAGGATCATGACTTCATTATCGGAGTATCGCAATCCGGTGAAACGAAAGATTTGATCGACATTTTCAACGACATCACGCAACGCAAGCTGGATGTGAGCAAAGCCGTTTTGGTGAATAATGTAAATTCCACCCTCGGCATCGAAAAGAGCGATCTGGCTATCCCAATCTATTGTGGACCAGAGACAGCGGTTCCCGCCACCAAAAGTTTCATGAACCAAATCGCGCTTTTCTATTATTTGGCCATCCGCACAGCCCGAATGAAGCTGGAGGAAGACATTGACGGCTTGAACGATGAACAAATCAAAGAGAAAAAAGCCCAGTTGGAATACAGAAGCCAAACCCTGTTGCAAATCCCGTCTTTAATCAAGGAAACCCTTGATAATACATCAGATGTGATTGATTCAATCGCGGCAAAGATTTATATGGAGCCCTCGCTGCATATTTTGGCCACGAAAATTAGCGGTGTGGCCATGGAAGGCGCGCTCAAAATCCGCGAAACCGTGTTAAACCACGCGGAGGGACGCGAAGCCTCAGAATTCAAACACGGGCCAAACACCATTCTGGGCAAAAACACCGTCTATGGTTTCAAACATGTTCGCAACTTTGTGCGTTCCCTGCGTGAGATAATGGATTTTATCGATACTGAAGGCAACAATCGCGGTCTGCCTCCTCAAAAAATCATGGAAGTGAACGCCGCTTTGATGGATCATGTTTTCTATCGTAACCGACCCTTCAACCTTACCCCCAATGCAGAAAAACTGTTCCACGACGCCATCCACAACCGCGATTTCTATGCCTCGCTGGACCGCAACTATCCTCTCATCTATGTGACCGGACCGGACGAAAGGGACGTAAACCTCACAGTTTCACAGATTAACACCCATAAAATACGTGGCGCGGATACTTTCGTGATTGCGGAAGAGGATGAACATCTGCTCCGAAACGCCAGTTCCATCCCCCGCGAAGGCCATTATTATGGTTGGGGTTACGTGATGCTGCCACGAACCGGTGACAGCCTTCTGACCTGCTTTTCAGCCACTGTGGTGCTTCAGCTTTTGGCGTTCCGCATGAGCGTGCGCAAAATGAAGAGATTGGACAGGCTGGGCATGCCCGATCACGGTGTGCATCCAGACGTACCCAAAAACGTTTCCAAATCCATAACCGTGGATTAATAAGTATGCGCGTCGGTTTTGGTTATGACGTTCACCGCCTCGCAAGCGGTCGCAAACTAATCTTGGGAGGCGTGCAAATCCCGTTTGAAAAAGGCCTGGATGGTCATTCAGACGCGGATGTGCTGCTACACGCGATTACAGACGCGGTTTTGGGTGCCCTGGCATTGGGCGATATCGGCAGCCTTTTCCCAGATTCAGACCCCGCTTTCAAGGGCGCGGATAGCCGCGTCCTTCTGCGTAAAGTGTGGGAGTTGGCACAAAACTGCGGCTATAAGCTGCAAAATTTGGATTGCACAATTTGCGCTGCTCAACCCAAACTTGCTCCACACATCTTGCAAATGCGGGAAAATATCACTTCTGATCTCGCGTGCCCTCTCGGCGCTGTGAGCGTGAAAGCCACCACGGAAGAAGGTTTGGGCGTATCCGGGGCAGGTGGCATCAGCGCTTATTGTGTGATTTTGCTGACCAAAATTTAAAATATCGGAAGGAACTTCTCGCGTTCATAAGATAAGAACGAGTCTGCTGATTTCAAGCAAATATGCCCCTAACACTATGCCTGGCTTATAGTTAGCCTTTGAAACATAAGGAAGACTAAAGGGGGCAGCCTAGCGAGTGTCAGTTTTCAGCCATCTCTGCGGCTGTCCACACCCCTTCCCGCAGAAAAGCAAAACCGGTTTCAACTCTGTTTGCCGAGCAAAAAACTTGACAGGATTGTCGGGGTCAGGGGTATAGTAAAATAAATGTTTGGGAGGTTTAGTTTGCGCGAATATATCACGATTCCTTTTAGTGATGATCTGACTAAAACTGCATTGGAACAGGCTCAGGGCTCCACGGTTTTTGTTTTTCCAACCCATGTTTCCGCGTCCCGGGCACGGCATGAATTCATGCGGAAATGGGCTTTGCAGGAGTGCGATTTTATCACCATGCAAGAATTCAAAGAATCCCTTCTGCTGCCATCTGAGCCTGTGGTAAGTGACGACAGAAGAATGCTTTGCCTCTATCAAGCTCTCAGTTCTGAGCACAGGGAATACTTCCATATCAACGGATTTTTCGACATTGTGGAATGGGGCAACCAGTTTTTTCAGTTTTTCGAAGAGCTTTGCGACGAAAACCTCGATGTGGAAACCTTGCGTAACTCACAAAGTTTGAACCACTTCAACCTGCTGGAATGGCAGGAAAACTATTTGAGCAAGGTTTTGGAAATCCGGGCAAATTATCAGGAACTGCTCTGTAAGCTTGGTTTCAGCGACCCCATTTTTTTCCAGAACAAAGATAAGACCAACATCGTTCACACTGGAATTCGTTATGTTTTTTTGAACCAATACTATTACAGCAAATTGGAAAAGTCTTTGATTGAAGCGGTGGAGGCCGCGGGAAATGAAATCATCATCATTTCCCAAATGTTGGAAGCAGCTGAAAAAGGGCTGACACCCTCTGAGATTGACCTGCAAGACCTTGAACCGGAAACCTATCGTCTTCGCAATCTTGAGGTTCTGGAATTTAAAAACGCGGATCAATCGGTTCTCTATTTTTTATCAAATCACGCCTTAAATGAAGAGGAAGCCGCTGATTCTGTTCTGGTGGACAGCCATTTTAACCGTGCCAGTTACCGCCATCTTTTTGACCCCAGACGGTTTGCCATGTCTGAAAAACAGAGCATCCAGACCAGCGGTATCTATAAGATGTTCAACATGTTCCGCCAACATCTGGATGCAATGCGCGGCACTTTGGATGAATCTTTCCTGCCCCTGAGATTAATTCTGGATGCCTGTTCGCAAGAAGTGTTTCTGAACTTTTATGGGCTGCAGAATAGCCAAAAGAACAGCCTGCTGGAAGAGATAAAAGTTCTGCTGAAAAGCGATATCCTCTACGTTGATACCAAGTTAAAGCTCTTTGATAAATTCGAAAGCCCGCGTGGATTCAAACTCCTGAGATCGGTACTGGAACCTCATCTGGCTTTGCTGAACAAGCTTTCAGGAATTGGCAGCCCGCAAGACCTTGTGGATTTGCTCGACACCCCTGGCGGCATTGAAATCAAAAGTCTTTGCAGCGAGGTGGAACTGCAAAACAGCGACATCCTGGAAGTTTTTTACTCGCGTTTGGCAAATTTCGCGAGCTTGGAAAAGCTTGGCTTGGTGCAGGATTGGGCGAAGCTCTTCGATTGCGAAGGAACAAAATTGGCTGTGTCGGTGTTGCAGCTATTTTTGGAATCCTTGGGAGGGTGCAGGATTAGTTTTGATGGACTAAACAGGAAAGCAGACCGCTTCCAGATTAGTAACCTATTGGATCTACGCAATTTAAGCTATGATCATGTTTACTTCTTCCACGCCATTGAGGGAGAGCTTCCTTCCAGCCCAAATCCAGTCTGGCTCTTAAACGAAGCCCAGCGAGCCAAACTAAATCTGAAAAGCTATTCCGATTTGCGCCAACGAGAACGCTACTATTTTCTGCGCACAGTTCTCAGCAGCCAACACTGCGTTATTTTCACCCACCGGAACCTGGAAAATGACATTGAACCCGGCAGTTTTGTGACCGAATTAATCCAGGCATGTCAGGATGGAGCCCTCAGCCAGGTGAAGTTGGAAAACAAAAAGTATGAGCCCCGCATTTCGAGCTTGTATCAGGCTTGGCTGGGGAAATATGACAAAGAAGAAACCCCTTGGCAGAATGAGGTTTGCCGAGATTTTGGAGAAGATTTTCAGCGTTTTTTCACCATTCCCAGCCTGCCCGACTCGGATTTGGGAAAAAACCGGGACATCGTCTCTGGCCATTACGGATTGGACGGACTGCAAAAAAACCCATTTACATGGTATATAAAACATTTACGCAGGCTGCCAGAGCTCGAACTTCGGCCCGATGAAACCATCACCCGCAAACTCTTGGGAGCCATCATGCACGACTTTCTATCTGGCGTGCTGCAGCCTTTAGCTGGACGGGACCTGCGTTTACGGGATATCGAACCCTATCTAACTGATGAAATATTCCTGGCAGATGTGCTGCACAAACTCTTTTCCGGCGGTGGTCTTTTCTACCGCTATAAAATCCCGCAAAACTATAACTATGAATTCCTTACCAGCATTATCTCGAGCAGCATGGTGGATTCAATTAAACAGTTTTACCAAGACTTTCTGGCTCATAATCTAAAAAACACCCCTTTCCGTCTCATACCTGAACAAGACAATGAAAATGAGGGCGGAAATACTGGCAAAGAGCTGCTGCGCATAAACATGGAGGGTGCAGACTACGTCCTGCGCATCCGCGGCAGAGCGGATCTACGCGTAAAATGCACTGACCAGGATATAATCATCGACTTCAAAACTGGCGGACTAAACTACGACCAGCTCTATTTTTATGAATGGCTGTACTATCGACTCGATGAAAACTGGGAAAACCGAAAACTTGTCTCGTTGTTTTGGCAGCTTTTCAAATATGAGATGGAGAAAAGCTCTGATAAACCAGAAGCACGGATAAAATGGAAAGACCAAGTGGAGGACGTTTTAAGAGATTGCCTTGCAGAAGGATACAGCCTAGGGCAAAAGGTCGCTGACAGGCAGGATTTGAAAAAGATTTCCCGGGCTGATCTTTATCGGACGCGAAAAGGAGGGGGAAAATGAGCAATTTCAAAAACAAAATCATAACCGCAAGTGCCGGCACAGGTAAAACTTACCGTCTTTCTGTGGAATATATCCGCATCCTGCTGGAACATTATGGAAAACACAAGGATTTCAGCTTGGACAGCATCCTGGTGCTCACTTTCACGAAAAAAGCTACCGCTGAAATCAGGGAACGCATAAATGAACATCTATCATTGCTTTGCGACCCCAATCCCTCCAAGGCAGAAGATGCCAAAGACAGGCAGGGATTACTGGAATCACTGATTGGGAACGATGGTCATAAGGAGCTGTCTGACATGCAATTGGAAATCCTGAACAGCGCCCTCAGACAGATTTCTTCCGATCGCAAGCAATTGCAGGTGATGACGATAGACTCCTATATTGGCAGCATTTTCCGAAATATCGTGCGCCCTCTGCGCAGCATTGAAAGTTATGAGATTGACAATCAAGCCGTGGAAAAACGCCTTCCATTCTTGATGGCGCACTTGATGACAGATAAATACAAACCATTATTGGACAGCCTGTTGCGGCGCAAAATCAGCCCTTCCCTGGATGAATATCAAAAGTTTTTCAGCACTCTCATCCAGGCTCGCTGGCTCCATTTTCTCATCCAGAAACATGGTGACCACAGCGAACCAGGCACCCTGCATCACCTTGCAAAAAACCCCAATCCCAGCCTGCGTGATGAAGCTTTGGAAAACGCACGCCAAGCTATGTCTCAAATCCTGAGTCATTTACAGGAAGTCGAATCGTTAAAAGATAAAAAAATAGAACCCATGGATTATTTCAAAAAAGACTTCAAGAATCTTTTTAGAGATTCCGTGAATAG